>VMHT01087226.1_pt1 | contig 10188 bp, 6 predicted proteins | sample 4693611 | NCBI WGS metagenome assembly VMHT01 (sample SAMN12280063, study PRJNA550983) | marine metagenome | isolation source: seawater sampled from same location over 5 years 0.02-0.2 micron viral filtrate | place: USA: collected off the coast of southern California halfway between the port... ...
AAAATGATGTAGGTCACTACAGAATATAACGCCACGTCCGTTCATCCTGTTCAGGACGCATGACAACCTAAGCATGGAACGGGGCTTAGGTATATGGGAGAAACCAATGGTTACTTACGTATATCGTGGCGTTGTTTACACTAAGTAAATGACAACAGAAAGGGAGCACCTCAGAGTCGGACTCCCTTTCACTTTGGCTTTTTGCCCGTACGCGGATACCAATTAGCCGTCTAGACGGTGGGATAGACCACAAATATCAATGAGTCTAACTGAGACTCACAACTTTTTACGTAAAGAGACAAGCAAATATACCCTTACATTTTAAGAAAAAATCATGGCTCATCAGAGTTCAGATTTGACGACCAATCTAACTAGACAAGGTCAGTCAAACTCAACAGGTGACGCTAGAGCACTTTACCTTAAATTGTTCAGTGGAGAAATGTTCAAAGGCTTCCAGCACGAAGCAATTGCACGTGACATGGTAATGAAGAGAACTTTGAAGAACGGTAAGAGTCTTCAGTTCATCTACACAGGTAGTACAACTGCCGAGTTCCATACTCCCGGAAACAGCATCTTAGGTAACAGTGACGGCGCACCTCCAGTCGCAGAAAAAACAATTACTGTTGACGACCTACTTATCTCCAGTGCATTCGTTTATGAATTAGACGAGACACTTGCTCACTATGAATTGAGAGGAGAAATTTCTCGTAAGATCGGTTACGCTCTTGCAGAAAAATATGACAGACTAATCTTTAGAGCTGTTACAAGAGGAGCTAGACTTGCTTCTCCAATCACAAAAACCGGTTTCGTAGAACCCGGTGGAACACAAATCAGAGTTGGTGCAACAGCTAATGATTCTGACGCATTCAACGCGGGCAACTTAGTATCAGCATTTTATGACGCTGCTGCTGCCCTAGATGAAAAAGGAGTCAGTTCCGCTGGTAGATGCGCGGTGTTAAACCCTAGACAATATTACTCACTTATAACTGATGTAGCTTCTAACGGTCTGGTAAACAGAGACGTTCAAGGTTCTGCATTACAAGGTGGTAATGGAGTTGTAGAAATCGCAGGAATCAAAATCTACAAGTCAATGAACATTCCGTTCCTTGGTAAGTATGGTACAGCTTTCGGTGGTACTACAGGTAAGACTTCACCATCTAACATGGGTGACAGAATTGGTACAACACTTGAGAACGCATCAGGTGCATCAACAGGAATCAACAACGACTATGGTACTGCCACTGAGGTAGGAGCTAAGTCTTGTGGATTAATCTTCCAGAAGGAAGCTGCTGGTGTAGTAGAAGCAATCGGTCCTCAAGTTCAAGTTACTTCAGGAGATATATCCGTTGTTTATCAAGGTGATGTTATCCTTGGCAGACTAGCTATGGGCGCAGACTATCTAAACCCAGCAGCTGCTGTAGAATTATATGTTGGCGCAACTGCACCATCTGCATTCTAATTTATACATTTTATACGGGACCTTCGGGTCCCTTTTTTTTTATTTATGACTACTCAAATAGCAACCGATACCGAACTATCCGCAGTGAACTCTATCTTGGGTAGCATAGGTCAATCACCAATCACTACTCTCAATCTAGCTAATCCAGAAGTAGGATTTATTTATAATATTCTTGAAGAAGTTACAAAGGATCTCCTTAACGAAGGATGGCATTTCAATACAGAAGAACATATAAAAGTTAGTCCAGATGTAAATGGAAATATAACTATTCCTACTAACTATCTCCGTTATGACTTAACTGATGGTCAGGCAGATAGACATATGGATCTTGTTAAAAGAGATGGAAAATTATATGACCTAGTTAATCACACAGATGTCTTTGACCATGACATGGAATTAGATGTTACATATCTATTTTCTTTCACTGATGTTCCTTCAGTTTTTCAGAGATATATTATCGCCCGTTCCTCTACTAAAGCAGCTACTCAGCTGGTAACAAATCCACAATTAGTAAAGCTATTACAACAGCAAGAAGCATTAGCTCGTGCTTCCTTAATGGAATATGAATGCAACCAAGGTGATCCTTCATTCTTAGGTTGGCCGAAGAATAGTTCCTACAGAGCATATCAACCTTACAGATCCTTAATTAGATAATGGCAAGTGTTACACAACTTATACCAACATTAACCGGTGGCATATCTCAACAGCCAGATGAATTAAAAATACCGGGGCAAGTTAATGTTGCAGACAATGTATTACCTGATGTAACACATGGTTTGATGAAACGTCCCGGTGGTCAGTTTGTTACTTCCTTAAGTGATGGCACAAATATTTCTTATGAAACTGGAAAATGGTTTCATTATTACAGAGATGAGAATGAACAATATATAGGTCAAGTAATTAGACGTAGTGGTCATGCTGATGATGGGAAGATCAGGATGTGGAAATGTAGTGATGGTTCAGAAATGACTGTCAATGGTAACACTGGTGCATTGACTACCTATCTCCAACATACTGATGATCAAGATATACAGACCTTAACTATTAATGACTACACCTTCATTACTAACAGATTAAAAACTGTAAGTATGTCGAGTACTAAATCAGCAGTCCGACCTCCAGAAGTTTATTTAGAATTAGATCAAATTAAATATGCTACTCAATACTCACTAAATATATTTGATACAACAAACTTCCAAGCAGTCAGTACATGTACAAGGCTTACCGGAGAGCTCGTTAGGTCTAGTAATAACTATTGTGATAGCAATGGAGATATATCAAGTCATACAGCCAGAGTTAATAACACACATAGATGTGATGCTGACCCAACTTCACCAAACGATGATGACTTAGCTCCTAACGTTGCTACCAGAATATTTGAAGTAGCCAGTGGTGGGACATTAGTTGATGATAATGCTGTCTCTACAGACGGAGGAACTGATTTTTCTTATCAAGTAAATATCTATAATGCAGCTGGTCAGGCAGGACAGAGTGGTAGATCTAATTTATATTTCAGGATTACTACTACTGGTCAGTCCACACCTGTAGGTTCTGGTTCTAACGTTCAATATCGAACAAGATATACCAGCAATGTAGATATGTTATATGGCGGAGAAGGATGGCAGACAGGAGATTATTTCTATGTCTATATGAAAGATGGTTACTACAGAATAAGCGTTGACGAAACCAGTACTTCAAGTGTTCAAGCAAACCTTGGTTTAATTAGACCTAACCCTACATCCTTTGATACTAAGACGACTGTTACAGGAGAATCTATCTTAGGAACTTTAAGATCTGAGATCCTAGCTACAAACAATTTCACAAGTGCAAACGTACAGATTATAGGTAATGGACTCTATATAACTAGAGCATCAAACATAGTAAATGGTGTAGAGCAAAACAGTTTCAATATGTCAGCTCCTAACTCAGAGCTAATGAATGTTGTAGCAGGAAGTGTTCTCACTGTAGATGACTTACCACGGCAATGTAAAAATGGCATGGTAGTTCTTGTTAGAAATAGTGCCGATGAAAGAGATGATTACTATGTAAGGTTTGATGGGAATAATGGTAGAGATGGTAATGGTACATGGGAAGAATGTGCAAAACCAGATGTAGAAATTGAGTTTGATGCAAACACCATGCCACTTCAGTTAGTAAGAACTAACTCAACTACATTTACTCTATCCACAGTTAGTTGGGACCAAGCACTTGTAGGAGATACAGCTGCTAACGGAGGTACAAACCCTCGTCCAAGTTTTGTTGGTGCAACTATTAACAAGATGGTTTTCTTTAGAAACCGTTTAGTTATGTTAAGTGGAGCAAATATTATCATGTCTCGTCCCGGGAATTTTTTTGACTTCTGGGCTAAGACAGCTACTACATTCTCCAATATTGACCCAATCGATTTGGCGTGTAGCTCTACGTATCCGGCTACTGTTTACGATGCTATACAGATCAATGCAGGATTAGTTCTATTTACTAAGAGTCAGCAATTTATGTTGACTACTGATAGTGATATTTTAAATCCAAGTACTGCGAAAATTAACGCATTATCTACTTATAACTTTAACTTTAAAACCAATCCAATCTCTCTCGGTACTACTGTAGGTTTCTTAGATAATGCTGGTAAAAACAGTAGATTCTTTGAAATGTCAAACATTAGACGTGAAGGCGAACCTAATGTTGTAAATCAAAGTCAAATAGTATCTGAATTATTTGCTAAAGATCTAGCGTTAATCTCAGAATCTAATGAAAATGATGTAGTTTTCTTTAGTGAGATTGGTACCAATAAACTATATGGATATAGATACTTTAACTCTGATAGAAAAAGAGTCTTAGCAGCGTGGTTTAGTTGGACAATTACAGGAACTGTGGTCTACCACTGTATGTTAGATGACGCATTATATGTAGTTGTTAGAAATAACAGTAAGGACCAATTACTGAAGTTCTCAATTAAGCAAGATACAGATGGTAATTATGTAACTTCTGGAGATACATTTCCTATTCATTTAGATCATGCTCAATCATCAACTGGTTGGACATATGCAAATGGAAAGTCAACTAAAGCTAAACCAGTTGGTCTAGAAAGTACTAATCAACTAGCTGCTTATGATACAGATAGTGGCAATAACTTAGGTAGATATGGACAGATAACTATTAACAATTCTGGTCAGATGGAATTGGATGGTGACTGGTCTGGAGAGACATTTACCATTGGCTATTTGTTTGATATGCAAATTCAATTACCTACTATATATTTTGGTTATAAAGATGGAGAAAAATTTAGAGCTGATACAAGGTCTGATCTTGTAATCCATCGAGTTAAATTTAACTTTGGAGATATTGGTATTTATAAAATTACTTTAGATAGATCTGGAAAATCTCAATATGTGGAAGAAAGAGAAGTTAATAGAGCTACTCAACAAACAGCTAACACTCCTACTTTCTTAACTGAAGATGTGGAAACTATACCAACGTATGAAAGAAATAAGAATTTAAAACTTACTGTGTCCTCAAAACATCCCTCACCAGCAACAATGCTGTCATATCAGTGGGAAGGACAATACACAACTAAATCATATAAGCGTGTCTAAATACATTCACCCTGCAACATTGGAAGCTGCTATTGAAGTAGCTTCTAATTTGTTACCAGAGGATCGTTCGGAAGTAGCTGAGGGTCATGGACATGATCCTGAGAATGCAATAGTCGTAGGAATTAACAACTGTGACTCTGTGTATTTCAAAGTACCGAATGGTGAAATAGCTGGACTAGCTGGCGTATATCATAATGGGCAGATCTGGATGCTCTGTACACCCGCTATCCTTAAATATCCACATACCTTTGCTAGAGAAGCAAAAAGGTTTGTGAAAAGTAGAGAAGAGAAGTTGCTCTGGAATATCGTTGACAAACGAAACAGAGTTCATTTAAAACTCCTCAAGTTCCTTGGGTTCAAATTTTTACGGGAACTAAAACATGGACCAAACAATTTATCCTTTATAGAATTTTGCCGTGTGCAGTCCTAGTGCAGCCATCGGTGGAGCGTCAAAGATACTTAGTGGAATCGGTCAAAGCCAACAAATCAAAGCGCAGAATAGAGCCAAGAGACGGGCATGGGAACGTCAGATGGAGATTCGCCATAGAAAGTGGCTACAAGATAGAACCGTTTATCAAGCTAAGAATGTCAAACGTGCCATTGATATTAATGAAAACGATCTAGCAGCTAATCGTGCTTACGAAGCAGCTAGACAAAAACTACATGCAACTCGCTCGAAAGCCTTATCAGGTAATCAAAGTACGTTCATAAAAATGGTTAAAGATAAGCTTGGAAAAGTCGCAGCTTCAGGTGTTACTGGTAGATCAGCAGCACGTTATGAAACTATGGTGGCAGCAGCTTACGGAAGAGAAGTTGGAAAGCGAGCCTTTGCTTTAACAAGAGGTCAAGAAGCTTACAGAGCAAGTATTGGCAAAGTAAGAAACAGAGCGTTATCTGGAAGAAACAAATTAACAGAACCATTGGTACCCGTACCTACATTGGCTCCACAATATCCTCCAATGCAAAACTCATCTATGCCAATATTCCAAGGAATCCTTGGTGCAGCAGCTGGTGCGTTTAGTGCATCTGGTGGTGAAGAAAATAATTTATTTAATGACTCCCCTACTGGAGATACCGGATTATATGATGGTTCAATTGGTGGAAGTATAGGAGGTTGGGAAGGCGGAAGTCTTGGTGGTGAATACATGGAAGGTCCTTCAATGGATTGGGGCGGTTCCTCTAGCTGGAGTTCATATTAATGACAGACTCATTTGATCCAGTATCATCACGAGATTATGTCCCCGAACTCGTAACTGGTTATAAAAAGATTAACGAAGGAATGGCAAATTATTGGGATCAAGAAATTGATAACTTTAATTATGCAGCTTCGTTTGCTGGTGATGGACTAAAAGCTTTAGCTGGAATGTCAGAAACAGTATCAGGGGTTTTAAAAGAAAGAGAAGACAAGAAAAAGCAAGAAGACTTTGCTAAAGGTCACATGTGGTTCTTTGAAAATGGCGTATCCAACGAAGCCATGGCTGCTTATGACGAAGCCACAGAAGAGTTGTATTCAGAAGGGCGTATTATTAATGAAATGCGTACTGAATGGGATCAAAAAGGTGGAGATATATGGAGCTCTGTTGAATTTAAAAAGCTAAATAAAGCTGAACAACATGGAGCTGTTGTCGCATTTACAGAGAGCAAACTTCAACAATACAGTCCTTCTACTAATGAAAAGATGCAGAATGCGACTTCGTATGAGGAGTATAAAGCTGCTGAATCGTTAGCAAGATTAGATCTATATAGACAACTTGGTGACATTAACCCAGCTCTAGTTAACAAGCATGTCTTTAATGGACAACGTAAAAAAGAAGAAACTGCATACAACAATTGGAATTCTAAGAGAACAGCGGAAATTAAAGAACAAGAAATAGTTGATGCTAAGAAAACACTTACATCTTGTGCATCAGCAGGAGCAGACGGGGTTAACTGCATAATAAATTATTCTAATAATTATGCTGGTTTATATGGTGGTCAAAAAGGTAAAGCTAGAAGAGAAGCTTTAGGTCATTTAAAAACTTTGGCTGATGGTGGTGTTCTTACAGAGAACCAGACTGACAAAATGTTAGACATGAAATTTAAACATGCTGACGGTCACGAAACTACTTTTAGAGAACAGTACCCATTAGAAGCTAACGAGTTAGAGGATGCTGTAGATGACTATGCAACTAAGGAATATAACAGAAAACAGAATGAGAATAAATTAAATGCTCATAATGATACCCAAGAATGGATAAAAAGTATTCCTGCTGACAAGATCAGTGAAAAAGGTTATGACCTAGAAATCGTTAAAGAAGCAAATCAAAGAATTAGAGATCAAAAGATAAAATACAACGGTCATGCTGACCCGTATCTCACAACAATTATTGATGACCTAAACGAAAACAAAAACCATATAGCAGATAGGAAATTAGATGCAGAACAAGATTTTTTAGATGGAACATTAAACTCTGAAACTCTTAAAAAATATCCAATAATGGTTCAGTTAGATCCTGAGATCGTAAAGAAAGCTAAAGCTAATGATATATCTATTGCTGATGCTAAAGGGTTTGAAGGAGATATAGAAGCATTAGTTAAGGGAGCAGCTAAGGTAACAGCCGATGGATATGACGCTGGTGCTAACCAGTTAACTAGATATTTGCAAGCTGAATGGAGACAAAGAGCTGTTCAAATCGCTGCAACTCTTCCAGATGATCAAAAACATAAAGCTGGTCAAATGGCTTATGACGAGATTTCAGGTAAGTTTGAAGTTGGAAGACAAGCTGGTGCATCTGCAAATCCTTATCAAGATGACTTTGGAAACTATATAAGTCCTAATGCTATGTCTATTGCGGAATCTAAAGAGAATGCTGCTGCTATAGATCAAGCTCGAATTAAAGAAAGAGAAATGATAGGAAGATATGGCATTTCAGGTCTTTCTTCTCCACGTTTATTCTTTAGTGAGCAAGAGTTAATCAACATACAAAATGAATCAGCTGATCGAGGAGTTCTTGCTATTCCTGAAAAAGCAAAAAGAATAGCTAAACAATTTGATGGCATCAATGCAATTGATGTGATTAATATGCAACGTGCATCATTAAACATGGAACCTCTTTCAAGTAAATCTTTAGAAGCATTTGATGGTTTACCTACTGAATCTAAATTCCTACTTAATTACTCTGCTACTAGCATTACATCTGCCCGATCCTGGGGTACATACGGTGAGGACGCAGTAGCCATTAGGGAAGATGGCGAAGAGTTGTTCAAGTTAGGTAAGGACAATGGCTTAGAGTTTGCACCACTTGCAGCCGGAGTTGAGTTAGGTGAAATGCTTGAAAGAGATGGGATAAGTTTTAATAGTACAGATGAGTTATATAAGGTTCTAAGTCACGACCAGAAAATGGACTATAACCGATTACTTTATAAATACAGTGGTGGGACAGATAAATACGCTTTAGACAATCTTATATTCCCTGACATTCGCAAGGATCTGAATTAATGAATGACGAAATAATGGATGGGTTGAACGATAATTTGCCAAGGTTAACTGGGGATTTCCTAAATGGATTAGAACAGCTAAAAAATGAATCAGCTGCTAGACAACAAGGATTATCCGAAGAACAACCTATTGACCAAGGTCAAGGTGAGCAAACTACACAACCTACATCCACACAAAGTTCTACGGAACAACAAAAACTAGAAGTACCAGAAGAAGAGGATACTCGAACTGGTGTACAAAAATTCCTTGGCTATGACAAAGAACTAACAAATAAAGCCAAGAGAGGAGAGAAAGTAACTTTTGCAGATACTTTTGGTAAACAGTCGGCAGACGTAAGAAACCCACTTAACTGGGGTAACTACCCAGCAGCTATGGGAGCTGGGATGGTTGACTTTGCTATTGATACAGTCAACGTACTTCCTAATGTTGCTATACCAAAACTACCTAAATATGAAAGTGGAGCTCTACAAGGTATAAGAGAAATGTCTGGCATTATTATTCCTTCTTTATATGGAGGAATGTATTTGAAAATGTTAGGTAAAGCAGCTCATGCCAAAGTAGCTTGGTCCGTTGGAAATAATCCATTAATGAGATTTATGGGTAATGCTGGAGCTGATGCTTTAGCTGGTGGTATTGTCGATAGAATTAACACAGTAAACGAAACAGATCATAACGCTGCTGGATCTTTAAAAGCAGCGTGGCCGCAGACTTATGGCTGGATACCAAATAATATTGCCACTTTAGATAGTGATTCTCCTGAAGTTAAAAGGCTGAAGAATATAAACGAAGGTATTGGCTTAAGTTTTGTAGGAGATATTCTGCTAGGTGGAACTAAAGTTCTTAGAGAACTGAAAGGAATAGATGACGCAACTCAATGGGTACCTAAATCTGAGGGTGCTGCGGAATGGCTTGCTAAAAAAAATGAAGCAGCTCGTAAACGAGGTAAAGAATTAACAGATCCTGCTGAAAAGGAGATGGTTATTAATAGCCAAAAAAGGAAAGACGAGTTTACTGAAATGGGTAAGTATAACTTATCTATTTCTGAAGATATAAATCTTGATAATCCGATTAAAGGTGTACATGATATCTACGATGATTACGAAGTAGGTTTTAGAACTTCTGATGACGGAGGAATCGTATCAGCTCAGTTTGATTCTGTTCGTATCGCTAAAAATATAGATAGTGTACAAGGAAGAGTTGGAAGTGTATTCACAGATTCTGCATTAAGAGCTGGATTAGATCTAGATGATGCTGGATTAGGTACTATGCGTCAATTATCCAAAGATCTACAATTAGATGTTGAATGGCATGGTAAGACTGGAAAGGTCATTACTCACAAAGAAGCTAAAGAAGTTGGAGAAGATCTAGCTGCTGCTCTTTATGAGATGGAAACTCCAGAAATGAAACGTGTCGTTGACAACTTCTTAACTGGTGTAGATGCTGATACAGGAATTAAGGTTCTTAGTTCAGAAGGATATGTTGGAGTATTTAATGCCATAAGTAAATACTTTGATGACTATATGAATATGGATTTAGCACGTGCTCAAGCATACGTAAGTACATCATTAGCTGGTCAAGTTTCTGATATGGCAGAGGGTGCAAGACTTATGGCAGATTCTCCTCAAGCTGTACAAAGAGCTCAAGAACAAGTCCTTGAT
>VMHT01048561.1_pt1 | contig 10187 bp, 4 predicted proteins | sample 4693611 | NCBI WGS metagenome assembly VMHT01 (sample SAMN12280063, study PRJNA550983) | marine metagenome | isolation source: seawater sampled from same location over 5 years 0.02-0.2 micron viral filtrate | place: USA: collected off the coast of southern California halfway between the port... ...
ATTATATCAGGTTTTGATTCTTTAAAATACGTATTTAAACTAGCCTGAACCCATACATTTATTACAAATTCTAATTTAGGATTTACTTTACTTTTGATTTGACCATATTTTTTAGAAGTCTTATATACATTAAATTCTAATTCTAATATTTTTTTTAATGGATTCGCGTATTCATATACAAGCCAATTCCATTCTTTTCTTTTAGTATTATTCAATAAATGTTCATCATCTTTATGCGCCTCTCTATATCTTACAGCTCTACAACCCATCACTAACATATTTGAAAAATCACCTATTCTTCTAGGAGCATTTATCTCTGGGTTGCTTAACCAAAATCCAAACAATAAACAGGTCTCTAATTCTAGTTTTGTTTTTTTATTCATATTTGAAAATGATAAATCATCTATCCAATTCATATCTTTATACGTTGTATGAATTTTCAAATATAGCTCATCCCACCATTTTTTTAATTCTTCATAATCTTTCCAATGTTTTTTCTTTCTTTCTGTAAATGTTGTTTTTTCTATCTCTTTTGATATTTTAACATATTTCTTCCATTGACTTTCATAAAACTTATTCTCTTCATTTAATCCCAATTGCTTACATAGTTTTATAATAGCTGAATAAAATAAAGCCTTAGAACTTTCAGTTTGAGTTTCTATAAACATATATACATCAACTCTACGCTTTACCCAGTCATATGGATTATTTATTGTTAGTGTTTCTTTAAAATGTTTCTCTATTTTTAACAAAGCATTTGAATAACTTTTCTTTGTAGATTTACTTATACTTTCTATATTTTCTATTATCATTTTTATAACCATAACCCCCTATCTATACTATATACAGGGTTTTATTCTTTAAGTAGTTTTTTTTGGGGTTTAAATCTTATGTCTGCCAAACCTGACTTTCTAAATTGAATTCTACATAAACTTGGATACTTTTTAACAAGTTCATTAGCACTATAAAGTTGCACTTCCTTTCTTTTATCGTGGTCATAATGGTCTTGGATTCCCCCTTTGTTTTTCCAATATTTTGTTTTAACCCCATACATAGTTCTTTTTAGTATTGTTTTATCTTTTTTAAAATATTGACAAGCTCTATCAAAATCTTCTTTTTCAGGAACTGTTAATTTTATAGATTTATCATTATAATATCCCAATAAACTATTGATTATAGAATATAATCCATATTTATTTTTACCTGTAGCAAAAAAATTGTTTGTATTCGCATTAAATCCAAATAACCCATCTCCCTTTAGTAATTCAAATGATTCATTTAATATTTTGTTTAAATCAGTTATAGAAGTATTTTTAACTCCTTTTACTGTATTTTCTACATCTTCTATATCATCATCCATCTCAACTATTTTATCATTTTCTGGAAAATAATCTATAATATGATTTCTTGTTTTTAATATTGAATCATAACTTTTGATTAACGTAAAATTATACTTGGATGCCAAGTCTGTATATGATTCATATGATATTGGACTTACAAAGACATAAACATTTTTAAAATCTATTTTATGTTTTTGTAATAATTTTATAGTTTTATTTTCAAATTGTATCCTTCTTTTATGGGATGCTATTGCTATTTTAAAATTCATATATATAGTTTAGATTTTAATTTTGAAAAGTGTCATTTTTGAAAACTCTTATAATTTTGAATTGACACTTTTCTTCTTCCCCTCCCCGTTGCTTTCACAACTCACGGTTTTTTCCAAAAAAAAACTGCCGTCCAACGTTCTCCCTCAAATGGTTCTACCCAATGTTCGTGTAAAGCTCCATTGAATTTTAAAAATTTATATCTTATATTATGTTTCTTTCCTTCTATGTTTAATTCTCCTCCTGAATATTCACCAAATCCTACTATTATTGACTCACCTACATTACGTCCATCTTTATGGGGCTTACACTTTAAATTATGATTTAATGTTATTTGATTATACTTAAAATCAGGGAATTTTCTATATGCCAAAAATTTTAAATTTAAATACAATTTAGGATATAGTTTATTTGCTTGTCTATCCATCTCACCTCTTTCAGGTTCAAACATACTATGGGTTCTTCCAAATGTAATAGACTCAACTAAATGCCCACAATAATTTGCTGTTTTAGGTTTGCCTTTCTTTGTTAATCCAGGTAAATAACACGTCTTTCCTTTTATAGTTCCTTGTATTTTTTCAACATATACAGCATCAATACCTGCCACATTTGGACGTTTTCTAGTTCTCTTTATATGACTGGGTAAATTCAATTCTAATTGTCTCCAATCGTGCCAATCCCATTTATCACAACCTAAATAATACTTCCAAAATTCACTTTTTGGTGACGGGTCTCTATACCTATACATAAATGGTTTTCCTTCTGGACTTTCACACGGGTTCTTCTCGCTCATCTATACTATCTGTATCCATATTTTTCTTAGCCTTTCTTTTTCGACAACTCTTTATTATAGCATCAATAAAGCCATTATGCTCACAAGAAGAAGCTCCACTCATCTCACTATACATAGTAATAACAACCAATACAAAATTAGCTACATAACTTAAATTGGACTTAAAATCATCTTCACATTCGCTATAATTATTGTTTGTAATAGTATCATATAAAAAACTCGCATTATTTGACATTGTATTATAATGTTAAGATATTATATATAATGCCCATTTTAGTAATAAAAAATGAATCAGGTTTAGATGAAACAATTGAATTAAGTGAAGCCTTACCATCACAACCACTTTTTTTAAAAACTATTGCTTGGAATTATGTTCCCGCAACTACTGGAACAAATGCAAAATTCGGTCCACAAGGAGAAGATGATTGGACTACTTGGTCTAATGCTAATGATAATCCAATATCTGTTATTAATGCTAAAATTGAATTCTTAGATAACTTTGATATTAACTCTACTACTGGTCAAGGTGGTATGATTCCAATACCTATTAATAATATAGGTAAAGGAGTTATATCAGTTGATTGGGAATTTTTACCTGCTGTAAATGTATCTAAAGTTGTTGATTTAAAGCTATTTATTGGTGATTTACCTCTAGCAAACTATTTAAATGCTGGTGATAGATTTCATACAATGTTTGTTTTTTCATATGGTACTAATAGAAGAATCTAATTGTTAAAAGGGTGTCATTTGATAAAATATATATATTTCAAAATTGACACTCTTCTCTTCTCTCTCTCCATTGCTTTCACAACTAAAAAGGTTTATAAAGGAATTACAAAAAATCTCTTATAAACATTTTTTATATTTATAGAATATATGAATATAGAGTATGACCCTGATAATTATCCGTTTGGGAGAAACCAATCTACATACGCGAACTTCAAAAACATTAATATACATATCACTAAAGGCGATTACCAGATTCCGTTCGTCATTGATGATGAATCAAAAACAATTTACGCTATTGGAAGTAAATCAGTCAGGACGTGGGTTGATAATAATACTTCTTCCACAGGAAGCCTTGATGCTCGCTACATTAATAGGAATGCGAACTTGGACGGCTGGTTGCGTGGCTCTAACAGCATAAAATATGATGATGTTGATAATCCACAATTTGACTCACAGGAAAAAATTGAACAATACGTAAATGATCTATTTGACCCACCTGATAGAACTGAACCCATGGGTATTGAATATGATGTTAATTCTTTCCCATTTGGTAAAAATCAAAGCCATTATGATACAAACAAAGATATTAATATACATTTAACTAGTGGAAATGCACAAATACCAATAATAGTAAATGATAAAACAAAAGAAGTATATGCCCAAGGAACATCACAAGTTAAAAATTGGCTAAAAAATAATACAAGCAATTCACTAGATGCTACATATGTTAATAATAATCAAACATTATATAACTGGAGAACTGATGGAGTTGGCTCACAGAATTTTGATGATGTAGATAATACAAGATTTAATACACAACAAAAAATTGACCAGTATATAGATACTTTATTTAATGAAGATTTTTCAAGATTAGAACCAACAGGAAACAGATATAATGATAGTTTTGATATAGTTAGAGACTTTAATTTAGGAACTGACGCATACAGAATAATTACTACAAATCAAGAAAAAAGAAATCAAGGTAAAGCCATATATACGTATTTAATAGATGAAAGAAACAATAGAGTTGATTTTAACTCTAAGGAATATCAAGATTTAATGTTAAACTCAAGTGCTAATGAAAGTCCAACATTTAAACAATTTAATGATTGGCAAACTGTAAATCATCCATTATTTGATTATCCAGTTTATGAAGATGATGGATTTTACAGAAAACCTATATTTAATGCTAATGGACATATGGCTAATGAAATTGAAGAATGGGAATATAATGCTTATGTAAATGACCCAGATATGGGAAATGGCAAAACTATGAAATATGATTTTTTTAATGGCGTAGCCTATATTAATGACCCAAGTGCAAATGGACCAGGGCTTAACAACTTTGTTGAAAATTACTTTATAACTTATGACCCAGAAACAAAAAAGATTATTAGTCCATATAAAAAAGATGTTGATGATGGATTACAAGCAATTTTAAATATAGCTAGTGTTTATCCAGAACAAAGAGAACAAATCAAAGAAATTTATGATACAGCAATAGAACAATATTACGAAAGAACTGATAGAAATGGAAATGTTAGCTACGGAGATTTAACACCAGAAATGTTTGTTAGATGGAAAAACAATTTTTATCCATTAGAAAATGAAGATTTTTTTGATGATAACATAGCAGGATATTATAACCCAAATACTGGTAAATATGAATATTACCAATTCCAACAAGTTGAAGGAAGAGAACACCCACAATTAAAGAAGATGACTGATGAAAATTTTTATAACTATACTCTTAACAAAATGGATTATGATGGAGATACAACTTGGAAAGATAAAATGGGAAATCGATGGAATAACCTTGAAAACCAATACGCAAAAAAATATCAAACTAATTTAATAAATGACGATACAAACCAAAGTTGGTATCTATTCGAGGATGACGACGGCACAAAGAAAGCGTATAAAATTGATGAAAACTTCCATAGAGAGAATACATACACTTACGACCTTAACAAAGTGGGGGATGATTGGGTATTTATTAACAAGAATCACGATTACGAAGGGCAGACGGTGGAAATAGGACAAACACAACATTGGAGCGATGAAGCTGTTGAAGATACTATTAGTTATGGTTTAGGACAAAGAGTTTGGAATCCATACGGAGGAGCAGACCCTGATGATGTTGATGGAGTTATTAATATTGGTACAAAACAAAATCCAGATATTTGGAGCTTTGAACAAGGACCAGATGGAAAAGCTTTATTAAGACCTGTTGATAACCATGGACGAATAATTGGAACACAAGAATTTACATTCGTTCCTACTGATGAATTTGATGGAAGTAAAGGATTTGATTTACAAAATGCTGATGGAGTCACGGCTGACCACTTTGATGAAGGAAGTGAAGAATTTTTTGAAAATCAAAGTAAAAATGTTTGGGACGAATCACTTGGTAAAGTGGTAGATGTTGCTCCAAAATTATCAGTTGATTATACAATACAAGACGAAGATGGCAACCCTATTAATTTACATTTTCAAAGAGATAGAAATGGCTTAGGATACGCTGTAAGAGTTGATGATAATGGCTATGTAAAAGAAAATGAAAAAGGTGGAAGTGATATATATGGTTTAGAAAATGTTGATGGACAGGCACAATATACATTAAAATTGACAAATCAAACTAGTGATGGAATAATTGACTTTGAAAATTGGGATACATTAGAAAACGGAAATTCAAGAGTCCAAGCACCATTTTCAAGAGATATAGGTTGGGAAGAAATTGATGATATTGAAGAATATGATGGAGTTCCTGCTATTGATAGACCTCAAAACTATGTATCAAATTGGACAATGAGTGATGGAGCTGATAATTATGAATTATATATTGGTCAAGATGAAAATGGTAAAACTGAAATATTTGAACTAAATGAAGATGGATACAGATTAAATAATGATGATATTACTATTAAACCTGACCCAAACTTTCCAAATGAATTTTTTAATGTATATATAAATGGAAAATTACATTACGACCCAGTATCAGGAGATGTATTTAGAGAAGACAGAGAATATATTGACGACATTTTAAAAATTTATGGAGACGGAAGAGAAGAATTTAAAACAGAAGATGAATCTAGGCAAGGTTGGATTGATTCATATAATGCTAAACAATTAGTAGAAGAAGATTATGAAGGAGACCCAGATAAAAATATGTATAATAGCTATAATGTTAGTGATTTTGGATTAGTAAAATTTAGTGAATTTTTAAGTGAAATGGGATACCAGTTTGAAAATAAAGCTGATAAAGAATACATTTTGGAAAAAATGAGAAGTGAATTATATGGAATTGGTAATAAATATACTATGGAAGATATAGTTGATATTTGGGACGATAATAGACAAGAATGGATGGAAGATGTATTCCAAGGAGATACTGGTGAAGAAGTTGATTTTGAAGGAGACCAATACTTTGAATATTTTAGAGAAATGATGAAACGAGAATATGGAAACAGATATACAGATGAACAAATAACACATTTTGCTGATGTATTAACCTATGAAACACAACAAAATTTTAAAGATGGAAAAATAACTGGAAAACAAATTAAAAATATTATTGATGAAAAAGATGCTGAATGGTTTGATAAAGAAGAAGAAGCTCAAAAAATAACATTTAATGATGAACAAGATGTAAAAAAATATGTTGATAGTCTATTTGTTGGAGGATACTTAGAAGGCATGGATGCTGAATCAGCTCAAAGTTTAACTGAAGATGATTATAGAGAACTAATACAAAGATTATACGCAGCTGATGGACCAGCTAGAGGTAATTTACTTAATAAACAAGATATTGATGATGTAGTTAGAAGATATGTTGAAGAACAACAAGACCAATATGAAACTGATGAACTAACAAAAGCATACAGAGATTATGCGGGATACATTAGAGGTAATTTAATAAGATATGGAGATACTGATTGGCAATTGATAAAATATTCAGGCACAAAATATGAAATGAGTGATAAAGAACAATGGGTATTAGTAAATATGAGAAAACAACAATTTATGAATCCACCTGATAATGTTCAGCAACAAATAGATAATGGTAATTTTACAGGAGTTAGTTTAGAAGATTATATGGACGCCTACAATATGATTTATCATACTGATTTTTCACCAGAAAATTTGTTTTACTTTAAAGAAACATACATTGATAAAGATACTGGATTACCACACGTAGACCCAGTTGAAGTTCCATTGACAGATGCACAAAAGGCGTGGGAAGCAACACTTCAAGCCAGAGCACAAAATGTTAAAGTAGCAGGACATATGGAAGACGCATTTGATAAATTCCAACATATTGACTCTAAAAATTTAAGAGGAGCTTGGAAAGACCAATACGATAGAACAAATATTGATAATGATGAATTTGAAGAACATATTGAAAAAGATACTATTGATAATAGCACTTTAGTACATCTATTAGATAAAGGTGTTGGTATATCATTTGGGGACTTTGTTCCTGATTTTGGTGGAAAAAAAGAATGGGAAAAATTATCAAAAGATGATACGTTAAACGATTTAACAGGAGCAGATAAAGTAGAAATGATAGTTAGAAGTTATTTACAATCAGGAAGACAAATACAATCTAATAAAGCAATTAGAGAATATTATCAGGAAATCAGTAAAGACAGTATGTATCACCTATGGATAGATGATGTATTTTACCATAGAACAAATCTTGATTTTGAAGCATACAAATATGAAAATTTACCATATGGATATGATAAATTTACACAGAGTTTAGGTAAAATGGGTAAAGCAGGATTAGAAGCAGTTGGATTATTATGGGCTACTAGTTCAGCTATATCTAACGTGATTAAAACAACATTTTTAAAAAGAGCTATTTTAGAATTAAGACATACAAAAAGAGTAGATTTAAGAGTCGCACAGATGTTATCTAAATTTGGTTTAGATGAAACAAAGAAATCAAGATTATTTAACAACGACCCTGAGCACCCAGCAAATCAAGGATTTAGTCCGCAATTACAAAGAATAGTCAATTTACCTAGTGATATACAATCACAATTTTATGAAATACAATATAAACAAATAAAGGAATGGTATGAAGATGAAGGAACACCTACAGCAACAAAAGAGACATATTTAAAATTTTTAGATGCTGTTGAATTAACTATTGATATAGAACAAGATTCATTAGACTACAAAACAATACAATTTAATAAATATACACAAAAACCAGAATATTATCACTCGTTAATGGCTGCGCTGAGAACTGTAGGAGGTGAAAGAAGAAGAATCAGTGGCACAGGAGCAAGTCCTACATATTTTAGAAGTCAGTCTAATCCAATTTTAGATATGGTTGATAGAGAAGAATTAGGATACGGTGGGACAGTTGAAATCAGTCCAAATGATAATGTATATTGGGAACATACTATGAATTTTATATCTAAACATTTAGGTATTAGATTTGGAACAGATGATGAAAATCCAAGATATATAGGAAGACCTATTGAAATTAACGCTGTATTATTAAATGACGCAACTATGTTGGCTGAATATGGTAGTGACCCACCTAGACAACTGTTTAGAAAAGATATTGAGGCAGCAATTGAAAAATATAAAGTTAATAAAAGATATGTTGATTTTTATGGAGATTTGGCTAAATATGTTGGTTTTTTTGATACTATCACGGGTATTGCTGTTGGAGCAGTCGGTGCTATTGGAGGAGCAAGAGCAGGACTAGTAGCAGGTTCGTTAGCAACTGGATATATATTAGGACAACCTGTATATAAAGCATTGACTGATTATTTACAAAAATATCAAGTAGATGAAGACTTAGTTGAAAGATTAGGACAAATAATAGATCTAGGGGAGAAAGGTGCTGATTATTTAGATACAATTACTCCACCTGAACCACCTGAAAATATATACGTGAAACCTGTATCACAAAAAGCACATAGACCAAACCTTGTAGAAAAAGAACTCAAAGATACAACAGCATTTTTTAAATCTACAAAATATCAAAAATACTCAGTTATATCTATCATATACTCAGGTTGGTTATACACAAATATATTAAGTTGGAGAAAGAAGATGGGACAAGGAAAACTTAATACAACATTGGAAAACTATTTACAAAAAACATATGGTATGAACAACAATAAACTAACAAATATGAATAAAAACGCACCAGCTTTAGTTAAGATATATGAAACAATGATTAATAAAGATGAAATGATTGTTCCAAGATGGGCTTTTATAGCTTTAATTATTGTTATTCAAACATATCAATATACATACCAATATGAAAAAATCAATGATAAAGATGAACACTTTTGGAATTATATTATAAAGAGTTTTGTTAATCAACTACCTGATGAAATCACTTTAGAAGATAAAGGAAGAGTAGCTAAAACAATGAAACAATTTGCGATGACACACCCACATAAAGTATTGGGCTCGCATCAAGCCCCCGCATATGGTCTACTCAATAATTATATAGAAGAACAACTTTTACATTTAAAAACTCAATACTTTGCTCTACAAGATTATAGTGATATGTTTGGTAGAAATGCTCTTGATAGTTTGGCACATAATATAGGTATTGTTATATTTGATAATATACGAAGAAGTGGATTAAAAGAATTAATGTTAAAGAGTTATAACTTTTTCCATAAAAGCGAACAACTAATAGAAGGAACAATCAGTTCATTAATAGGACATCCTATTAGAATACACGAATTATTAGAACAATACAATAACCCAATTATAAATCCTGATAATCTAGTTATAGATGCAATTGCTGATAGACCGCCAATGATTATAGAACTACTATCATTATTACCAATTAAAGGATTTGTATTTTATCAAGGAGATGGAAAATTAGCTCCACAACCACAGAATTATCCACCACAAGATAATATAGAAGAAGAACATATAGAAGAAGAGCCTGAGATGGGAAACCAGCAAACTATCCAAGAAGAAGAACCCACAACTGAACAAGAGATTTTAAATGAAGAAGCACACGAAGTTCCAGAAATATTCCAACAGGGAGAAGAAAACGTAAAAGAAAAAGG
>VMHT01075497.1_pt1 | contig 10187 bp, 9 predicted proteins | sample 4693611 | NCBI WGS metagenome assembly VMHT01 (sample SAMN12280063, study PRJNA550983) | marine metagenome | isolation source: seawater sampled from same location over 5 years 0.02-0.2 micron viral filtrate | place: USA: collected off the coast of southern California halfway between the port... ...
ATAAAGGAAACCGATTATTTTATTCCTTTATTCGGACTTTCGCCTAAATTAGGACCTATCGCAGATTGGGGTCTGGAAATAGAGAAAAACGCTATTAAGGTTGATAATGCTTACGATTATCAAACTAATATTCCGGGGGTTTACGCCATTGGTGATGTAAACACCTACCCGGGAAAATTAAAGTTGATTCTTTGCGGTTTTCATGAAGCGGCCATTATGTGCCAAAGTGCTTACCAGCGTATTTTCCCAGATAAGAAATATGTGATGAAGTACACTACCGTTAGTGGAGTGAGCGGATTTGACGGTAGCAAAAAGGAAGCTAAGAAAGAAGTAGTAAAAAGTATAAATTAAAACAGAAAAATTCAGTTGTAGTGTCGTTAACCTGAACTTGTTTCAGGCTCTAAGAGCTTAGATTCTGAATCAAGTTCAGAATGACGTACCATCTTGAATATTCTTTTATTAGGAGATATGTCTGATATTAAAATTACAATTATAGACCGGGAAGGGGAAGCCCACGTGGTAGATGCCCCAACAGATATGAATATGAATCTTATGGAAGTTGTTCGCTCTTTTGAACTTGCTCCAGAAGGTACTATCGGTATTTGTGGCGGGATGGCGATGTGTGCGTCATGCCAATGCTATATTCTTAATTTTGAGCATATGTTGCCCGAGCAAAGTATTGAGGAGGAAGATATGCTGGATCAGGCCTTTTTTGTACAGGATAATAGCCGACTAAGCTGCCAAATTCCAATTACTGAAGAATTAGATGGTTTGGAAGTAAAGCTTGCGCCTGAAGCTCCTTAAACTTATTTTTATTCGTCGAACTGAACTGGTTTAAGCTTCTAATATTGAGCTTAATTTAGGGACCACTGGATATAGTGTAATATAAAAACCTCACAGATTTTATGATCTGTGAGGTTTATTTTTTTAAGTCGTTTGTAAGTTCTTAGATTCTATATTTTCTGAAATCTCTTCTTCAATACCTTCCCATAGTTTCAAACGGGCATCAAGCGCTTCTTCTGCGGTACGTTTTACTTCTTCCCATTTCTTCTCATCATTCCCGCAGAGTTCTTCTACCATTTTAAAAGCCATTGGCCCGTGTTCGTCGCCATCCAGTTCTATGTGGCGATCAAAATAATATTTAAATAAACTAAGATCTTCTTTTGGGAAATTCTGCTGCACATTTTCTATGATAGACGTGAACATTCCCGGGATAAGTCCTTCGCGTCCAAAGGTAAAAGCTGAAGCAATTTTATGAGATTTTTCTTCTGAAATTACTTCAAAGGTATTTTTTAGAAATACTTTAATATTTAGCGGTAGTTTGGTAGCTGCAATAAGTAAAAAGATATCGGTCCCGTGGTGAACCTGAAGTAAAAAGTCTTTAATCCTCCCGGTATCGGCGCCACTTTTTTCCATTGCATCCAGGTACATTTCAAAATGGCTTTGATGATCACCGAAGTAATTCACATCGGTTTCTTCAGCAAGAACTATTTCATTGATTAAATAACGAGTTTCAGGATTGCCTACAGGTACCCAGGGATTGGTAGTTTTGGTAAGTTTCTCCTGTAAGGCGGTAAGCAAAGACATAAAATCCCACACAGCAAAAACGTGATGCTCCATAAAGATTTGTAGATGCTCTGGAGTTTTTATTTTTTGATATAAAGAATGCTCTAAAAGTTGGTTTATTTTTGGCTGAAGCGCCTTATTTACCTCGTTTATCCTATTTTTCTCTCCCATTTTGCAAAAATAAGATTCTCTTTAGGATTTATAAAATTTAAACATTCATTTAAAACTGAATTAACGCTCAATTTCAGCTTTTTGAAGTATATTCAAAATATGACGAAGCAGATTTTAAATTCATATAATGTCATTGTTTTTTATTCAAATAAATCAAAAGATTATTTGCAAATAGACGGGGTGGTGGCTAAAAATCCCAAGCCGCTTAAAAAAGAATGCTGCGAAAAATATAAAAAGGGCAAACGCTGTAAACGCTGCCCTTGCTTTGATTTGTTGTAATGATTGAGATTATTTCTCGTCATCCTGAACTTGTTTCAGGATCTAATATAGTTCGTGATTTAACAAGCTTAGATGCTGACCTCTCGACTGAGCTCGAGATGACGAAATTCAGCATGACGATTTTTAGTAAAATGTCTTTTTATTGAAAAGCGGGAATCCCTGTAATATCCATTCCAGTTATTAGTAAATGTATATCGTGCGTACCTTCGTAGGTGATTACACTTTCCAGATTCATCATATGGCGCATAATGCTGTATTCGCCGGTAATCCCCATTCCGCCTAGAATCTGTCTTGCTTCCCGGGCTATTTTTATCGCCATTTCTACATTATTTCTTTTGGCCATAGATATTTGAGCCGAAGTCGCCTTTCCCTCATTTCTAAGAACACCAAGTCTCCAGGCCATAAGCTGCGCTTTGGTGATCTCGGTGATCATTTCGGCTAATTTTTTCTGCTGAAGTTGAGTGCCGGCAATTGGTTTATCAAATTGCACGCGCTCTTTTGCATAACGCAAAGCGGTGTCATAGCAATCCATTGCCGCGCCTATAGCTCCCCAGGCAATTCCGTAGCGGGCAGAATCAAGACAACCTAATGGAGCACCAAGTCCGCTTTTATTCGGCATTAGATTTTCCTTTGGCACTTTTACATTATCAAAAATAAGTTCTCCGGTTGCGCTAGCGCGAAGTGACCATTTATTATGAGTTTCAGGAGTAGAAAAACCTTCAATTCCTCTTTCTACGATAAGACCATGAATACGTCCGTTTTCATCTTTCGCCCATACCACTGCAATATCTGCAAAAGGTGCATTAGAAATCCACATTTTAGCGCCGTTTAGCAAATAATGATCTCCTTTATCTTTAAAATTAGTGGTCATCCCGCCGGGATTAGAACCATGGTCTGGCTCGGTAAGCCCAAAGCAGCCCATAAATTCTCCCGAGGCTAATTTTGGTAAGTATTTTTTGCGTTGTTCTTCGGTACCGTATTTGAAAATAGGATACATTACCAGTGAGCTTTGAACAGATGCGGTAGAGCGAACCCCACTGTCACCACGTTCAATTTCCTGCATGATAAGTCCGTATGAGATTTGATCCAGGCCGGCACCGCCATATTCTTCCGGGATATAAGGACCAAAAGCTCCAATTTCGGCTAAACCGCTAATTATAGATTTAGGGAATTCTGCTTTTTGAGCAGCATCTTCAATTATTGGAGAAACTTCGCGTTTCACCCATTCTCTGGCGGCATCGCGAACTATCTTATGTTCATCGGTAAGCAGCTCATCGATATTATAATAATCTGGAGCCTGGAAGTTATCTGTTCTCATCTGTGTGGTGTTTTACACAAATGTAACTAAGCTTTTTAAAGCAAACAATTTTAAGATTATAATTTAAGATAGAAGTCTTTTACAAGCTTTTTATAAGCATCTGTGTAATTATGCCGTGAAATTTCAATGATAAGTTCATTTTCTTCAGGCTGCTCCTTTTTAAAATTAAAGCTTAGCAAACTTCTCTTTATTTCTGATTTTTCATTGCCGCGAACCCGGGTAATTTTCTTTGGAAAAAGCCCAAATCCACTGGCCAGGCTTATAAAATTACTTTCTTCCTTATGCGGAATAATCGCATTGAATTCCCCATTGGGATGAAGTAATTTTGAAACACCTTCAAGTAATTCTGAAAAAGGCAGAGCTTCAGCAAAACGGGCTTTATTTCTACTAGCGCTTTCTGAAGTATAATCTTCAGCATAAAATGGCGGATTTGAAATTATGAGTTCATACTTATCTTCATTCTGCATTTCTTCTACAAATTCATCAAAAGCGGCGTGATAGCAAAATAGCCTGTCGCCCCAGGGGCTTTGTTCAAAATTGTCTACAGCTTGTTCGTAAGCATCTTCATCAATTTCTAAAGCGTCAATAAGAAAGGCAGGGGAGCGTTGTGCGAGCATTAATGCAATTAGACCGGTTCCTGTGCCAATATCTAGAATACTGTCTGGTTCCTGCTCCAGAGAAGCCCAGGCGCCTAGTAAAACACCGTCGGTGCCAATTTTCATGGCGCAGCGATCTTGTTCTATCTTGAATTCTTTAAACTGAAATGCTTTTTCTGACATTTGATAAAATTAAAAAAACCGCTTCAGATAAATGAAGCGGTTTTAGATTTATTAGGATTTCCGCCTATGCGGAAATGACAAATTTTAATTACTCTCCTAAAGCAACTCTTTCGAAACCTACAACAGTAAGATCTGAATCTACAGATTTTACGTAGTCTGCAACACTTTGTTTTCCGTCTTTGATAAAAGCCTGGTTAACCAAAGTGTTGTCTTTAAAGTAACGCTGAATTTTTCCTTTTGCTATTTTGTCTAGCATTTCTTCAGGTTTACCTTCCTGGCGAAGTGTATCTTTAGCGATCTCCACTTCTTTATCTATTGTTTCCTGGTCTACACCTTCTTCGTTAAGTGCGATAGGGTTCATAGCGGCAGCTTGCATAGAAACGTTTTTTGCAGCTTCATCTGCACCTTCAACATTCTTAGAAAGACCGGTGATTACAGCAATTTTGTTTCCTGCGTGAATATAAGAACCTACAAACGGAGCTTCTAAAGTTTTAAAAGCACCAATTTCTATTTTCTCACCAATTACACCAGTTTGCTCAGTTAATTTATCTTCAACTGAAATCCCGTTGTAATCTGCTTTAAGCAATTCTTCTTTTGAAGAAACAGTAAGTGCGATATCTGCGAAATTGTTTGCCATTTTTACGAAATCATCGTTTTTAGCAACAAAGTCGGTTTCACAGTTAAGAGAGATGATAATACCTTTGGTGTTATCGTCGTTTACCTTAGCAATTGCAGCACCTTCGGCTGAATCTCTATCGGCTCTCTTCGCAGCAACTTTCTGACCTTTTTTACGAAGTACTTCAATAGCCTTGTCAAAATCACCATCTGCCTCTACAAGTGCCTTTTTACAATCCATCATACCGGCACCGGTAGCTTTTCTTAATTTGTTTACTTCTGCGGCGGTTATCTTAGCCATAGTATTGTTTTTTATTTAAAAAAGTCGCTTAGAGACCAACTGTTAGGAAAGAAACTAAACGACTTTTTGAATGTTATAAAATGTTATTTTATTCTTCTTCGTTAGATGAAGCTTTGTCTAAAGTTTCTTTCTTAGACTCAAGTTTTACATCTTTCTTAGCTTCTTTCATTGCCTTTTTATCTTCAGCATCTTTAGAAGGAGCTTCGGCCTCTGGTTGATTTACAGCAGCCTTTGGTGCTTTTGGCTCTTTTTCTTCTTTGTCAGCTTTCTCTTTTTTAGATTCTTTAGAAGCTTTTCTTTCAGAAAGGCCGTCTACAATAGAATCTGCAACATAAGAAACCACTTTGTTGATAGACTTTGAAGCATCGTCATTAGATGGAATTACGTACTCAACCTCACGAGGATCTGAGTTTGTATCTACCATAGCGAAAATTGGAATGTTTAATTTTTGAGCTTCTTTAATAGCAATGTGTTCACGAGTAATATCAACAACAAAAAGCGCTCCTGGAAGTCTGCTCATATCAGAAATAGAACCAAGGTTCTTTTCTAATTTAGCTCTTAAACGATCTACCTGAAGACGTTCTTTTTTAGAAAGTGTATTAAAAGTACCATCTTTCTTCATTCTATCAATAGAGGCCATTTTCTTAACGGCTCTACGAATAGTTACAAAGTTGGTAAGCATACCACCGGGCCAACGCTCGGTAATGTATGGCATATTTGCTTTTTCAGCTTGTTCGGCTACTATTTCTTTAGCTTGTTTCTTGGTAGCTACGAAAAGTATTTTTCTACCGCTGGCTGCGATTTTTGCAAGGGCATCACCTGCCTCCTGCATTTTAGCAGCACTCTTATATAAGTTGATGATGTGAATCCCATTACGCTCCATATAAATATATGGGGCCATATTTGGGTTCCATCTTCTTGTAAGGTGTCCAAAATGTACACCTGCATCAAGTAATTCTTTTACTTCTACTTTGTTTGCCATTTTTGTAATAGTTTACGTTCTGTTGAAGATAGCAACAAGTAAGTGGCTGTTTTAAAAACACGGCCTTACCTGTTTAGATGCTAAACTAACTTCCGCTGGCAGCGGAATAACAACAAAAATCTTTTTAATATTAAATGAACTTTGGAATATAAATTCCAATAAAAATTAACGTTTAGAGAACTGAAATTTCTTACGAGCTTTCTTCTGTCCAAACTTCTTACGCTCTACCATTCTTGGGTCTCTGGTCATTAAACCTTCTGGCTTTAACACCGCTCTGTTCTCTGCATCCAGTTCTACCATTGCTCTTGCAAGTGCAAGACGAATAGCTTCTGCCTGTCCTGTAATACCACCACCGTAAACATTTGCTCTTACGTCAAAGTTATCGTCATTACCGGTAAGGTTAAGGGCCTGGTTTACTTTGTAAAGTAAAGGACCTGTGGTAAAGTAGTCTTTAAGGTCTTTTTTGTTTACGCTAAATTTTCCGCTTCCTTCAGAAACATAAACACGCGCAACCGCCGTTTTTCTACGGCCAATTTTGTGAATAACCTCCATTACTTAAGATCGTTTAAGTTAATAGTTTTAGGCTTTTGTGCAGTGTGATCATGTTCTGATCCTGCGTAAACCTTTAAATTTCTAAATAGGTCTGCTCCAAGTTTGTTCTTTGGTAGCATTCCTTTTACTGATTTTTCGATTAATCTCTCTGGATTCTTTTCGAATAATTCAGCTGCTGTTAGACTTTTTTGTCCACCCGGGTAGCCAGTATGACGAATGTATTCTTTCGAATCCCATTTCTTACCGGTTAAGTTGATTTTTTCTGCATTGGTAACGATTACGTTATCACCACAATCAACGTGCGGGGTGAAGTTAGGTTTGTGCTTACCTCTTAGTAGCTTGGCTACTTTAGAAGCTAGTCGGCCCAACGTCTGTCCTTCAGCATCTACGTGTACCCAATCCTTGGTCACGGTAGCCTTGTTGGCTGATACTGTTTTGTAGCTTAATGTGTCCACACTAATTAAATTTACTTATTATTAAACATTCCATTCCCATTCCCAGCATAAATCATGTCGGGAAATCGGGGTGCAAATGTACAATTATAAATTCATATAGCAAATCCGAAATTAATTAATTTATTTTGAGGGATATAGCTGCAGAACATAATTCCATAAATGAACAAAACCTGTTCAGTTTTAGGTTATAGGTTTTCCCTTGCGGCTTATTTCTTACCTATTCTTACTATCTAAAATCGATAAAATGCACATAATGAATGTTAAACGGTAATTTTTATGTTAATAGAGTCATAAAAATCTTTAAATACTCCTTAGCTTTGTCCTCTCAAATTGATTTAGCTATGAAAAACCTACTTAGATTAAAAAGCCTCTTTATATTAGGAATTATCTTTAGTATAGCATCTTGTGAACCTAACCAGGACCATGTTGCCGAAACTGAGGTAAATAATTTAAATGCTACTGCAAACATTACTCCAGAAGATCTTGAAGGAGAATGGGAACTTTCAGCAATGGAAACATATACTGTGGTAGATCTTAATAACGATGGGGTGTTTAATTCCAATATTTTATTAGAAACTAATTGTTTTCAGGATATGGGAGTCACTTTTTCAGAAAATGGGGATATGACTACTACCAATTCTAAACTCGATTTTAAGGCCGGTGAAAGTAATGATGATTTTAAATGCCTTTCAGGAAGAACAGATACCGGGAGCTGGGATGTAGAAAATGTAAACGGTGATGAGCGTCTGGTAATTACGATGACTATTGATGGCACTACTCGTACCCACAGTCGAATTTTAGATAGAACTGCCAATACCTTTGCTTTTGAAATAAGCAAATTTGAATCTGAGCAATACTATGGAAATCCAGACGGGACGGATGCCGAAGAGGTTACCGTTTTATCTTTAGAATATACAAGGGTGAACTAACTTAACCAATCTTTTTAGTGTTAGATAGAAAAACCTCGCAATTTTGGTTGCGAGGTTTTTTGTTTTTCCAACCCTTTAGGAGTTAGATCCTGAAACAAGTTCAGGATGGCGTAATTAATCTATCTTAGTTAGAGCATTACGAATTGATTATTGGGTGAAAAGCTTTTAAATTCTTATTCTAATGCGCTTCTAGCCAGTTATTGCCTTCTCCTAATTCTACATCTAAAGGAACTTCCAGTTTGTAAGCGTTTTCCATTTCAAACTGAATCATTTTCTTTACTTCTTCAACTTCGTCTTTGTGGGCATCAAAAACCAATTCATCATGCACCTGGAGTAACATTTTGGTTTTGAATTTTCCTTCCGTAAGTTTTCGGTAAATATTTATCATTGCCAGTTTTATAATATCTGCAGCGCTACCCTGTATTGGTGCATTAACCGCGTTCCTTTCTGCAGCGCCACGCACTACAGCATTTTGTGAATTGATATCTTTTAAATATCGCCTTCTGCCTAAAATGGTTTGTACATAACCGTTCTCCCTGGCAAAAGCTACCTGGTCTGCAATATATCCGGTCAATTTAGGATAGGTTTTATAATAGGTGTCAATAAGTTCTTTTGCTTCGGCACGAGATAAATTGGTTTGATTGCTTAATCCGAAAGCCGAAACACCATAAATAATTCCAAAATTTACAGTTTTAGCGTTGCTTCTTTGCTCGCGGGTTACTTCATCTATATTTACATTAAAAACCTGGGCGGCGGTAGAAGCGTGAATATCTTTGCCTTCTTTAAAGGCTTTGATCATATTATCTTCTTCGCTCAGCGCCGCGATAATTCGCAATTCAATTTGAGAATAATCGGCAGCGAGTAGAATATGATTTTCATCTCGTGGAACAAAAGCTTTTCTGACCTGGCGACCACGCTCGGTTCTTATCGGTATATTTTGAAGGTTAGGATTGTTGGAACTCAATCTTCCTGTAGCTGCAATAGTTTGCACATAATCGGTATGAATTCTGCCGGTAGCTTTCTGTACCTGGTTTGGTAAAGAATCTACATAAGTATTTTGGAGTTTTACCAAAGCACGATACATTAATACATCCTCTACGATCTTATGCTCTTTGACTAAAACCGAGAGTACATCTTCGCTGGTTGAATATTGTCCCGTTTTTGTCTTTTTGGGTTTTTTAACCAATTCCATTTTTTCAAAAAGGATAATTCCCAATTGTTTTGGAGAGCTGATTTTAAATTCTTCCCCGGCCTCTTTATAAATATTTTGTTCCAGTTCCTTAATGTCACTATCTAAAGCATCTGAAAGGGATTTAAGGAAGTTCTCATCTAATTTTATGCCTTCCAGTTCCATTGCGGCTAGCACTCTAACCAGCGGGATTTCAATTTCATCAAAAAGCTTTCGGGTTTCTGCTTCTTTTAATTCCTGTTCAAAGAATTTTTTAAGCTGTAGGGTTATATCGGCATCTTCTACACCATATTCGGTTTGTTCTTCAACAGGAACATCTCGCATCGACTTTTGATTCTTTCCTTTTTTTCCTATTAATTCTGAAATGGGTTGCGGCGTATAGTTAAGGTAAGTTTCGGCAAGCACGTCCATATTATGACGCATATCTGGATTGATCAGGTAATGCGCGATCATGGTGTCAAAAAGCTTTCCTTTAATTTCAATATTATATTTTGCTAAAACCTTGATGTCGTATTTAAGGTTTTGCCCAATTTTTTCAATTTTTCCATCTTCAAAAAACGGGCGCAATTCTTCAATAAGTTCCTTTGCTTTTTCACGTTCTCCGGGGAAAGGCAGGTAAAAACCTTTGCCTGGCTCCCAGGAAAAAGCAATGCCAACCAGTTCTGCTTCCAGCGCATTTAAACTTGTGGTTTCAGTATCTAAACAGACACTGCTTTGTTTCATTAAGTTCTGAAGAAACATTTTCCTGGCCATTTTAGTGTTCAGGCTTTGGTATACGTGAGCGGTATCTTTTAAAGATTTTCTTCCGCCGGAACTGGCTTCAATTTTTTCTGAATCGTCTCCCGAAAACAATGAAAACTGTCCTTCTCCTGCAGTTTTTGAAACTTTTTTAGCTGAAGGAGAATTGCTAACCTGGGTTTGCTGTTGGTCTTCTTCTCCGCTAAATAATTTTATAAATTGATCTTTAAGTCTTCTAAATTCAAGCTCATCAAAGATCTCCTGAACTTTATCTGAATCGGGTTGAGAGAGTTCGTAATCTTCAGCGTGAAAT
>VMHT01006095.1_pt1 | contig 10186 bp, 10 predicted proteins | sample 4693611 | NCBI WGS metagenome assembly VMHT01 (sample SAMN12280063, study PRJNA550983) | marine metagenome | isolation source: seawater sampled from same location over 5 years 0.02-0.2 micron viral filtrate | place: USA: collected off the coast of southern California halfway between the port... ...
AATATAGAAAATTATGATGAGTAAAATAATAATAATATTCCTGATGCTGTGTTTTTCGATAATCTCTTGCGGTAAAAAAGGAGATCCTATTTACCAGGACCCAGAAAAAAAAGTTTCAAAACAAAATATTTTTTTAAATAAAGCATAATGAAATACATTAATAAAAGACTTCAAATTGAAAGCATAAGTATTCAAAATATTGCTAAAACATATGGAACTCCCGCTTACTGTTATTCTTACGACAAATTAAAAGAAAATATTTCCAATTTTAAAAGAAATTTCAGTTCATTCTCTCCATTAATATGTTTTGCAATTAAATCTAATACTAATGTAAATCTAATTAGAGAAATTAAAAAATTTGGTTTAGGTGCTGATGTTGTCTCCAAGGGTGAATTAATGGCAGCTATTAAAGCCGGAATTAGTCCAAAAAAAATAGTATTTTCAGGAGTTGGTAAAACTAATCATGAGATAAGTTATGCTATCGATAAAAATATATTACTAATAAATGCAGAGTCTAAAAGTGAAATCAAAGAGATAGATAAAATTGCAAAATTAAAAAAAAAAACAGTAAAAATAGGAATTAGATTAAATCCAAATACAGATGCAAAAACTTTAAGTCAAATTTCAACTGGAAAAAAAGGAAATAAGTTTGGTGTTAACAGTAGAGCATTTCTTGAAATTTTAGATTTTTGTAAGAATTCTAAAAATATTGATCTTAATTGTCTTAGTGTTCATATTGGTAGTCAAATTTTGAGTCATAAACCATATGAAAAGATGTTAACTGCTATTAGCAATTTCATTAGTAAAATAAATTATAAATTTGAATATATCGATCTTGGTGGTGGTATGGGAATTTCATACAATGATAGAAATAGAAAACTTAATTATAAAAGATACAATGTTGCAATAAAAAAATTTTTAAAAAAACATAATTCAAAAATAATATTTGAACCTGGAAGATCTATTGTAGGTAGTATAGGGACTTTAATTTCTCAAATAATTTACATAAAAAATAGTGAAAATAAAAAATTTGTTATTTTAGATACAGGAATGAATGATTTAATGAGACCTGCTTTATATGGCGCCTCCCACAGAATGTTACCATCAATTAAGAAAATTAAAAAATTTAAAGGCACTTATGAATTTGTGGGACCAATTTGTGAAAGCACAGATAAATTTTTAAATCTCAGAAATTTTCAAGAATTAAAAGAAAAAGAACTCATTGCTATATGTGATGTTGGTGCTTATGGAATGTCTTTGAGTTCAAACTATAATTTAAGGACTAAACCTATAGAATTGTTAATTAAAGGATCAAAAATAAAAGTAATTAGAAAAAGACAAAAGCATACAGATTTAATTTAGCTTTTGATTAGAATGATTAGAAACTCAATATTCTCTATTTTCTTTTTTTCGGGAATAATATTTATTTCCATAATTTTTTTACCATCATTTTTTTTACCTCAAAAGATTGTTTTGGTTGGTGGTAAATTAATGGGTTTTTGGACAGAATTTTGTCTTAAATTTTTTCTATCAACAAATATTTTAATTAAAGGTAAAGAAAATATAATTTCAGATAAAAAATTTTTCATAGCAGCATCTCATCAATCAATGTTTGAAACCTTTTATCTTCAGACAATTTTTAACTCACCTGTCTTTATTCTTAAAAAAGAACTACTTTTAATTCCTATTTTTGGTTGGTATTTAAAAAAAATTGGATCAATTTCAATAAATAGAAATAAAATATCCAAGGATAATTTAAGTTTTTTTAGTAACATTTCAAAAATAATTTCAAATTCAAAAAGGCCGTTAATAATTTTTCCTCAAGGAACTAGAGTTTTGCCACATGAAAGACCACCATTTAAAAAAGGAGCAAATAGAATATATAAAGAACTCAAAATGCCATGTCAGCCAATAGCAATCAATTCAGGTTACGTATGGCCTAAAATAGGTATTAAACATGCTAATAAAACTATAACCATTTCTATTCTAAAACCAATTGAAACTGAGTTATCTGGTGATGAGTTTTTAAAAATTTTGGAAAATGAAATTTATTCGGAGCTGGATCTTTTAAATTAACCTTTCATTGGCATTACAACAAAAATACTATCAAAATCTCCCGGGTCTTTTATTAAAGCTGGTGAACCTGTATCATTAAAAAAAATTTCAATTTTTTCACCATCTAACTGTGATGCAACATCAATTAAGTATCTTGAATTAAAACTTATTTCTAAATCATGATCAAATTTTACAGTCAAAGTTTCTTTTCCATCTCCACTATTAGTATTATTGACAGACAAATTTAGTACATCTTTATTTAAATTAAATTTAACACCATCCTTTTTGTCTAGTGACACAGAGGCAACTCTATCCACAGAATTTAAAAAAAGTTTTAAATCAATTTCTAATTTCTTTTGATTATTTTTTGGTATTACCTGAATATAATTAGGAAATTTTCCATCAATTAATTTTGATATCAAAATACTATTATTTAATTCGAATTTTATTTTAGACTTAACATTTGATATTTTAACTTCTCCATCATAGGTGTCTAGTAGCGAACAGAGTTGAAAAATAGTTTTTTTTGGTAATATTATAGGTTCAAAATCTATTTTCTTTTCTAATCTAATTTTTGATATTGACATTCGATGACTGTCTGTCGCTACAGCTGTAAGGTAATTTTTATCCTCAACCTCAGTTTGATGAATATAAATGCCACTCAAATAATGTCTAGTTTCATCGTTTGAGACGGAAAATTTACATTTATTCAATAGTTTTAAAAGTTCTTTAGATTTCATTACAAATTCATTTTGATTAAAATTTTCGTCTGTAAGAGGAAATTCTGAAGCTCCAATACAATTTAAATTAAATATAGATTTTTCTGACTCAAGATGCAGTTTACTTGAGTCATTTAATGTAAGATTAATCTTTTTACCTGATGAAAATTTTCTTACTATATCATACATTATAGATGATGTTGTTGTAGTTTTTCCTTCTTCAAAAACTTCAATATTATTGAGTTGATGAATAAAAATTAGATCTAAATCTGTTGCTGTGATTGTTAATTTTGAGTTTTGTGCATCCAATAATATGTTTGATAAAATTGGAAGTGTGCTTCTTTTTTCTATTACACCCTGACAATAATTTAATGCCTGTTGTAAGTCTTGCTGGTTAACGTTAAATTTCATTTTCTTTATTATTATATAATATCTGATTTTTTAATTTATTGATATTTTCAACCATCTCAGGATTTTTTTCTTTCAATTTTTCAATAGTTTTTACAGAGTGTATAATTGTTGTATGGTCTCTATTAGAAAATTCACGACCTATTTCAGGTAAAGATTTTGAGGTCAAAATTTTTGTCAAATATATTGCTGTTTGTCTTGGTCTTACTAAATATCTTGATCTTCTAGATGACAACATCTCATTTTTACTAATCTTAAAAAATTTACAAACTAAAGTTTGAATAAGATCTATCGTTACCTTATTTTCTGTAATATTTAATAAATCTTTTAAAACAACTTTAGTTTCTGCTAAATTCGGCATTTTATTATATATTCTAGAAAATGAAATTATTCTATTTATTGCACCAACCAATTCTCTTACACTAGCACTGATTTCAGTGCTTATAAAATCTTGTATTTCTTTGGAAATTTTAATTCGATCTGGATACAAATTATTTAATTCATCTATTTTTTTTTCAACAATTTTTTTTCTAAGTTCAAAGTCTGGTTTTTGAATATCAACTACTAAGCCTCCAGAAAATCTCGATTTAATTCTCTCTTGTATTCTTGACAATTTATTTGGCGCTCTATCAGCAGAAACTATTATTTTTGATCCTTTATCCAGCAATGCATTAAAGGTATGAAAAAACTCTTCCTGCATAGCTTCTTTGCCATTCATAAATTGTATATCATCTATTAGCAAAACATCTGTATTTCTAAAAAATTCTTTAAATTTTACCATATCATTTGATTTGATTGATTTTACAAATTGATACATGAAACGTTCAGCGGAAATAAACATAACTTTATTTGTTTTTTTTAATTCAAAACCCATAGAATTTAGAAGATGTGTTTTTCCCATTCCAACACCACCATAAATATATAAAGGATTATAACTAGATATTTTTTCAGAAACTTTTAATGAAGCTTCATAAGCAAGTTTATTGCTAGAAGATGTTATAAAATTCTCAAATCTTTTGTTTGGATCTATACGATTATACTGAAGATAAGAGTCTTTTATAAAAGAAATATTCTCATTAAAAGTATTTGGTTTTTCAAAAGAATTAATTCCATCAATATTTTGTACATCTTTTTTATAATTTTGATCAATTATTTTAAACTCTATCCTAATAATTTCTTTTTTATGAATTTTAATTGACTGCAGAATTTGATCTAAATATCTAGAAGTAATCCAATCTCTAATGAATCTTGTTGGGACTGACAACAAAATATAATTATTGAATTCTTCAACAAATACAATTTTTTTAAGCCAACTTTCATAAATATCTGAACCTAATTTACTTTTCATTTCAGACTGAATTAGACTCCAATCTAATTTTTCTGCCTTTAAATTTGTTAAATTTTTATTTTTGTAAGTATTGTTCATATTCTTTGGGGAAAGTTCAGTTAGAACCATAATAAAATTATTGCAACAAATAATTTTAAATTTTTAAAAAAAAATAAAATCTACGATTGTGTAAAAATTTAATTTTTAAAAAAACTCTTTGACAAAAAAAATTTTTGTGTATCTCTATAAATAAAATTTTTAATTGAAAAGAATATCAAAAAAATTTACCAAATCTAAATATTGTAAATAATCATATTTTCATCATACATGATGCGTATTCTTTAAGTTGAATCAACTAAGGGTATAACTGACTATATAGATGCTATTTTCTTGGAAATTCTTGAAACGTTTCTTGAAGCATTTTGTTTTTTTATAATTCCAGTTTTGGCAATTTTCATCAGTTCAGAATTCAACTTAGGTAAGAATTTTAAAGCTTCAGTTTTTTTTTTGTTATCTATCAAAATATGCATCTTTTTTAGTGCATTCTTATATCTACTTTTTCTAGCTTTATTTACAGAAGTTTGTTTTGATATTCTTCTAATTCTCTTGATTGCAGATTTTGTGTTTGCCATGCGCAGGGGTATAACTTGAGAATTAATATTGGTCAATCAAATAATTAGTTATTTTTGACAAGTATTACAAAAGAAAGATGATCTTTTGGAAATAATTTTTTTTTGAATTATTCCTTTACATCCTACTCTTTTACAATTCTGTCCTTCTCTCTCGTAAACTTTAAATTTTTTTTGGAAATTTCCTGTTTTGCCAGTTATATTTCTAAAATCTCTGATGCTAGATCCTCCTTTTTTAATTGCTTCTAAAAGAACTTTTTTTGAATTAGATATAATTTTTTTACAGCTTTCTTTTTTTAATAAATGTGCTTTTTTATTTGGATTAATCCTCGTTAGGAACAAAATCTCGCTAGCGTAAATATTACCAATTCCTGAAACAAATTTTTGATCAATTAAAAAGTTTTTAATATTTTTGTTCTTTTTTTTAAAAAAAGAAAATACGTAATTAAGATTAAACTTTGATTGAAATGGTTCAGGGCCTAAATGGGCAAATCTTTTTGCTAATAAACTTGAGTCTTTTATTATTTCAAAAAAACCAAATCTTCGAGGGTCATTATAAACAATTTTTATGTTATCAAAAATTATTTCTACATGATTATGTTTTTTTGGTAAGGTAGGTGAATTATAAAAGCTTGAATTTGTAATAATATTTTTTTTATTATTTGAAACCAAATGTACAGTTCCTGACATTCCTAGATGAATTAAACAATAACCACGATTAGATAAACTCAAAATCAAATATTTTGAAAATCTATCGATTTTGATTATTTTTTGATTTTTTAAAAATTTTTTGAAATTGTCAGGAATTTTAAATCTTAAATTTTTATTTCTTACTATTACTTTTTTTACCTTTTTTTGTTTTATTTTTTTAGCTAGCGACTGTCTAACAACTTCTACTTCTGGTAATTCTGGCATTTCATACTATATTAAATATATATCTATAATTATGGAACAATATCTTCAAAATAAAAAAGGACTAGTAGAAAATGTCTTTAATAAAGTCTATGACCAATACGACCTCATGAATGATTTAATGTCATTAGGAATACATCGGTTATGGAAAAAAAATCTTTTAAACATGATGAATCCATCACCAAATCAAAAGTTAATTGATGTGGCATGTGGCACGGGGGATATTGCTAAACTTTATCTTAATTATGTAAATGGTAATTCTAAAGTCACTTGTGTGGATCCAAATAAAGGAATGATTAAAAAGGGAAAAGAAAAATTAAGTAAGTTTAAAAATTTGGAATGGGTACTTGCTTCAGCAGAGAAGCTTCCTTTTTCAGAAAATTCATTTGATTTTTATACAATTAGTTTTGGATTAAGAAATACTAAAAATTTACATAAAACTTTGTCTGAGGCTTACCGAGTATTAAAACCTGGTGGTCGCTTTCTATGTCTTGAATTTTCTAAAATACAAAATTCAGGTTTGGATTTTATTTACAAAAAATATTCTAGACTAATCCCTTCTATTGGTAAAATTATTATTGGTGAAAAAGAACCATATGAGTATCTAACAAAAAGTATTGAAAATTTTGTCAATCAGATCGAGTTATCAGATTTAATTTCAAAAAATGGTTTTAAAAAAAGTTCATACAGAAATTTATCAGGTGGAATAGTTTCTATACATAGTGGCTGGAAAATTTGATGATAAAAAAAATAATTACTTTGTTTAAACTTGCTAGAAAAATAGCTAAGTCAGATATATTAAATATAATCACAAAATTTCAAGAGCCACCTCTAATAATAAAAATTTTATTTAAAATTTTATCATTTTCATTATCTCCTCAAGAAAAAAAAAGTCAGAATAAAGATGAAGGGGAACGATTATCTAGCTCTTTAGAGTCTATGGGAACAACTTTTATAAAATTAGGTCAATTCTTAGCAACAAGACCAGATATAATTGGTGAAGAGCTCTCAAAAAAACTAGAGAACCTTCAAGATAAGTTACCGCCATTTTCGATAGATCAAGCAAGAGAAATAATGAAAAAAGACTTTGGTGAAGATATTTACGACTCAATAATTAATCTAAGTGAACCCGTTGCAGCAGCCTCTATAGCCCAAGTGCATAAAGCTCAAATTGATGACAGTGGAACTATTAAAGATGTTGCTATTAAAATTTTAAGACCAAACATTAAAAAAATCTTCAATGAAGAGATTGACGCTATGATGCTCTTTGCTTTTTTGATTGAGTCTTTTGTTAAAAAAACAAAAAGACTCAAATTAGTTGAGGTAGTTTTTTTATTAAAAGAAATTACAAATCTTGAAATGGATTTGAGATTTGAAGCAGCTGCAGCTAATGAGTATGCGGAAAATACTAAAAATGATGTTGGATTTAGAATTCCTAAAATTTATTGGAGCTTTACTAGTGAAAATGTCATGACATTAGATTGGGTTGAGGGAATTTCTATCAGGGAAACCGCTGAACTAAAAAAAAGAAATTTCAATACAGAAAAAATTGCTGAAGATATTATCCAAAATTTTTTGAGACATGCAGTTAGAGATGGTTTTTTTCATGCAGATATGCATCAAGGAAATATATTTATAGATAACGATGGTCATATCGTACCGATTGATTTTGGTATTATGGGAAGACTTGACAAACTGAGTAAACGTTTTTTAGCTGAAATACTATTTGGATTTATCCAAAGAGATTATAAAAAAGTAGCAGAGGTACATTTAACTGCGGGCCTAGTTCCTCAGAGTGTTCCAATAAACGATCTAGCACAAGCACTTAGGTCGATCGGAGAGCCAATTTTTGGTCAAGCCGTTAAAGACATTTCAGGTGGAAAGTTATTAAAACAATTATTTGATGTAACAGAAAAATTTAATATGCAGACCCAACCTCAACTTCTAATGTTACAAAAAACAATGGTAGTTGTCGAAGGAGTAGCACGGAAATTAAATCCTAATACAAACATATGGACTACTTCAAAACCTGTTCTTGAAAACTGGTTAAAAAACACCAAAGATCCCATGACTACGATAAATGAAACTCTTCAAAATACATCTGAAGTAATCAAAAGATTACCTGAATTTCCCGAAATTATGGATAAGGCTAATCAGGCCCTTACTTATTTGGCCAGTGGGCAAATCCCACAAAATTCAAATTCGTATACAGCTTTAAATACAAAAAAAGCTGAAATGACTACTTTTAAAAACCAATCTATTATAGGTTTATTAGTCCTTGTAATTTTTGGACTATTAGTATTTTAATTCAGCCAATGAAATATTTAGCCAATAAAAAGATTTTGTTTATTATTTGCGGTGGTGTTTCTGCATACAAAAGTCTGGAAACAATAAGATTATTCAAAAAAAATAATGCAGAAATAAAAACAATTTTAACAAAAAGTGCTAAAGAATTTGTAACTCCATTATCTATTGTATCTTTATCTCAAGGTAAAGTTTATGAGGATCTTTTTAATGTAGAAAATGAAACGGAAATGGATCACATTTCTTTATCTAGATGGGCAGATGTAATTATAGTGGCACCAGCAACTGCAAATACTATTTCTAAATTAAGTCAAGGTTCTTCTGAAGACTTAGCTTCAACCGTAATACTTGCATCAAATAAACAAATATTTTTAGCGCCAGCTATGAATGTTAGAATGTGGGAACATCAATCAACTAAAAAAAATTTAGAAAAATTGAAAAATTATGGATACAAAATCATTGGTCCAATTGTAGGGAAAATGGCTTGTGGAGAATATGGCGAGGGAAAAATGTCTGAACCATTAGAAATCTTCAATACCATCAATAATTTTTTATCCAATCAAGTTAAAAATAAAAAAATCAAAGCACTAGTAACGGCCGGTCCAACTATTGAATATATAGACCCTGTAAGATTTATAACTAATAGATCAAGTGGTAAGCAAGGATATGAAATAGCAAAATCTTTATCTAAAAGAGGCTTTGATACAACATTAATATCTGGTCCAACGAATTTAAATATAGAAGAGGATATAAACTTAATCAATGTTAAAACCGCTGAGGAGATGTTTAAAGCTACACAAGAAAGTTTGCCAACTGATGTTGCTATATTTTCAGCTGCGGTAGCAGATTTTAAAATTAAAAATAAAAACCTTAATAAAATAAAAAAGCAAGATAATCTAACAATAAATTTACAAAAAAATATTGATATCTTGCACTATGTTTCCAATCATAACTCTATGAGACCAAAACTAGTTATTGGTTTTGCAGCTGAAACAAATGAGATAAATAAAAATGCAACAAATAAGCTTACAGATAAAAATTGTGATTGGATTATAGCTAATGATGTATCAAAAAAAAATATTGGTTTTGACTCTGATTACAATGAGGTTTCCATTCACTATAAAAATCCTCAAAACAAAAAAGAAATGCTTACCTTAAAAAAAAAATCTGAAATCTCAGAAGAAATTGTAGACAGAATAGTCACATTGTTTAATTAATGGTAAAAGTATTTGTAAAAAAATTAGATCCTGCCGTAAAATTACCTGAATACAAAACGGATGGTGCTTCTGGGATGGACCTTAGAGCTTTTATTGAAAAAACTATTAAGGTTAAAGCAAAAACATCGATTTTAGTTCCCACGGGTCTTTCTGTAGCTTTTCAAAAAGATTATGAAATTCAAATAAGACCACGGTCTGGTTTGGCAGCAAAGAATAACATCAGTGTTTTAAATACACCTGGAACCATAGATAGTGACTATAGAGGTGAAATTAAAATTATTATTTATAATCATGGAGATACTGACTTTGAGATAAATAATGGGGATCGCGTAGCACAAATGATCCTGTCTCCAGTTATTAAGATGCAATTAAAAGAGACTAATGATTTACCTGAAACAATAAGAGGAGAAGGGGGATTTGGTTCAACAGGTAAATGAATTCAAAGTTAAATAAAAATCAAATTGAGAGATATTCAAGACAAATTATACTAAAGAATATTGGTGCTTCAGGACAAAAAAAAATTATCCAATCAAAAGTCCTTATTATAGGTATGGGAGGCTTAGGGTGTTCCGTGGCAGAATTTTTAACAAGAACTGGTGTTGGTGTTTTGGGTGT
>VMHT01010129.1_pt1 | contig 10186 bp, 7 predicted proteins | sample 4693611 | NCBI WGS metagenome assembly VMHT01 (sample SAMN12280063, study PRJNA550983) | marine metagenome | isolation source: seawater sampled from same location over 5 years 0.02-0.2 micron viral filtrate | place: USA: collected off the coast of southern California halfway between the port... ...
GTCCAGAAACTCCTGTTAAAATGTGAGCCTGAAGCCAGTCATGATTTAACCATGAAATGGCTGAGTCGCACCCAGCATACCCCCTTGAAATGGTTGTACAGTAAAGAAACCATTGATAAGCCGCTGACGGTGGCCGGTATAAATTTTACCAACCCGGTTGGCCTGGCTGCAGGACTGGACAAAAATGGTGACTGTATTGATGCATTTGCCGCAATGGGGTTCGGCTCCATTGAAATTGGCACGGTAACGCCACGACCTCAGCCCGGTAATCCTAAGCCGCGTTTGTTTCGCATCGAAGACAAACAGGCCATTATTAATCGGATGGGGTTTAACAACAAAGGCGTGGATTATCTGGTGGAGCGAGTCAAAAGTGCTCGCTACAAAGGCGTGTTGGGCATCAATATCGGTAAAAACAAAGATACTGAAGATCACAACGCCATTGATGATTACCTGATTTGTCTGAACAAAGTCTATCCCTATGCCAGCTACGTAACGGTGAATATCTCCTCGCCTAATACCCCCGGGTTACGAAACCTGCAATATGGCGAGGCGCTGGATGGTCTGCTGTTAGGACTAAAAGGTGCCCAGGAAAAACTTTGTCAGACCCACGGTCGCTACGTCCCGTTATTTATTAAAATAGCGCCGGATCTGGATGATGAGCAAATCAACAGTATTGCGGCGTCGCTGCGCAGCAGCAAGATGGATGGCGTGATAGCCACCAATACAACTTTGAGCCGCGAGGCTGTCGAAGGGTTACCCCACGCGAATGAAGCCGGTGGCTTAAGTGGCTCAGTCATGACCCAGATATCACTTGAGGTCACTCGTAAATTGTCGGCCGCTCTGGAGCGTTCGATTCCGATTATCGGGGTCGGAGGAATCGACAGCCCCCAGGCGGCTCAGCAGCGTTTAGACGCCGGCGCCTCTTTGGTGCAGGTGTATTCAGCGTTTATTTATCAGGGACCAGAACTGGTTCGCCAAATAGCCAAAGCTATCTAAACAAGGTTGGTGGGTAGCATCACCAAACAGGTAAAAATTCTTTATATGAACAAAATTCTTGTTACTACCAGTCGCGGGCTGGATGAACTATTAAAACAAGAGATTCTGACGCTGTGTCCCGGCGTTGAGATTAGTCTCACCCCTGGCATGCTGAGCTTTGAAGGCACTTTGGAGCAAGCCTATACCTTGTGTCTGTGGTCGCGCCTGGCCAACCGGGTTATCTGGCAGCTGGCCCAGGGCAAATGCGATAGCGCTGAAGCTTTGTATCAGGTGGCCGACAGTGTCGACTGGCCCTTGCACCTGAAGCCTAACCAGACATTAGGCGTACAGTTTGTGGGCACCAACCGGGTGATAAAAAACACTCAGTTCGGTGCGGTTAAAATCAAGGATGCTATTGTTGATCAGTTTACTCAGCAAAGCAGTCAGCGGCCTTCGGTTGAACGCCGCCAGCCTGATTTACCAATTTATGCCAAATGCCAGCGCGATCAGGTGGCTATTGGTATCGATTTATCCGGCAATAGTTTGCATCAGCGTGCATATCGCCAGCAAACCGGTGAGGCGCCACTAAAAGAACATATTGCCTGCGCCATGCTGATGCGGGCCGGTTGGGATCAGCATACTGACCAGCCATTGGTAGATACCATGTGTGGCTCAGGTACCATCGCTATTGAAGCGGCCTACATCGCCCGCAATATTGCTCCGGGGATCAAGCGCGGTTACTGGGGTTTTAATCGCTGGTTACAACATAACCCGGGTTTATGGGATGGCCTGGTGGATACGGCGCTGGCCGCTCAGCGTCCGGCTAAGAATAATATCTATGCCAGTGATGTTAGTCGCAGACTGGTAGCTATGGCCCGGACTAATGCCGATGAAGCCGGGGTGTTTGCCGATATACAGTTTTCTGTTCAGGATGCCACCAAAGCGGCGCCGCCGGTGAAACAAAAGGGCTTTATGGTAGCGAATCCGCCCTACGGTGAGCGGCTAGGCGAACTGACCGATCTCATCCCATTGTTTTCACAATGGGGTAAGCATTTAAAAACCGCATGGAAAGGCTGGCAAGTCACCTTACTTTCCAGTAATCGTGATTTGCTGCGCGTGCTGAAATTACGTGCTGCCAAAGATTACGCCATGAATAATGGTAAGCTGGAATGCCGCTTGGTGAATTATCATCTTGATGAGGCTAACTGTGAACAGTTTTCTGAAGATGCGCAAAACCATGAGTTTGCGAACCGCCTGAAGAAGAATCTCAAAAAGTTGAAGCCCTGGTTGAAACAGCAAAATACTCAGTGCTATCGCCTGTATGATGCGGACTTACCCGATTATAATGTGGCGATTGATCGGTACGATGACTGGCTGGTGGTTCAGGAGTATGCACCGCCTAAAGATATTTCAGAAGACAAAGCGCGTCGCCGTCTGCAGGAGGTGTTGTTGCATTTGCCGGCAGTGACCGGCATTCCGGCGTCACAAATTTCGTTAAAGGTACGTACCCGCCAGAAAGGGACCTCGCAGTACGAAAAACTCGACCAACAAGGCGTAACCAAAACCGTTCAGGAAAATAACGCTCGTTTTGAGGTGAATCTGACGGATTACCTGGATACCGGCTTGTTTCTGGATCATCGTGATACCCGCCAACGGGTACAGCAACTGGCAAAAGATAAGGATGTACTGAACCTGTTTGCCTATACGGGGAGCGTATCGGTATTTGCAGCATTAGGTGGTGCCCGTTCAGTGTGTACGGTGGATATGTCAAAAACGTATCTGGACTGGGCCAAGCGAAATTTTTCTCTTAACCAGCTGACCGGCCCCTATGCGTTTGTACAGGCGGATTGCACTAACTGGCTGACCAGCCATAGTGGACAATATGATCTCATCTTTATCGATCCGCCTTCATTTTCAAATTCAAAACGTATGCAGTCTACCTGGGATGTTCAGCGCGATCATGTAGCCCTTATTACACAGGCGGTGGGTTGCCTGAAGCCTGGTGGCACGATTATTTTTTCCAACAACAAACGAGGTTTTAAGTTGGATACCGCCGCCATTGAAGCATTGGATTTAACCGCGCAGGATATAACCAAGCAAACTATCCCGCAGGATTTTGCCCGTCATAGCTCTATACACAAATGCTGGCAGTTAAGCCGATGCGATTAATTTTGTATACCGGTCCGGGCTGTCAGCTTTGTGATGTGGCGCATACTATGCTGCTGCAAATACGCTGCCCGCAGCTGGAGGGGATTACCAAACAAAATGTTCGTCAGGATCCTGAGCTTTACCATCGCCTGGGTGCCCGAATACCGGTGCTGGAACGCACCGACTCGAATGCACAGCTGAGCTGGCCTTTTACGCAGAATGAACTGGAGTCTTTTTTACAATGAGCATTTTGCAGCTTAAGAATATAACAGTAATTTACGGCAATCCGCCGTTGCTTGACGGGGTGGAACTTATTGTTCAGCCCGGCGAGCGAGTGTGTCTGGTAGGACGCAATGGCAGTGGAAAATCCACTTTGATGAAGGTGATCTCCGGCGATGTGGTGGCTGACGAAGGCCAGCGTATTGTTGATAACAAAACCATTATTGCCCGGCTTGAGCAGGATCCGCCCCAGACTACGGATGTGACCCTTTACAATTATGTAGCAGAAGGTCTGGCGGATGTGGGTGAGCTTATCGCTCAGTTTCATCATCAAACGCGGGTGGTGGCCGAAGATCCCAGTGAAAAGAATCTGGCTCGTCTTGAGTCATTACAGGCTCAGCTAGACTCCCGGGATGCCTGGCAGGCAGAGCAACAAATAGCCCAAACACTGACCATGCTGAAGCTGGATCCGGATGTTTCGCTATCGACGTTGTCTGGCGGCTGGCGCCGCAAAGCCGCACTGGCTCGCGCATTGGTTCGGGCCCCGGACTTACTGTTACTTGATGAGCCTACTAACCACCTTGATATTGAAATGATTCGTTGGTTAGAACAAAGTCTGACCAGCTTTCAGGGCGCCATTGTTTTTGTCAGTCACGATCGGGCCTTTATTCGGGCCATGGCGACCCGTATTGTAGATCTTGACCGTGGTGGACTGGTCAGTTATCCGGGGAATTACGACAGCTATCTTGAAAAGAAACAGCAGGATTTAGAGGTCGAGGCCGCTCACAACGCGGAGTTTGACCGTAAGCTGGCTCAGGAAGAAACCTGGATTCGGCAGGGGATAAAGGCCCGACGTACCCGTAACGAAGGCCGGGTACGGGCATTGAAAAAATTACGTGAAGAACGTAAAGCTCGCCGCTCGGTTCAGGGCAACGTTGTAGTCAGCCAGCACAAAGGAAGTCGGTCAGGCAAGATGGTATTTGAGGTAGAGAACCTCAGCTATGATATTGAACAAAAGCCAATTGTACGGGATCTGGACCTTAATGTGTTGCGGGGTGACAAGCTGGCTCTGATTGGTCCTAACGGTAGTGGGAAAAGTACCCTGATCCGGCTATTGCTGGGACAGCTGGAGGCGGACAAGGGCTCAGTCAGGCGTGGTACCAATTTAGAAGTTGCCTACTTTGACCAGCACCGGTTTGGCCTGGATTTGGAACAGACCGTTATTGATGCCGTGGGCGATGGCAAACGGGATTTGATGGTGAATGGTCAGCCCCGGCATGTCATTAGTTATTTACAGGATTATCTGTTTGAGCCGGAACGCGTCAACGCGCCGGTTAAATCGCTGTCGGGGGGTGAAAAAAACCGTCTGATGCTGGCAAAGCTGATGTTGCAGCCTAGCAATCTGTTGGTGCTGGATGAGCCCACCAATGATTTGGATGTAGAAACACTGGAAATGTTGGAAACATTACTGGCTAATTATGCCGGTACCTTGCTGTTGGTCAGCCATGACCGTGAATTTGTCGATAATGTCGCAAACAGCTGTGTGGTTTTTGAAGGCGAAGGCAAGCTACAGGAGTTTGTCGGAGGATTTTCGGATGTGGCGCAATGGTACAGTGAGCAGGAAAAAGCACGTCTGAAGCAGGAAAAAATCGCCAAAAATCAGCAGGCCAGTGAAACTAAAGAAACAAATCAGGGTCCTAAGTCAAAGTCTTCACCCCGTAAGACGAAAAAGTTATCATACAAAGACCAGCGAGAACTCGAAGCCCTGCCGCAGGATATTGAAACCCTGGAAACGCAGCTGGCAGAGGCTCAGGAAGTGGTAAACGCCCCTGACTTTTTTAACCAGGAGCAGGCGACTACCAGTGCCGCACTGGAACATATGAATAAAATCGAATCAACGCTATCTGAAAAATATGCGCGTTGGGATGAACTCGAAAGCATGCTCGAAGATGCTCAGCAGTAAAGTAGGACAGTTAATGAAAAGAACACAGCTTGCCGCCGCCATTGTATTGGCAACCAGCAGTATCACGGCCTGGGCAGAAAACTATACCGTGACGCCGTTACCGGTGTCCGAGAAAGCACAGAATTCCTTTGCAAAATCCATCGATAATACCGGCGCGATGTTAACCACGGTTTCTGGGGAGTTTTCGCCGTTTATTAATACTCAATGGCTGGCCGATCGCGGTTACTTTGAAGCCAACAGCGAAGTACTTGAAGACGCCGATGCTGCGGCTGCGGGTAATTTTACCACCGAAGATTACGAGCGCATTGTCAGTGCCTTGCTTACCAGTAGTGACCGCAGTGCCACCGGCTTTCAGCATCTTGCGCGCTTTCGTTCTTATATTACTGATACCGTAGATTCGAGCCTGATCCCCGGCCTGGATGTATTGCGTGACGATGACAGTGAGGCCTACACGCAATCAGTGCAAACCATTGCCAGGGACAGCCTGAGTGCGGATTATATTGTGGGTACCTCCCAGTTGCCTTTTCTTCGGGTTGATTATGTCGATGAAGATGGAGAAGACGATTTTTATGTTCTTAGTGAAGGTCCGATTCAGGCATTTGCCCAGATAAACGGCCAGTCGGTTCGCCTGCCTTCGAAGGATGACACTTTGAACGGCTATGCCACGGCGTATGCTATCAATGATAATTTTCAGGTAGCTGGGTACAGCACCACAGGCTTTATGGACGTGCAACTTGAAGATATTGCCGCGTGTATGGATGATGAAACCCGGGGCGAGCAGATTATAGAAAAATGTCTGCAGGAAGTTGTGTATGTGTCAGGCCAGACCACTACCGGCTTTCCGCTGCAAGGCGCGTCTCAGATTCGCCCGACAATTTGGCAGTTAGATGCCTCCGGTAGTATTATTGATACCACCACCTTTCCTATGTTGTTTGAACCTGATGAAGACCAGCTTAATGCTAATTATGTAGGCTATGCACAGGCTATCAATAATGCAGGTGTGGCGGTAGGTCGTACCACCACCAGTGACCGCGAAGTTGTTGCGGTGTCTTTTGTTGATGGTCAGACCATTGAGATGTTACCGCGGGACGAAAATCAGTTAAGTAATGCGGTAGCCATAAACGATGAAAACTGGGTCACCGGATATATACAACGGGCGCCTAATGGGGTTTCCCGCAAACGCTTGTTTGTACATAACCTGGATAGTGGTGAGAGCTTTTATCCGGAAGGTTTCTACAACAACTCTCCCACTGAAGGCCGGGCCATTAATAACAACAATATTGTGGTTGGCGTTTCGGAGTCAGAGCCAGCACGTAATACCACAGCTGCGCAACAAAGGGCCTTTATGTATACCCCCGGTGACGAAGATATTGTTGACCTGAACACGCTAATCAGCTGCGACAGCGAGTACACTTTGATTGATGCTATTGATATTAACGATAACAACGAGATTATCGCCAATGCGTTATTTAAAAAGGTTACCCGCAATATAGACGGTACAGCGGTCGTTGATGACAACGGCGAACAGGTGGTTGAAGAAGTTGTTCAGGCGGTTAAGCTAACGCCAAATGGTGATACCGAGCCACGTAACTGCGAAGTGGATGAGGATACTGAGGAAAATTTTGAACGCAGTGGAGCCAGCTTAGGCTGGACAATACTGGGTCTGATGGCTGGTCTGATAGGCTGGCGGCGGTGGTTCAGCCGCTAAACCCACTGTTTTAGTTTGGTGGAATAAGTCAGACGCCCGGAAAAAAGCCATGCAATAGCATGGCTTTTTTGTGTCATCCCCAGCCCCGCACCAGCCATCCTTCAGATCTTTGCATGAATAAAAATGCAAAAATAATGTTAAAATAAATATGTCGGCCTTTCATCAAGTTAGTTTTTGTCAATAGTAAAATTAATGAAAAAAACTTGAACCTGCGGCAACAGTTCGCTATCAAAGGTAGGTGCGATTAAATAATAGCACTCGATTTTTACAACTTTGCTTTGCAGTGCCGGATGTTTTTTTTCGCACGTTAACTGACAAAAGAGGCTAATCGATGAAACGACAAAAAAGAGACAAATTGACTCGCGCCCACGCAAAAGGGTATCAGGCTGGAATCAGCGGTCGCTCGAAAGAAAACTGCCCATTTCAGTCTTTTGACACGAGGTCACACTGGTTAGGAGGATGGCGAGAAGCGGTAGGTGACAGACAAGACGGCCTGTCCGTAAGATAAAACTCTCTTTGACGTTGAATCAAGCCCCGAGTAAGTCGGGGCTTTTTATTGGATTAAAAGTTAGAAGTATCCTGAAACAATCCTACTTTTAAATCTTTTGCTGAATAAATCTCACGACCGTCTACCTCAACGATACCGTCGGCCTGGCCCATGAACAGTTTACGCTTGATGACCCGTTTCATACTAATCCGGTAGGTGACTTTCTTAGCGGTAGGCAGAATCTGCCCGGTAAATTTTACTTCACCTACTCCCAGCGCTCGACCTTTACCGGGACCACCGCTCCAGCCTAAAAAGAAACCAACCAGTTGCCACATGGCATCCAGTCCCAGGCAGCCCGGCATCACCGGGTCCCCGGGAAAATGGCATTTAAAAAACCATAATTCAGGATCAATATCCAATTCGGCGATCATTTCGCCCTTACCATAGGCGCCGCCATCTTCGGTAATAGATACAATACGGTCCATCATAAGCATATTTGGCGCGGGTAGCTGCGCATTGCCCGGCCCGAACAGCTCACCCTGACTACACGCCAGTAATTCATCGCGATTATAGCTATGTTGTTTATCGGACATACAATCTCTTTTATTATCTTAAAATGTCAGCGTCATAATTTAGCGAACACTTGTACGCTAAACAACTCCGAACAGTGATTTAATGCATTTTTTTTCCCGTGCTACACTGTCGCATCACTAAAATTTAAGAGAGTTTTATGGCCAAAAAGAAAAAATTTGTTTCCTACGCTAAGTCGGCCAGCCCACACCAGGCACCTGCCGAACCTAACCCTAAAGAACCGGAAACGTCCTCAGATTTTGATAAAGCAAGGCTTTTGAACTCTATCAGCCCCGAAGCTTTGCAGTGTTACGACGAACTCAAAGAAAAAACTGGCTGGAGTGATGAAGATATGGTCAGTAATGCCATACGACTGATGTACGCTTCATATAGGTGCGGTCAGGTGCGCTTGTTAAATGAGTGGCTGAAAGACCACAATCGCTAAGGCTGGCGCTGGGGCATGGAATGGGTAGCCAGTATCCGTTTTGCTTCACGCTGCACATCGCTGCGCCGCCGGAATGACCATAGTTTGTCGCGCAAGGCAGCCCCTTGAGTGGGAATGTCGATAAGCGGTTGGTGATACTGATTAGGTAGGTCAATCGCTTCGAGCTGACGAGTTAGCGGTGGAATATCCCAGGGGGCGTGAAGGTATTCCAGAGGTACCCGGTCAAGCTCTGGCACCCACTGGTAAATAAATTCACCCTGAGGGTCGAGCTCGCGGGACTGCTTAACCGGATTATATAGCCTTACCGTATTGGTGCCGGTAATGCCGGCCTGCATTTGAATTTGTGCATAGTGAATACCCGGTTCAAAATCTACGAATACTGAGGCCAGATACTCAGCGGGACGCCGCCAGTCAAGATTAAGCCAGTGACAGGCAACACTGGTCACCATAGCCCGCATTCGAAAGTTCAGGTAACCGGTTTTATTTAGCACTCGCATACAGGCATCAACCAGGGGCAAACCAGTAGTGCCAGTATACCAGCGGAAATAAGCATATTGGGACCAGGGACCATGAGCATAATCAAAATGACTGTACCCCTGGTTCACAGGCCGGAATTGCATATCTGGCTCACTTTCAAATTTTTGTACAAAGTGATCGTGCCAGGCCAGGCGTGCGGATAAGGCCCGGACCGGCTTACGCCATTGCGGTTCTTGCTGTACCTGAAACTGGCAATACTGATAGACCTGTCGAACCGAAAGATTTCCAAACGCCAGGTATGGGCTGATTCGACTGCACGCCGTACGCGCAGTAGCCGGTGCCGAAAGCTGCCGATGGTAATGCAGGCCTCTTCCTTCAAAAAAATGTTTCAATGTATACCAGCCGCGTTTTTCCCCGCCAGGCTGGATATGATGGTTGTCAGGCGCATTAAGCTTACTGAGATCGGTATGGGGAAGGGCCGGGGCCCATTTTATGGTATTCAGCACTACATCATAACACTGGTGGCGATAAACCCGCTCCCAGTGTTTGCTCCACTGCCTGCGATGAGTAAGCCCTCTGATCACCGCCCCGGTGGCACGCTCATGCCAGGCAATGTGCTGATTGTCGCACCATTGCCTGATTTGTCGGTCCCGATCATAGGTATTAGCCAGACCGATTTCCTGATGAGAAAACACTGCATGAATAGTCAGCCATTGTGACAAACGCTGCAGGGCTTTAGTGGCATCGTCAAAAATGACCTGAATCTGTGTTTCAAACGGGGCTAGCTGGGTATTGATATCCTCTATACTTTGCCGGATAAACTGCCAGTGGCGGGCACTGTAATGCGGGTCGCCCAGCAGGATGGGTTCAATAATGTAAAGCAATAAAACCGGATAGCCAGAAGCGGCTGCCCTGACCAGAGGTTCATGGTCGCGAAGTCGCAAGTCGCGTTTTAGCCATACTACTGCAACCGTTTCACTCGTTTGTGGAGCTTGCTGGTTAGTCATTAGGAACAGTCGCCATGGAAGGACAGTTCAGTTGCCAGGTCGTCAAGGAGGGCCGTCAAGGGCATCGTCAAGGGGACACCCATAGGTCTATAAAGCGATGGTCAGGATCATAAGTCTGAGTTTGTTGTTGCATATCAAACTTTCGCTGCTTACGCGGATCATTACCTTTACCGGCCAGGTATAACCA
>VMHT01017045.1_pt1 | contig 10186 bp, 5 predicted proteins | sample 4693611 | NCBI WGS metagenome assembly VMHT01 (sample SAMN12280063, study PRJNA550983) | marine metagenome | isolation source: seawater sampled from same location over 5 years 0.02-0.2 micron viral filtrate | place: USA: collected off the coast of southern California halfway between the port... ...
AGCGACGGAAACAACGCCAACAGCGTCGTCAAACGCCCGGCGAATCTCGTCAACAACGTGCTCAGTTCCTCCACGGAGAAGCACCGAAACGGACTTGGCTTCGGGGCAGCCGGTGATGAAGGTCATGTCGGAATCCCCGATCTTCTTTTCTTCAACTCGGGAAGCATGACCCAAGTCGTCCCCGCTCATGTCCTCAAGGTTCGTGATGATCGTCCCACCGGTGGCCTTGGCCAGCGCTTCCATGTCGGATTTCTTGGCTCGACGGATGGCAAAAATGCCTTTCTTAGAGAGGTAATGCTGGGCGAGTTCGTCGATGCCCTTCTGGCAGACGAGGACGTTGGCTCCCGCCTTCTCGATGGTGTTGACGAGGTTGCGGATGTAGTTCTCTTCCTCTTCAAGGAAGAGCGCGAGTTGATTTGGGTCCGTGATTTGTATTTTGGCGTCAACTTCGGTTTTCTTGACCTCAATGGCTGAGTTAACCAGAGCGATTTTTGCATCGCTGATGCTTCGTGGCATGCCAGCGTGGACGCGCTCTTTGTCCAGCAGGATGCCGTCGATGAGCGATGAATCCTTGATCGAACCACCTTGACGCTTCTCTACCTTGATGTCCGAAAGGTCGACCAGGCGCTCATCGTCTTCGACCACGCCCACGGCGTTGACGGCTCGCACGCAGATGTCGGCCATGAAGGACTTGACCGCACCCGCAGATTTTCCAGTCAATGCTGTCTTCGCCACTTCTTGAAGAACAGCATCGTCGTTCTCGGTGGAGATCCCGTGGTTGTCCATCAGGGCGATGGCTCGCTCGGCTGCCAAGCGGAAGCCTTCGCAAATCACGGTCGGATGGACGTTTTGTTCGATGAGATCTTCGCTTCGCTTGAGAAGTTCCCCCGAAAGGATGACGGCGGAGGTGGTGCCGTCGAAGCAGTGCTGCTCTTGGGTCTTGGCGACCTCGATGATCATCTTGGCAGCAGGGTGCTCGATGTCCATCTCTTTCAGAATGGTGGCGCCGTCGTTGGTGATGACGACATCGCCCATGGAATCAACGAGCATCTTGTCCATGCCTTTTGGGCCCAGCGTGGAGCGAACGGCGTCGGCCACGGCCTTGGCTGCAGCGATGTTGTTGGATTGGGCCGTACGTCCTCGTGTTCGTTGGGTACCGTCCTTCAGAATGAAGATGGGTGCTTGTCCGTTTCCATACATGTGCTTGCCCTCCGGCATTGTTGGCGAGGTTGCCTCCAACTTGAACCCTGCGCTCGGTCAGCGTGGACTTGAAGGGTGCATCACTGCTGATTTTGCTCCAACCACTGCTGGCCGTAGTGCTTCCACTGTTCCATTGTCCACCCCGCAGGAAGACCTCCTGAAGGGAGGGGGGGCCCCTCGCTTTGGTCTGCGATTGGGGCCGGGGAAGAAGCGGCGGCCTCCGGCGGTGCAGCAGAAGGCGTCGGAACTCCGGACGGGATCGACGGCGCAGCCGCAACGGCGCCGTAGGTTGCAGAAAGGCTGTCTTCGTAGCCGTCTTCGCCCCAGTTGGCGTACTCGTCTTCCTCTTCCTCGGTGTTGAGGATGGAGAGGAGCACAACCACGCCACCGACCAGAACGAGAATGAACACGCCCCACATGGCGATGACCTCGAGCTGAAGCCCTGCCTCGTCTGCTGCAGCGTCGGCGTCGCTGTCCATGCGCAAAAGCGTGACCTCCAGCACCTGGTTGGCGGCGTCGCTGACGGTTTCGGACCGAGCCCATATCGTGAGGTTTACGGTGAGGGTGTCGCCGTTGAGGTTCTTGAGCGTCGTTTCGGTCACGTCGACGGTGATGGTGATTTCCTTTGTTTCACCGGTGCTGAGGGCGAAATCCTTGTCCAATCGAGCGATGGAGGTGCGGAACCACGAGTTGGTCTCGCTGGCGTCAAGGTCCATCACCACGCGTTGGCCGGTCGTGTACTGGTTGACGATGCGAACCGCAACGTCGTACTCGCCTTCCTCGGACACCTCAAGCGGTGGGATAGCGAAGATGCGCAACCAGTTCTGCGAGCCGACGAGGTAGGTGGCTTGACCGGTGGCGCTGATGCTGCTGTCGGCAACGCTGGTGGCGATGACCTGAAGATTTAGACTGCCCTCGGTGCCTTCAACGAACGAAAACTCAACGGAGACGTTGTAGCTGGCGCCGATGTCAATCTCGGGGGTGTTTCCACCGATGAGGTTGGTGAAGGACGCCACCATGCCGGCGGGTGCGTTCAGGGACATGGCGAAACTGTCCGGGTTGTTGCCGTCGTTTCGAACTTCAAACGACATGGTTTGCGGAAGGTCGCCCGGAATGTAGGACTGACCGGTTTCTTCGTCTGAAACGGCGACGGCAGCGGTTTCGAGGATTTCTACGATCAACTCAACCGAGTCAAAGACGCTCTCATCCGAGACGCTTGTTGCGGTGATGGTCACCGAATAATAGCCAGGGTTGAGGCCGATGGGCATGGCCAACTGGACAACAACCGTTGATTCACCGTCCCATGCATCGAGAACAGGCGATTGGTCAGAAGGAAGAGAGGCTTGCAGTCGCCAGTTGCTCTGTCCGATGCTGAGGTTGTACTGTTCGTCGTCGTTTCCGAGGTTGAACAAATTGAGGTAGAGCGCCTTGGAAATACCGTTTGCAGCGCCGGTGTAGGTGTTCTCCTCAGCAACGATGTCAACGTCCCGGAACACGGGAACTTCGATGTTACGTACCAGCACATCGGTGCCGAAGAGCGCCGTGCTGCACGAAGGACACGTGGCACGCAGATTGAAAGACACCGTTCCTGGATTCGCCAGTTCGGGCGAGGAGATGTTCAGAACGAGGTCCACCCGCTGACCCTTGTAGAGAGTGATGGGGTTGGGCTGGACGACCCCTGTTTCGTTTTCGATCAGGCCCGTCCAACCGGTGTTTTCCGAGAAGGTCGTTGCGAGGTTGAAGGCAGCATCGCGATTACCGGTGTTTTGCAGGCGGAAATTCACCTGGCCGTCATCGTCGGGAACGATGGTCGCTGCAACGAGGGGCACCGTCGACGTCAAGGCCACACTGAATTGTTGGCTGACAGCGAGGTCCATACCGAGGCGAGCCTTTTCGCCGAGTTGGGCGCTGCTCGCGTCGGTGAGCCAAAGGTTCCAATCCTGCTGCTGAACCTCGGCACCCGCTGGCACCGTCAAATTGGCCCAGAACTCAACCGTTTTCCCGGCTCCCAGAGGTGGAATGATGACGTTGGTGCCGTGGTTGCTACTCCCTTCGATGTCCATTCGGATGATGGGGTAAGGCACCATCCACGAGTCGTTGGTCACGTTGGTTTCCAGGCGGATGGTCGCCGGGGCGTAGCCGTTGTTGGTCAGGGTGCAGTACAACGTTGCCATTTGATTGGGCGCCACGGTGTAGCCGTTGAGGGGGTTGTCGCACTGCAGGTCAACGGTGTAGTCGGTGACTCTGCTCACGCCAAAGTGGACGAAATCATCAACGTGGAAACCTTCGCTGGCCACGCTGCTGTCGGAGGTGAACAGCATGCTGAACGTGTAGGAACTTCCACCGAGGAAGACCTCGGGGTTGGCGAGGTTGGGGATTTGCTCCCACGTCACCTGTGGATCCCACGAAAGGTTCGTCCACTGACCCGGAGCGGCGCTGGGGTTGCCTTGGGAAATGTCCCATGCGATGGATTCGAAGGGATCGTCGATGTTGCCCGAACCACGCCACAGTTCCATCGATACCGAGTCGCCGGCGGCCATGCTGCCCCACGCTTGGATGTGGAATTGACTCGAGACGAAGTCGTTGGAATAGAAGAGCATGCGGCAGAGCCACGTTTGGTACACCTGTGTGATGCCCGGGTCGAGCACGTCGGTGTCGCACTGGCCGCCACCAGCACCCTGCCGAGCATAGACCAATCGAGTGGCTTCGGCGCTGGAAGGGTAGTTGCTGCCGGGGGACGAATGTCGGAAGTGTTGCGAGCCCGCAGCGCTGGTGGTGGAATCGGTCTGCCACGAACCCGCCGCAACGGCGTCTCCCCCGTCGGCTGGATACTTTCCTGAGATGAACCCGGGACCAGGGGATTGGAAGGCGTCCATGTCGTCAGCGCCCACCGCAACCGGAACGGTTTGGTCGCGCTGGTCGTTGGCGTTTCGGTCGTCGTCGGCAAAGTTGACCGACGCACGCAGAATCAGCCCGCCCGAAAGGTCGTTGGTTGTGGTGTTGAGGATGGAATGGGCTGCCGTTGGGGTCCATTCAACAACCTGATTGAACGACTGTCCGCCGGTCAGCGGCGTGGTGGTGAAGGCAAACGACTGCATGATGAACCCAACGGGATGGACCACTTCGAGCGAAACCGGGGCTTCATCACCGATTCCAGAGGCGCCAAAGCGCTGCACGGTGATGGTGATCTCGATGGTTTGATCGATGAAGACGTAATCCATGAGGCTGCCGTCGGATTGAACCCACACGTCAGCGGGGACCGAAGCGTTTCCGAGGGAAACGGACTTGACGGTGAAGTCGTCGTTGGTTCCACCGCGACCCGAAGCGGCCTCTGCGGGGACAACGAGATTCATGGCAAGGGTTTGCATCAACAGCAGAACGACAATGGTCAGGGGCATCATTCGGCGCATGGACATCAGCAAACTCGCCCAACACGATTGAGCATAAGAAGGTCGCCTTTCCGTGGGCTATCCATGACCCACGAAAATCATGATTTTTCGTCCTTGTCCACGCTAAAACCCCGAATGACCGGTTCATCAAACGCTGGAGAAGATGTAACACTTGACGACGCATCGGTTTGGAGGTTGGACGCCACGCGATCAAAATCCAAATCGTCAACCATCGATGATGTGTCTTGGTTCATCGGTGGTGCGATTTCGGGAGAGGGCGCCACGGGCACCATGACTTGCTGCACCACCGCCGGTGTGTAGGCAGGAGTTGGTTGAGCCGTTTGAGACTGGGCCACATCGGCAGCGAGTTGGTCCAAACCAGATGACAAGAGGTCGATTTGCTCTTGCGTGTCGTCGCCGCTGTTGCCTTCACCTGGACGCATCCAAGACGGGGGTTCACCGGCGCCTCCACCCAGCACAGCAAGGGTGGTAAAGGCAGCCATGGGCATGACCGCAAGCGCTGTAATGAGATTCAGAAAGGACGTTTCGGGAGTTGAACCTGCGGAGATCAGCGATTCAAACAATTGCTTCTCGAACGCGATGTTGAGGGCGATGTCGTCGCCAAGCGCCCTGTCAACAATGTAGGTGGAAAGTTGACCCATCGACCAGAGCAGGAAAATTGGGAAGGCCCACGAAATCCGGAGCGTGTTGCCGAGAAATTTACGGCCCAACGAAGCCAGCGTGATGTAGCGGCGGGCAAAGCTTGGAAAAGCACGAATGGACACGTAGAGGCACATTGAATACAGCAACAACGCAAGTTCAAGCTGTCGATTTTGATGGACGACGCCCTCCGGGAACATCAACACCAAGGACAGTGGAATGGTTGCCAGCAAGACCTGAAACGGAATGGCCAACAACACCAGGGAACCTCGAGTGGTCCACAACGCATGCCCGCTCGCAAACCGTTCGTAGACCAGCATGGACAGGCGCCCGTGGGCTGAGGTTGCGTACCGTTGTCGGGCCGTGAAGCGGTGGGTTGAGCTGCCCCGGTGTCGCGTCAGGCCCAGTGCAAGTCGCCAACCACCTGCTTCAATGACGCGTACGGGAGTAAAACCGCCCATGCTCAAAGCCAAGGTGAGGGCCAGCATCCCGTAGAACAACGATGCAATGCCGATCCACGGTATCATGTCCACCTGAACGCTCAAGCGGAAATCGCCGCCCTCTGCGGAGAAGACGAGAAGGTACGTCAGAGCGAAGGCAGCCAGTGGCGTGAGGAAGATTTGACCCAGTAACTGCCCAGTCAAACCGACCCGGGCAATCAACGAACCAACCGCGGGGCGGTCTTCCATACCACTTAGCCAACGCAGTCTTTTCTCAAAGGTTGCCCTCGTCAAAGGGCAAAGAGGCCTATTCTTCCTCCACCTTCTCATCTGGAAGCGGTTCGGCCATCGGATACCCGTCGGTCATCAACAAACGCAGCGTGCCTGCAATCCAGCCGTCCGAGCGTGGGCGCCCTAAATCCGGTCGAGCGGTCCTTGAGAGGACCGTTCCACAGTTGGAGCAATCGATGCTGCGAAGACCCCAAACGGGCCGAGGTGCCTCGCAACACGGTGAGACAGTGCTGTGGTTGACGACGGTTTGGAGTTCAACGGCCAGACCCTTTGTCCAAGGACCGGGTCGCCCAGCAAACAACGACTGAGTCCGAGAAAGCACCATCCATGTTGAGGCCACCCACAAGCCAAATCCAAATTCAGCAGACCCCCATCGCAGGCTGGCTCCCCCAAAGGTAAGAAGAAGGGCGGCGATGACGAAACTCAGCCAGTAAAACACCCGCATGTGCAACACTCGCTGCGTCAAGTAGGGCGAAAGAGGAACAGGTTCCGGATGCGATGGAAACCGACGGTTGAATCCCCCCGCCCGAGTCATCCACAACGTCGGCAACCTCGGTCCAACGTGGCCGATACCGGCACCCATCAGAAACAATCCGAGAGAGGCGACCAACGACATGAAGCACCCCTCACCCTTGTTGAAGTCGAGTCAAGGTGGCCTCCACCTTGTCCATGCCCCGAGCAATGTCCTCTTGCCCGATGGTGTATGCAAAGCGTAGATGGCCTTCGCCCGACGGACCGAAGGCGCTGCCTGGAGAACAAAGAACGCCGTCCTTCAGCAATTCCAAGGCCACGTCCTCGGACGACATCCCGGGAACGTCCACCTTAGGAAAGACGTAGATGGCGCCCTTGGGCCGATGGCACTGAACCCCGGGCATGGCGTTGAGTCGGTCCACGATCAGGTTACATCGTTTTTGGAACTCAAGCGCCATCTGCGAGGGGTAGTCGTAGGCCTTCTCCATCGCCTCAAGGACGGCGTACTGCATGGCGTCGTTGGAACACGCCGAGATGTAGTATTGAATTTTCACGACCTGTTGCATGGCTTCAAGATTGGTGGAAACGATGTAGCCGATGCGCCAGCCGGTCATGGCGAACGTCTTGGAGAAGGAATTGACGACCATGAGTTTCTCGTAACCCGTGCCCATAAACGAAACGTGCTCCTCCTCAAACACAATCCGGTCGTACACCTCGTCGGAAATGATCCACAAGTCGTGCTTGGCTGCGAAGGCGAGAAGGTCGTCTCGCTGCTGTTCGTTGAGCGTTCCACCGGTGGGATTGCTTGGGAAGTTGTACAGAATGGCCACGGTCTTGTCGTCCACCAAGGCCTCCAAATCAGCGACCTGGGGGATGAACTCATGGTCAAAAAGACACGGATAGTACTTCGATTCACCACCAACGAGGGTGGCGTCAGGACCGTAGAGGGGGAAGTAGGGCTCAGGAAGAAGGATGTTTTCGCCGGGGTTGATGATGGTCATGAACAGGTTCAGCAGTGCGTTGGTACCTGACATCGTCATGCAGACGTTCCGTTCATCCATCCCCGATTGATGGGCCTCCCAGGAGTGCGCTATTTTCGCCCGGAGAGCAGGGAGTCCAGCTGTGGTGGTGTACTTGTTGCGGCCCGCAAGCATCGCCTGATGGAAGGCTTCAATGGCGACCGCTGGTGGTTGAAAATCGGGTTCGCCCAGCCCAAAGGAGATCACGTCGTCTCCTGCAAGGTCAAACATCTTGCGCACCCCAGTGGGCTGAATGGCAAGAGCACGGTCGCTGAAGGTGCCCATACCAAACGGACACCTGTCCTGCATTTGAATGCAATCACGATTTTTTGCGTTTCGAGGTTGCCTTCGGTTCCGCTTCGACCACGGCGTCGTCGTCCAAGAGCACGGCGTCACTCACTGCGCCATCAGCGAAGGAATGCAGCGTTCCGGGTTCGTCGATGCGTGCACCCTGGACCAGCAAGCCGAGGAGAATAAGGACGACCAGCACGGCACTCAACGTCACCAGGTCCATGCCAAAGCCGGCACCACTGGATTCACCCTCACCAGTACCCATGGCGGTGGTGAACACCGGAAGCGAAGGTGCGCCCTGTTCGTTCAGTCCACGGATTTCAATCGACTGGTTGCCCGCGCTCATCTTGGCGGGGTCCAAGGCGATGACCCATTCAAACCGCTCAAGTGCTCCAAGGCCTCCCTCAACCGTTTCGTAGGTGGCCTCCGTCCATGCAGCGTCGTTGATTCGGAATTCAACACCGGCGATGGAACCGGCTTGGCCCCAAGCCAAACCTCGGATTTCATGAAGTCCGGTGGACTCGTTGAGCGATGAATTGCTGATGTGAACTTGGGAAGAAACGTCGACGGTACCGGTGAGGTTGGCCTCTGCGAGATACATCGAGAGTTTGACCGCTTCGTACGCATCCACCATGCCCCAGCCGAAATCGCGATTCCAGAACGGATCAACGGCTGCGTTGGATGGTTCGCCACGTCGCTCGGCGGTCAGTTTCAGAATTTCCTTCATTTCGGCCGTGGTGAGGTCGGGGTTGGCCTCGATCATCATGGCGAGGATACCGGAAACGGCCGGGGCGGCGTAGGAGGTCCCTGAACCGCGACCTGTGTAGCCGTTGTCCGCTGCATCGCCTCCGATGAAATTGTTGCAGCCTCCTGAGGTGACGCATCCTTCGGCTTGCACGATGTTGGTTCCCGGAGCGGAGACCTCAGGCTTCAGTTCATTGAGTGGGTTGCCGTCCCCGTTGTCCCTTCGTTCACCCCGAGAGGAGTACGATGCCACGGTGTCATCGCTACGATCAACGGTGTTCTTGTCGTCGGTTGCACCAACGGTGATGGAGAGGCTTGACGAGCCCATGCCCGACAAACCATCGTTGTCAGGTCCATCGTTTCCAGCCGCAGCGCTGACCACCACGCCCGCCTCCATTGCTTCGTTGAGGATTCGACTGTGCATGTCCTCGCCGTCCGAGCCACCGCCTTCGTGAGACGTGATGCCCCAGGACAACGAAATAATGTCAATGCCGTAGCTTTCCTCATCGGCACCCTGCCAGGCCGTGTCTTTGTTGTCGATGATCCATTGCAACCCGTTCATGGCCGACTCGTAAAATTCCTGTTCAACCACGTAGTTTTCAAACGGCCCAGCCCCCAAATCCGTGCCAATGCGCACATCGATGAGGTCTGCGTCGGGGGCTGCACCGTAGAAGTCGGTCTGAGCCCCGCTGGCGTCAACGCCACTGGCGGCCGCCATGCCCATGCAGGCCGTTCCGTGTTGGTTTCCATCGTCGGGGTCAAACGTACCGTCGGTTTCTCGGAAACCCCCGCCTGCGAGAATGCAGATCGGATCCGATGGCGTGTAGCAGACAGCGTCGTATCCTGCAACGAATTTCTCACTCAACCCCGGATGCTCGTTGTCCACGCCCGTGTCGACCATGGCAATGTTGACGTTCGCACCCCTGAACCCGAGATCCCACGCACCCATGGGGTAGAAGGTCGAATTTCGGGCTTTGACAGCGGGCGTTTGAACGTCGCCGTAAAAAACCAGGCTCCCGTACCGCTCGATCATAACAACATCGTCAAGCGATGCGAGCTCGGCAACCAAACTGGTGTCTAGTTGGCCGAGAAGCACGGCGTTGCCCGATTCAATGACGTCAACGACGCTCAAGTTCATGCTGCCCAGCTGTGCGAGGTGGTGGTTGGAAACCTCCACGCCGTAGGAAAGACCGATTCCGGTCGTTCCGATAAAGGACTCCAAACTGTCGTGAACACCGTTCCTGTTTTGGTCAAGCGCGGTTCGTTCCCACCACGGGGTGTCATCGCTCAACCACGCTGCTTCTGTTTGTTCAGGGACAGAGAAACTGTAGCCGGAAGGCGTCCACTGGAGGCCCTGTTCGTCCACCGCTTCCCAGCCAACTGGCTCAGAATTGACAACCAGTGAACCCGTAATCGGACCCATCAACAAGGCGAGCACCACAACCGCAAGCATTCGACGCATTCCTGTCCCCATGCTATGCGAACCCCGTGTTTGGCATCAACCTAACGATAGAATGTGTTGTCTCATTCCTCGTCTTCTGCGAAGGACGCCGCTCGCATCATGACACCCAGAGTGTTCACGGGTGAAGAGATGAAGCCGAAGGCCACGGCACAAACGGCGAACATGGAGACCCAAAAGCCTGCATCTTCCAAGGCCCCGTCAACCGTCTCCATCCCCAAG
>VMHT01037695.1_pt1 | contig 10186 bp, 9 predicted proteins | sample 4693611 | NCBI WGS metagenome assembly VMHT01 (sample SAMN12280063, study PRJNA550983) | marine metagenome | isolation source: seawater sampled from same location over 5 years 0.02-0.2 micron viral filtrate | place: USA: collected off the coast of southern California halfway between the port... ...
GCAGATTCCAGAAATTATAAAGCTATCAACCTTTACTGGTGGAAACTCTGCAGGAGACCCCAGAAGTAGAGGGTCGGCGGATGGTATCGGAGGATTCATGGTCGAGCTTGCATTTCTTGAAAAAGATGAAATTATTGGAGGTCTTAATGGCTATCAAGTCTTGGATCAGATCAGAGATATAAGTAACGATTTTCCGGGCCTCAAGTTTAATGTCAGAAGAGAAGAAGGAGGACCACCTATTGATGCTCCAATTGAAATTGATATATCAGGACAAAATTCTAGAGTTGTTTACGAAGCCACCTTGGCTCTTGAAGAATTCATGAGATCTTCAATTGATGGTGTAGATAACGTAAAAACTACAATTCCAGTCAGAAAAATTGAATGGGCAATGGATATTGATAAAGAAAAAGCTTCGTTATTTGGGGTCTCTACTTCTGAAATTGGAGCGGCTGTTCAATTTGTTACGAATGGACTTAGACTTGGCGAATATAGACCTGAAGACGTTGATGATGAGGTTGAAATTAGAGTTAGATATCCTGAGTCAGAAAGAAGGCTAGATCAACTGGGAGAATTAAATATTCCTACTCGAGAAGGATTAATGCCTCTTAGTAGTTTTGTTGAGGTGGTACCAAAGCTTGATGTTCCCTCAATAAGAAGAGTTGATGGAGAAAGAGCTTACACAGTAACAGCTGATTACTTGGAAAATGCTGTTCCTTCAAACGTAATTTATCAGATCAATGCCTGGATAGATGAAAATATCGAATTTAACCAAATAAGTTTTAATTTTGGTGGAGAGCAAGAGGAAACTGAAGAAGCGGCTGCTTTTTTTGCTACAGCTGGAATGATCTCAATTTTCCTTATGGCTATGCTGCTGGTTACTCAATTAAATAGTTTTTATCAGGCTTTTGTCATTGTATTTGCCATAGTTCTATCAACTGCAGGCGTGCAGTTAGGTTTGTTTGTGACGCAATCTCTTACCAGCGTATTATTTACAGGTTTATCCGTTGTGGCTTTAGCTGGAATCGTTGTTAATAACAATATTGTGCTTGTTGATACCTATAATGTCTTAAAAAGAAACTCTATCAATTTAAAAGAGAAAGATATCTTAATTAGAACCTGCGCCCAAAGATTAAGACCTGTCTTCTTGACCTCCTTCACAACTGTAGTTGGACTATTGCCTCTCGCTAGCAGTGTTGGTGTAGATTTTATTTCAAGAGAAATTGGTGTTGGCGGAAGAGTAGCTATTTATTGGCAGCCACTTGCCTTCGGGCTAGTTTGGGGCTTGTCTTTTGCTACTTTGCTAACACTCTTTGTGACCCCAGCATGGCTAATTTTGCCATCAAGACTAAGGGAAATTTTCTCAAAATTTGAAATATTCAGTAAAAAAGTAAATGTCCAGCAACAGTAAAAAAAAATCACTTCATTTTGAATCTACTCTCAGCGAGATAGAAAATATTATCGAGAGCTTAGAAGATGGAAACTTATCCTTAGAAGATTCAATAAAAGCTTATGAGAAAGGTATATCTCTAACCAAGGCTTGTCAAAAGATGCTATCGGATGCGGAACTAAAAATTAAAAAATTATCCTCTAAAGATGGAGAAGACGTTTCTTTTGAGGATATTTCGAATGATTGATGATTTATCTTTTATAGAAAAAAATCAAAAAAGAATTGAAAAGGCTTTAAATAGAGCTTTACCTGCTAGAGATTTTTCTAACATAACAGAAGCTATTCATTATTCAGTTTTAGATGGCGGAAAAAGAATCAGGCCGCAACTCATTTATCTTGTAGCAGATTCCCTAAATTTAAATATCAAAGAAGAGACAATTGATTCAATGGCAGCATCTGGAGAACTTATCCATTGTTACTCTTTGATCCATGATGATCTGCCTGCTATGGATAACGATGATTTAAGAAGAGGTAAACCATCTTGTCATATTAAATTTGGTGAAGCATCAGCTATCCTTGCTGGTGATGCTATCCAACCATTAGCATTGGAAATAATCACTAACATTGATGATCCTAATTTATCTGCAGATACCAAAATTAAAATTATTAGTATTTTTTCAAAAGCCTGCGGACCCTTTGGAATGGTTGAAGGTCAAAATAGAGATATTCAATCAGAAAATATTGATATATCTTTAAAAGAGCTAGATATGATTCATATTTTAAAGACAGGCAAATTAATTTCTGCCTGCGTTCATGCCACTTGTCTTTTAAAAAAGGATTTGCCTGACAATGATATGAATGCATTCATTAGATTTGCAGAATGTATTGGTCTAGCTTTTCAGATTAAAGACGATATTTTAGATTGCACCTCATCAACAGAAGACCTTGGTAAACCTGCGCGTTCCGACGAAAAGTTAAAAAAAAATACTTACCCAAAATTAATTGGAATTGAAGAATCTTGTTCAAGAGCTGAATCCTTGCGCAATGAAGCTATTCAGTGTTTAAAATCTCTCCCTTACAATACTGAAAAGCTGATTAAATTATCAAAATTTATAGTTGAGAGAACAAATTAAAATAGAGTGAAAGTATTTGATTCAATTCCAGATAAATGTCCTGAAACACCTTTACTAGATAGAGTAAATTCACCTTCAGACTTAAAGCAGCTAAAAGAAAATCAATTGGGAGATTTTTGTGATGAACTGAGAGAATTTCTCTTATACACAGTTGGGCAAACAGGTGGACATTTCGGGGCTGGTTTAGGTGTTGTTGAGCTTACAGTTGCTCTCCATTATGTCTTCGATTCTCCTAAAGATAAGATAGTTTGGGATGTTGGTCATCAAACTTATCCTCATAAAATTATTACCGGGAGAAAAAGCTTAATGTCATCTATGCGACAAAAAGATGGTTTACATCCCTTCCCCTCAAGAGAAGAAAGCATCTTTGATACTTTCGGTGTGGGTCATTCAAGCACTTCAATCAGCGCTGCTCTCGGCATGGCAGTGGGTTCAAATGAAAAAGCAATAGCAGTTATAGGCGACGGTGCATTAACAGCTGGTATGGCATTTGAAGCTTTGAGTCATTCTGGTAATCTGAATAAAGATTTGTTGGTAATTCTCAATGATAATAATATGTCAATTTCAAAAAATATTGGTGGGTTATCTAATTACCTAGCAAGAATTTGGTCGAGTCGGTGGTATACACAGATAAGAGAAGGAGGAAAAATGGCGCTAAGATTAATCCCTTCTGCAAGAAAATTTGCTAGCAAAGCTGAAGAGCATATTAAAGGCATGGTTGCACCAGGAACACTATTCGAAGAACTTGGCTTTAACTATGTCGGGCCCATGGATGGACATAACGTCAAGGAAATAATTAGAACTTTAAGAAATCTAAACGATACCTCGGGTCCTAAGCTTCTTCATCTAATTACTAAAAAAGGAAAAGGATTTAAACCAGCAGAGGATGATCCAATCGGATTCCATGCAATCACAAAAATGGAAAATCCAAACTCATCAAAAAAGAAGAATGTTGGTATGAAATATTCCGATGTTTTTGGTTCTTGGCTAACTTCAAAAGCAAACATTGATGCTTCCCTTGTTGCAATCACTCCTGCTATGAAAGAAGGTTCTGGCTTGGTTGAGTTTGCCGAAAAATTCCCATCACGTTTCTTCGATGTGGCAATCGCTGAACAACATGCTATGACTTTTGCTGCTGGACTTGCTTGCGAAGGAAAAAAGCCTGTACTAGCCATATACTCTACTTTTTTACAACGAGCATATGACCAACTTATTCATGATGTAGCAATTCAAAACCTCGATCTTTTAATAGCTATAGACAGAGCTGGATTAGTTGGAGAGGATGGAGCGACTCATTCTGGCATATTTGATTTATCTTTTATGAGGTGTATTCCTAACATGATTATTATGACTCCCTCCTCTGAAGAAGAATGTTGGAAGTTGTTGGAAACTGGATATAAATTTAAAGGCCCTGCGGCAGTTAGATATCCTAAAGGCTTTGGATCAGGAACAGATCTACCTAGCAAATTTGAGAAAATTGAGATTGGAAAATCTAGAGAAATTAAATTTTCCGAGAAAAATAAAATTTCTATCTTAAGTTTTGGTTCTATGTTTTCGCTCTCAGATGAAATAAGTAAAGATTTAGAAGCAAATTTAGTTGATATGAGATTTGTTAAACCATTAGATACTGACTGCCTAATTAAATGCGCAAATCATTCAGAGTTAATTGTAACTCTTGAGGATAATGTAATTGCCGGAGGTGCAGGTTCAGCCATAAATGAATTTATTGCAGATAAAGATATTAAAGTTAAGACAATTAATTTTGGAATTTCAGATCATTTCCCATCAATTGGAGGGATATCTGAACAAAGAGAAGACTATCAATTAGACAAAGATAAGATAGTAAAGAAAATTAAAAAGAGATTAAGCAACTAAAAAATAAAAACAAAAAAACACAAGAAAACTCAAAAATCCTACAATCAAATCATCTAAAAAACTCCAAATCCATTTTTTAAATTTTGATCTGCGTAAGAAATAGGCCAGGGCTTGAATATGTCAAAAACCCTAAAAAAAGCAAAACCTACAGAAATTAATTGAAAAATTTTCTTTATGTTAGGAAAATTATTTTTTTCCATGGTTCCAACCTTTCTTTCTTGGAAATTTGACTTCGTCCTTATTAAGGATGTATTTAATTTCACTATCTTTTTTAGTTTGTCCAATCAAGTTAATGTTAATTCCGGAGTTATCAGAAAGTTTAATAATTTTCTTGTGATGTTTTTTATCCGCTGTAAAAATCAATTCTAGGTCATCTCCAAATATAAAATCCTCAAGAGATGACTTATCAGTCCTAGGAATCTCATTTAGATCAATTACTGCTCCTTGATTGCTGGGAATTAGAATCTTCTCTAAATCTGCAATAAATCCATCTGAAACATCGATACATGATGAAGCAAACTGAGAAATGGGATTAGAAATTTCTAATCTCAGCTGAGGAAAAATAAATCTTTTTACATTTTTTTTTCTGTAAATATTTTTATTAAAATTTTTTTTAATTTCTTCTAAACCTTTTCTAGCAAGCCCTAATTCTCCAGTTAGATAAATGTTTTGATTATGTTTAGCTCCAGATCTCGAAAGATGATTATTTTTTTTCGTTTCTCCAGATACGGAGACAGTCACGGACTTTCGACTTGTTTGTATTAAATCACCACCGATTAAAGGAACGCTTAAAAAGTTTGATACTTTATTCAAGCCTATTGAGAAGTCATTTATGAATTTCTCATCAAAATCACATGCGAGAGCAACACTAAACCAAAGGGGCTTAGCTCCCATTGCTGATATATCGCTGAAAGAACGAAGCACTGATCTTGTTGCTATAAATTCGGGAGGTAAAGATTTAGGAAAATGAATTCCTTCATAATTTTGATCCACCGAGTAACAAAGATTGTTTGTACTCTTAAAAACGGCTGAATCGTCACCGGAACCTAGAATAAAATTTTTTTTAGATAAAAATTTTGATCCAATATTTTTAAAATATTTTTCAATTAAAAAAAATTCGTCTACCTGTGACATTTACAGATAGACGAATTTATCTTTTTTATTAAGAATTGTAGGCTTCAAATAGACCAGTGGCACCCATTCCGCCACCAACACACATGGTGACAATACCGTATTTACCGCCTCGTCTGTTTAGCTCCCTGGCGACATGTCCTACCTGTCTAGAACCAGTCATTCCAAAAGGATGACCAATAGAAATAGAACCACCATTTACATTAAGCTTTTCAGTAGGTAAGGCAAGGGTATCTCTTATGTATACTACTTGTGAGGCGAAAGCTTCATTGAGCTCCCATAAATCAATATCTTCGACAGATAGATTAGCTGATTTCAATAGCTTGGGTATTGAATAAACTGGGCCAATTCCCATTTCATCTGGCTGACATCCTACAACTGTAAACCCTCTAAAGTAGAGTTTAGGTTCCAAACCAAGTTCCTTAGCTTTATCTTCGCTCATGACTAAAGTAACAGATGCACCATCAGATAGCTGAGAGGAATTACCAGCAGTAACAGAACCGTTTTCAGGATCAAAAACAGGCTTCAAAGATGAAAGACCTTCAATAGTAGTTTCTGGTCTATTGCAATCATCCTTGTCTACAGTAACTTCTACATCTTTCTCTTCCCCAGTTTCCTTGTTGACAAGTTTCATCACCGTTTCCATTGGAATAATTTCATCATCGTAAAAGCCAGCTTCTTGAGCTGCAGCGGTTCTATGTTGACTAGATAGAGCGTACTCATCTTGAGCTTCCCTAGTGACGTTGTATCTTTTTGCTACACACTCAGCTGTCTGACCCATGGCATGATAAATCCCTGGCACGTCTTCAGCTAACTGCTCGTTTATATACATATGCATGTTAGTTTGGCCTTGAGTAGTACTTATTGATTCTACTCCTCCTGCCATAATGCAGTCTGAAAAACCACTGGCAACCTGATTAGCAGCCATTGCAACTGTTTGTAAACCTGATGAACAGTATCTGTTAACTGTTGTTCCACCAACCTCAATTGGAAGGTTTGATAATACTGCGACATTTCTTGCTATGTTATGGCCTTGTGCACCTTCAGGCGCTCCGCATCCTAAAATCATATCTTCTACCATTTCAGGTTTCAGTGATGGATTTCTTTCTAAAAGTGCATTCACTAGGTGAGCAGCCATATTGTCAGCTCTTGTTTGGTTGAACCCTCCTCTGAAAGACTTTGCTAAACCAGTCCTTACGCTATCAACGATTACTACGTTTCTCATAAATTCTCCTTAAATTAATTGAACCGTAAAATAAAACAAATATAAATTTTACTTATTTTTATTTGACGAAAGCATATACTAATCTAGTTTTTAAGAAAGTATAAGTAATTCTTCCTGCAAATTTATGAATAGAAAACAAAGGGCTGTTTTTATTGCTAATAGGTTGCAAGAAATGTATCCCGATCCTAAAGTTCCTTTAAATCATAAAAATTCATTTACTCTTCTGATTGCTGTCTTATTAAGTGCTCAATGTACTGATGAAAGGGTTAATATCGTAACTAAAGAACTTTTCGAAGTTGCTTCTTCCCCAGAAGAGATGCTCTCTCTTGGCCATAACAAGATATATAACTACATTAAGAGTTGTGGGCTTGCACCCAAAAAAACTAAGGCGATAGTTGGAACCTCAAAAATATTGATAGATAAGCACAACTCTAAAGTTCCAAAACATATAGAGGCATTAGAAGATCTTCCAGGGGTTGGGCACAAGACTGCATCTGTGGTTCTAAATCAAGCTTTTGGAATAGAAACATTTCCAGTAGATACTCATATTCATAGATTGGCACAAAGATGGGATTTAACAAATGGAAAATCCGTAGTCCAAACTGAAAAAGATTTGAAAAATATTTTTGATAAGTCACTTTGGGGAAAATTGCATATTCAAATTATTTTGTATGGAAGACAATTTTGTACTGCTAGGGGATGCGATGGAACCATATGTTTCATGTGTACCGAGTTATTTCCAAAAAGAAAGAAGAAGGTTATAACCAATAAAGCTTAGAAAATTTGCTTTAGAAGTTATAATTTATTTATGTACACAGAAAACCTATCGATTCAATCTTATGATGAAGAACTTTGGAGTTCTTTGGAAAATGAAAAAAAACGTCAAGAAGAACACATTGAACTTATAGCCTCTGAAAATTATACCTCGCCAAGAGTCTTAGAAGCCCAAGGTTCTGTTCTTACAAATAAATATGCAGAAGGTTATCCTGGAAAAAGATACTACGGAGGATGTGAATTTGTTGATGTAGCAGAACAGCTTGCTATTGATAGAGCAAAAGAGTTATTTGTAGCTGATTATGCCAATGTTCAACCTCATTCAGGGGCAAGTGCTAACGCAGCTGTTTTCTTAGCTTTATGCGATGCAGGAGATAAAGTGCTTGGAATGAGTCTTGATCAAGGAGGTCATTTAACGCACGGCGCTAAAGTAAATTTTTCTGGAAAAATTTATGAGTCATTCAGCTATGGTCTGGATAAAAGTGGAGACATTAATTACGATGAGGTGCAAGCTTTAGCTGAAGAACATAAACCCAAAGTTATTATTTCTGGTTTTAGTGCATTTTCTGGAATTATTAAGTGGGAAAGGTTCAGGGAAATAGCCGACTCAGTTGGGGCTTATTTACTGGCTGATATGTCACATGTATCCGGATTAGTGGCCGCAGGTATTTATCCTTCGCCTGTACCTTATGCAGATGTTGTAACAACCACAACTCATAAGACACTTGTAGGTCCTCGAGGAGGGCTTATTTTAGCCAAAGAAAATGAGAACATTCACAAAAAATTAAATTCAGCACTCTTTCCTGGCTCTCAAGGAGGGCCTTTAATGCATGTGATTGCGGCAAAAGCAGTGTGTTTCAAAGAAGCAATGGAGCCTGAGTTCAAAGAATATCAAAATCAAGTTCTTAAAAATGCGCAACACTTAAGTAAGAAAATAATGGAGAAAGGGATCGATATTGTCTCCAATGGAACTAACAATCATATGTTTCTTGTCAATCTTGTAAGTAAGGATCTTACAGGAAAGGAAGTTGATAACGCGTTAGGTAGATCGAACATAACTGTTAATAAGAATGCAGTACCAAATGATCCAAAATCTCCTTTTGTTACCTCGGGAATAAGAATTGGAACTCCAGCTGTTACAAGAAGAGGCTTTAAAGAAGATGAAATGGATATTCTTTCAGATTGGATTTCTAATATAATTTTAGATGTGAAAAACGATAATTTAATAGAAAGCACAAAATCAGAGGTAAAAGATCTTTGTGCTGCCTTTCCCGTTTATGAATCATCTAAAATTAATCCATGAAGTGCCCTTTTTGCTCATATGAAGAAAGTAAAGTAATTGACTCAAGGCTGGTTGCAGACAGTAGCCAAATCAGAAGACGCAGGGAATGTAATAAGTGTAACGAAAGGTGGACTACTTTTGAGCTCGCCGAACTTTTAATGCCCAAAATCGTTAAACAAGATAAATCAAGAGTCCCTTTTGATGAAATTAAACTTAAAGAGGGTATTTCGCGTTCCTTAGAAAAAAGACCAGTAAGTGAAGAAGACTTTGAAACACTAATTGAGCAAATTAAAAGGGATATAAGAGGATTTGGTGAAAGAGAAGTTTCATCAAGAGTTATTGGTGAAACTGTCATGAAGCATTTAAGAAAAATTGATGAAGTAGCCTTTGTCAGATTTGCCTCTGTATACAGGAGCTTCCAAGATCCGCTTGAATTTAGTGAAGAAGTAAAAAAACTTTCTAACGATTAATGAATAAATCAGCTTTGATGGAAAGAGCTATCCATTTGGCCTTAAAAGGAAGTTTTACAACAAGAGAAAATCCTAACGTGGGATGTCTTATTTATAAGAACGGTATGATACTTTCAGAAGGATGGCATGTTTCCCCGGGCTCAAACCATGCTGAAGTAAATGCAATTCTCAATGCAGAATCAAAATTTAAGGATTCGATAAAAGATGTCCTTGATGAGAGTTCTTTGTTCGTAACTCTTGAGCCCTGCTCTACAAAAAAAAGAACACCGCCTTGCACAGATTTAATTCAAAAATATTCTTTTAAAGAAATTGTCTATATGCAAAGCGACCCATCCCAAAATGGATCAGGTATTTTGAAAGAAAAAGGTTTTGGGATTGAAAAGTTAAGTCTAAATAACTCAGTTCTTAATAATGGTTTTTTTAAACATTTAGAGGAAGGAAAGCCCTATGTTAGAGCTAAGATAGCTTGCTCTATGGATGGGAAAATTGCATTTAAAAACAATAATGAACAATGGATAACAACTCAAGCATCAAGGGAAGATGGTTATTTTTATAGAGCCATATCAGGTGCAATTATTACAGGATCAGGGACCCTAGAAATAGACGATCCTCTTCTCAACGTAAGACTTGAAGAGGTAGTTAATGATCAAGACTTTAAACAGCCTCTCAAAGTTTTATTCTCAACAAAATCATACATTGATAGCAATAAAAAGTTTTTTCAAGATAATTCCAGAAAAATTATTTTTACTAATAATGAAAATTTAGAAATGCAAATCGGTGAAACTTTAAATACAGAGATAGTTAAGGTTGAATCTGATGCTAATCAAATATCTATTCCTTCGGTGCTCAACTACCTTGGCTCTATAAATGTCAAAGATGTTCTTCTAGAAGCGGGTCCCAGATTGATAT
>VMHT01043478.1_pt1 | contig 10186 bp, 12 predicted proteins | sample 4693611 | NCBI WGS metagenome assembly VMHT01 (sample SAMN12280063, study PRJNA550983) | marine metagenome | isolation source: seawater sampled from same location over 5 years 0.02-0.2 micron viral filtrate | place: USA: collected off the coast of southern California halfway between the port... ...
TTAATAGATGGCTTTTGTTTTCTGCCTTTGGTTTTACTACCCTTATAATGGGCGGCATCCATTCCGTCACGGTTGCCATATGTTCCAAGTTTTCTATTAAGTTTGTTTGCATTGACTCTAATTGCTAGACCTTTTGGTGTTTTGTTGTATCTTTTTTGCTGCTTACGCCTTTTAGCGGCAGCCTTTGGATTCTTCTTGTAGTAATCAGAAGTTTTTGCCATATACTTTCCTCTTAACGAGTGAAGGGTCAACAGTAGGTAGAAGTTTATTTAATTTGTCTAAAGGACTACCGTCGTAGGCAACACCTGTAATATCGTTGGTTTTTAGCCAATCGCAAGCTGCTTTTAAATCTTGTGTAGTCGCTTCTCCACTCTTTATTCTATGTAGAAAGTCCTCGGTAACAAGATAGTGTAGCTCATTAAAGGTTTCTTCTGTTGCTTTTCTAGGTAGTTTCTTTAGTTCGTCCATTATTTTCCTAATAGGTTTTTCTTAACTAGCTCTACTAACTTATCATCAACAGTGTTATCTGTAGACTTTGCATATGCCTCTAGTAATTTGACTATCAGTTCTTTAACTGCTGTAGTTTTAATAAAGGCAAATAAAATTGGTTTAACTAATGTAATCATAATTCAGTGGTTGTAGTGGTTTTTTTGGCAGCTGCTTTTTTTTTCTTAGTTGCAGCTTTTTTAGCAGCTTCTTCACGTTCTGCTAGTATTCTTGATAGTGTACTCATTAGAATAGTTTAAATTTCTTTTTAGGTTTAGGGGGCTGTAAAGATGATATAGGGACAATGTCTTGGCATACTTTAGCCATCGTTGTATTAGGTCTATATGTAAACCCTTTACGCTGTAGATCTGCACATTTGCCAGCTCTTGTAAGCTCATGCTGAAGTTTCATTGTATCATACTGTATTTTTGCCATCTCTTTACATTGTTTATAGCCAGACTTATCTAGAGGAACCATAAAGTTAATCTGGAATCCCCAGTTTTCTGCTAGTGTATAACTACTAGGCTGCATAAACTCATCGAGTGGTTTAGTATGATTGCCCATATAAAAAGGCTGGAATGTCATTGTACTGCCATTACAGCTTATATTCGGACCATAATACTGTCTACTCTGTGCTCCGTTGTTTTGGAACTGTACAGCTTGGTTAGTTACGTTACCAGTAGCAGCAGCTACAGGGTTACTATTATTATTTGTATCTCCTTCTGCAAGTACAGGTGTACTTATTGAGAGAAGATAGAATAAGTAGATGTAACAGCGTCTGTAGTTATTGTTCTGTCTATATCTATTGTTTCGATTGTACCGGCGGCTCTGCTGGTTGCTGTAAAGTTCCAGTCCAGTGCACTGTCGGTTGGAGTGTACACTGTTGAAGTGTCTCCTATTCCACCAGTTCCAGTTACAGTGACGTTTGTACCACTGTAAGATTCGGTTGCCGCACCGATTACATCGTGAACTATAGTTTCTGTTATTACTTGGTTTGTTGTTGTCGTTGACTGCATCGACCCTGTTGTAAACTGAGGCGTGACAGTATTTGCTCTTGCGATTGCGGGTGACAACAATGCTAAGAGAAGAATCCATGTTTTCATTATTTTGGTTTAGTAGGTTCTTTCTTCTCGGTCTTCTTACCATTACCTGTAGACAAACCGAATGTGGCTAGGGCTCCCGTAAAAATCGAAGCGACGAAAGTGATATCGCCTGCCGTAGCTGACTTTTTGACCATTGGCAGCTCAACATAGCTTAATGTAATGATAAACCCTGACCAGATTACAACACCTAGACGCACTGCTGCACCTAGAACTTGCATCTGTTCATCATGGTCATCTACATTTTCTTTGAGCTTGGTGAAGATTCCTTTTTTTTCTGGCGGTTTTGTTTCCATTTATTTATCTTACCTTGTAGGAACTTCTGTAATTTCTTTTTAATTTGTTCTATAATTGGCTGAGTAAGAGTTGTAGCAGCTACCGCTGTAACAGCCGCTGCTGCCGCTGTAACAAGTACTTCAGTCGAAGGTATAGGAATGGGTGGTAAGGGTGGTAAGTTTAGTTTAGGAGGTGGTGGAGGCTCCGCAGTTTTTACTGGTTTAGCACCTTCTGGTTCTCTAAGATCACTCGGAGGTACAACCATAGGTACATAATAAGGTACTTCAGCTGTAGGTAAAGGTATGTCTACTGTATCAACATTTACTATATTAGGAACTACTATCTTCGGTATTTCCATCTTCAAGTTTCCTATGAATAAGGTGAATCTCCTAATATAGCAGTATCCCATGCTGCCTTAAGTTCAGTTTCTGTTGAAGCTGCACTGATAGCAGATGCTGCTGGTGCATCTCTTAATGCTTGTTTTTTAGATACTATTGTAGCTGTATCTGAGCTGGTTTCTAAAGCTTTCTGAAATTCGACATCAAGATCAGCTAGTTTTTGACCTCTAGTTTCTCTCATACGTGTCTTAAATAATTCTTTAGCTTTAGTCATGTCTGTTTTAATAATACTCAATCTCCTACTCCATCTGTAAGTTCTGAATCTTCTACTGTCCAAGCGTTGCGAAATGATCTATCTGTTGGCACTTCGGAAGTTGGAATAATTTTGTAAGGTTTACCCGTAGGTACAACCTTTTTTGCTATCTCTTCAACTGTTTCATCAGTTATATCAGTAGGGTGACATACAAGTACTCCACCCGGATATTCTGGTAAGTTGCTTTGAAAAACAATACAATAATCTGAATTTGCCATAATTTTTTAATATAATGAGTAACATGCGAATTGAAAAGCAAAATCGCCAAAATTGTACCAAGCCATACCACCGTAATAAGTGTAACCCGTTCTCATTCGTACAGAACCTGTTGCCGAGGTATGAATTGCAGTTACGGATTCTGCGTTGTTTGATTGAGTTTGAGTGGTTAGGTTAGTAGCATAGTTACTGTTTGCTGCACTGTTGGAAAAAGTCGCAGTCATATCTCCAGAACCATTATCAGTAACACCACTTACATTAAAGCCAGTGCGGAGAACTCCGTCATCATCAGCACAACCCCAAGCATGGATTGCATTATCTCCATAATATGCCATTATGATACCTCCGTTAAATTAAATTTGTACTTTTTACCAGAACGATTATTTTTTAAGAACAAGTCTGATTCTCCTTCTTGTATTGTCCAGTCACCCCATGTACCATCTATATCATTTCCACCATAAGCTTCATTAGATAAACTAAGGTCACTTGTATATAGGTTTGACCAACGATAGGAGCTAGTGCCTAAAGCTCTAGTACCATTTCCATCAGGTCTAATATTGTGTGAAATAACATCACCTGAAAACTCACCACCTGATTTAGGCATGTAACTTGACAATGAGCTACTTGTAATATAACCAGAACCATTGTTTAGTTGGTTATTGTTAGTTATATAGTTTGCATTTGTAGCACCTGAATAACCTAAATTTGCAAGAGTTATTGTTCTAGTGCTATGAGAAGTTATAACACCGTCAGTCATATTTAACTGATCAACTACAGTAGCACCCGAAGTGTTTATATCGGAATCAGTACCAATTACTGTGTTACCGCTACTTGTAACGTAACCAGCACCGTTAGATAACTGGTTATTGTTAGTTATATAGTTAGCATTTGTAGCTCCTGTATAACCAAAGTCTGATAGTGACAATGTTCTAGTGTTATGTGAGGTTATAACACCGTCTGTCATGTTTAATTGATTTATTACAGTTGCTCCCGAAGTATCTATATCTGAGTCAGTACCAATAATTGTGTTACCGCTACTCGTTACATATCCAGCACCATTTGTTAGCTGATTATTGTTAGTTACGTTTGTAGCTCCATTTGCTACGTTTAGTATACTTCTAATTTGTGAAGCACTTAATTCCTCTGGATTGCCAGTACCACCTGATATCCTTCCAACTATAGTGCTAGTTCCTATATTTTCTAATTTTGCAAAACTAACTGCATCATTATTAATGTTTGCAGTAGCTACAGTTACGTCTGAAGGTAAAGCTCCACCAGCAATCTTTGATGTTGCTATAGAGTCTGTACCTAATCTTCCAGCAATAGTACCTGAAGATACGTTATTTAAATCTTCTCTTGCTAATGGTCTACCACCAGCTTGTGAGCCGTCATGTACAACTGCTGTGTCTTTAGTTGTATCAATAGTAACTTCGCCTTCGGCTCCAGTAAAGCTACTATGTTGCGAGGTTGTTCCTCGTCTTAGTTTTAATAATTTTGCCATTTAAAGTGTTCCGAAGTCGAGAGTTAAATTTGTACCATCTATAGTACCGATGTTTGATAAGTTGTTGTTTTGACCATCTAAGTTACCGCCTAGTTGTGGTGATGTGTCAGCAACTAAATCTGTATTAATACTTGATGTACCAGCTGCTGTAAGTCTACCTTGAGCGTCTACAGTAAATGTAGCGATAGCTGAAGATGATCCATAGCTACCAGCACTTACAGACGTATTAGCAAGCTTTGCAGCAGTTACTGCATCATCAGCTATAGTTAACGCTCCATTATTAGCTAAAGTTGCATCACCACTTATGGTTTGCAATGCACCATCATTATTGGCGTCGCCTACAAGAATATGAGCATTATTAATTTCAAGTTTATTTGCAGCTATATCTCCAGACAATTCAGTACCAGTAACGGCTCCAGCCGCTATTTTAGCTGTTGTTACTGCGTTATTTCCTAGTTTAGCAGTACTAACTGCATTGTCAGCTATATGTGCAGTATCTATTGACCCATCTATATAGTGTTCAGAGTCTATACTGTTATCAGCTAAATCAGCAATAAGAGTACCTGTTAACGTTGCACCAGTAGAAGTTATCTCTAGCTTTGTATTACCAGAATCCTGTAATTTAATATTACCAACACCAGCTGAGTTGATTACAGAATCTGATGTATTATGAAATATCTGTAAATCTGAGTCAGCACCAAACTTAGCTTTTATATTATCATTATATCTGTTATCTCCAGTAAATATAACACCAGAGGTTGTAGCAAAGTTACCAGTAGCTGTTACACCACCTTGCCAAGTACTACCATTATATACTCTTAACTCGTTAGCAGATGTATTAAAGAATAAGTCTCCTGTATCTAAACTAGAAGTTGGGTTAGTAGAACCTATACGGTATCTATTAGCAAAGGTGTTTACATCGGTAATGCTTGATGCGACTGTTGTCACGTTTGAGTTGTTAGTAGCAACTGTTGTTACGTTAGACGATATGCCAGCAACTGTAGTTACGTTTGCGTTTATTCCAGCAACAGTATTTATGTTTGTAGCATTGCTTACCGCACTGTTAATATTGCTAGCATTGCTAACTGCACTGTTAATATTACTTGAGTTGTTTGCAACTGCTGTAACATTAGAGTCATTATTAGCAACAGTAGTGATATTACTTGCAATATCAGCCAACGTATCCATGTCGGTTACGATTGCTGAAGTGCCTAATGTATTCATATCAGCCACTGCGTCAGCTGTACCTAGTCTACCTATTTCTGTCGCCTTACCAGCAACTACACCTATGTCTGTGGCATCACCAGCTACTGCATTAATATTAGTAGCATTGCCTGCAACAGCAGTAATATTAGAAGCGTTTGCAACAGCAGCGTTTATATTGGAAGCATTGCTAACTGCACTGTTAATGTTGCTAGCATTGCTGACCGCACTGTTAATATTACTAGCGTTGCCTGCAACAGCAGTTACATTGCTAGCTATACCAGCTACTGTAGTTACGTTACCAGATACACCAGCAACTGTAGTTATGTTGCTAGAAATGTCAGCCAATGTGTCCAAATCAGACACAATCGCAGTTGTAGCTAAAGTATTCATATCAGCTACTACATCTGTAGTACCAAGTATTGCCATGTCTGCTACGGCATCAGTAGTTCCTAATCTTCCTATTTCAGTAGCTTTACCAGCAACAGCAGTTACGTTAGAATTATTACCAGCTACAGTTGTAACGTTAGATGAAATACCAGCTACAGTTGTGATGTTGCTTGAGATATCTGCAAGTGTATCCATGTCAGACACGATTGCTGTTGTACCCAAGGTATTCATATCAGCTACAGCATCTGCTGTGCCTAGTCTTCCTAGTTCTGTTGCTTTAGCAGCTACGGCTCCTATGTCAGTTGCGTCTGCTGCAACCGCAGTTACATCTGATGAAATACCAGCGACTGTAGTTACATTACTTGCTATTCCAGCAACTGTAGTTACATTACCACTAATACCTTGTACAGTATTTAAGTTGTTTATATTATCAGCTACAGTCTGGATTCTAGTTATATCATCCGAAACTGTTTTGATTGGGTCATCTTTTACTGTAATAGTATTACCCATACCACTATGGGCTGTGCAATAATATATAAAACTTGTTGGCTGTGATTCAGGTACTACAAGTTGTATTTTTGCTCCAGCTTGTCCCTGAGTGCCAGTAACAGTAACACCAGTACTATAAGCACTACCACCGCTTGAGAAACGGAATGGGTGCGTTGCGTTTGATGCATCACTTAAATCAAATGTATATGTCCAACCCTTGTATAATGTTAGTGCAGGCTTATCTACACCATCAATCATAAACTTACCCGTAGCTGCTGTAACAGCAAATGAAATCTCGTCTTCTATAATATCTGCAACTATATCAAGTGATCCGTTAGAACTACCTGTACTTACTGCATCTGTTATGAGACCTAAATCTTCACTGTATGTTATAGCACCTGATACAATAGATATATCATTTAAAACTGATTGATTTGGTGTTACATTAGAAAATGCACTACCTGTATATACCTGTATATTATCATTACTACTATCATACCATAAGTCACCTTCTGCCAAAGATGAGCCATCATTTCTTTGTGTAGGCTCACTTGCAGAAATAATATATAAATCAGCAAAGTTATTAATGTCTACTACGTTTGCACCAGCATTTACAATATTGGTTATATTATTTGCAACTGTTGTGACTTCTGTAGCTTTAGGTACAAGCCTATGAAAAGTATATGTGTGTAGTGTGCTTGTAGATTCTACCAAGAATCCGAAACCCGAAGGTATGGCAGCAGTTACACCAGTTACAGTAATATTAGCATTATCTGCTAAGTTACCGTTAACTATTGTAAGTGTTGTACCACTAGGAGTTAATGTACCACTTGCAGCTTTTATACTTAATATAGCTGCTTGTCCTGTTGACCCTTGTGGGTTATCGTTAGGAAAGTGTTGTTCACTAGCTATGGCTGTAAAACCACCAACATCATCAACAAGGTCAATGATTCTTGCATTAATAGCAGCAGTTGTAGCTACAAATGAATCAGAGTTACTCCAAGTCATTCCACTGTTAATATTTTCAGTAGAGTCTTGTCTTAAAAATCTAGCTTCAGCTTCTGTTTCTGTATAATATCTATTATCTAACTGACCAGCATCTAGTTCTGTTTCTGTGTAATATCTACCATCTAATGTGCCTGTTGCTATCTCTGCATTTGTAACAGCACCACCTTGTATGTGCTCAGTTCCGACAGCATTATCAGCTAGTTTAGTACTATCTATAATGTCAGGTTCTAAATGCACTCTGTCTATAGAACCATCTACGTAGTGTTCAGAGTTAACTGCATTATCTTGTATGTTATCACCATCTATTATATCGTTAGCTAAATGTACATGATCAATAGATCCGTCTACATAATGCTCAGAATTAATTTGGTTATCAGCTATAAGTGCATTAGTTATTTGATCTGCACCTATATCAACTGTTTGAATTGATCCGTTAACTATGTTATTACTCGTAACTGTTATATCTGTAGGTAATGCACCACTACCTAGCTTTTCCATAGTTACATTGTCATCTAATATTTTGACTGTTGTAACTGCATTACTAGCTAGAGCTGTAGTGTCTACTGACCCCGGTGCATAGTGTTCAGAGTCGATAGAATCAGCAACATAGTGCTCGGAGTTAACTGCATCATCTGCTAATCTAGTACCATCTATAGCATCTAGTGCTATTTTTTCTCTTGTTACAGCTTTATCTTCTATATCATAAGTCTGTATTTTATGATCGTTATGTTCTTGTAATGCTCTAAGAACTTGTTTTTGGTTGTTATTTAGGTCGTCTGCCTTGACTGAAGCTCCAGCTGTAAATGTAGCTTTACCTTCTACAGCAGTATTACCATTGTTCATCACGTCTGTTTGACGTACAACACGAACGACGCTTGGGTTAGCTGGGGCTGTAAGACTACCTGATGTATTCCATGTTACTGTACCACCAGTAATAGTATAGTTAGGTATAGTGTAGTCGTTTTGACTAGAGCCTCCATTTGTACTCTCCACTCCATCAACATATACTTTTATTTCATCTTCAGAAAATGTAGTAATAGTAAATGCAATGTTAGAGCCGTTCGCCGTTTGTTGGTGAAAGGATTGTTGTGACATTATTTGTATATGTTAAGAATGTTTGCGGATGCACTTCGTTTATCTATTTGTGCTTGTTTTTCTGCACGTTGTTTTGCAATAACGTTTGCTATATTAGGATCGTCTTTAATTGATGCCCATGCTTTTTTCTTAGCACGTTTAAACAGTCTGTCTATAATTCTATTATGATAATAGTCTCTAGCATTAAACTGTGCACGTTTGCCTGCACGTATGTCTTCATACATTTTTTCCATAGATGCTATCATCTTAGGATCTTTAGCAAACTTATCTAGTTCTAATTCTAAGTTAAGAGAACCGAGTGCTCGTTGAAATTCTGATCTAATATAAGGATGGTCAGTTAAGTTTGTGCTATCTGGTGCAAAGTATGTAGATGTACGTAAATCATAACCACTGTCAAATAAGAAGTTTCTACCCTCACTCTGTTCTAAATTAAGAGTAATAGGACTTACTGCGTTATATGCACGAGTAAGAAAGTCCCAATCTTTTAATGGTTTACCGTTAAGCATATCATACTTAAGAGGTAACTGTTTTTCAGCAAGATTTTCTGTAATTAAGTTTCTGTTACGTATAGACTGATACACACCTGAGTTTATTTCACGCATGTAAGGGGTAAATAGTTTACCTAAGTCGTTACGAAGACCAGATAGTGGTACTGAGTTGTTAACTAATCCAGATACAATACGACCTCCTTGGCCGGGTCTACCAGCAAATAAGTCAACAAAAGACTGTATACCAGCTAAATATGATTTACTTGTAACAGCCTGTGCTACAACAAGAGATATTTTACCTAGTTCGTTTTCTGTCCACTCTTCACCCATAAGTTGACTTGCATCACCTACGTCAGCTATTGTAGACATAATAAGGTTAAATGGTTCAAACTGGTCGTAACCAACACGCACTGCACCTACTTTAAATGTTCTAGGTTCCCATTTACCATCAAGCCATAATTGTCTTTTTTGTCTATCTACAGGACCATTACCGTTAAGGTCGCCACGCATCCATGCCTGTGTAGCCATAAATGTAACCGCAGATCCTATTGCCAATCGGCCTGTTTGTAAAGCTCGTGCGTTAGCTAACTCTTCTGGAGTAAATATACCATACTTGTTTACACTAGCTAAATCGTTAGGATTAGCAAATGCTATATCATTAAATTCTTTTACAAGAAAGTTAAAACCGGGAGTATACTTACCTGTTAATGCAAGTCCGTTTACACCAGTTCTAGCAAACAAAAAGAATGGTTTAGCTAAAGGTGTAGCACTAAATACATCGTTAAGACCTTTTGCAAAGCCTGTAAGATCCTGTGTTAATGTTACTTCTTTACGACCAAACTTTGTAGCTTCATCTATGATATTACCATTAGCATCAAATACCTGTGCATAGAAATCATCTTCATATGCTTTCATTAACTCAGGTGTAATTTTAGGTGTCTTATAACCATTATCCTGTAACTCAAGAACTTTACGCATAGCTTTTTCACGCATCTTAGCACGACCAAGTACGTAACCAAACGCATCGTCAGTTGCTGCCATTATCTTAGTAGAGTATGTCAACAAGTTACTGTTGTTCATTTGACGTGCCATGTTAGCTACACGGAAAGCTGCTTGCTCTCCTTCAGTAGCTCGACCACTATCTTCTGCCCAACGACGTAGTATTTCCCAGTTATCATCTGCCTGTGTAAACTCTGCATAACGTGTCTTGATAGATCTTATATCACCTTTCCAGTATGAGTTAAGCTTGCTTCTAAATATAGTAAATGATTCTGGTATAGATT
>VMHT01024099.1_pt1 | contig 10185 bp, 11 predicted proteins | sample 4693611 | NCBI WGS metagenome assembly VMHT01 (sample SAMN12280063, study PRJNA550983) | marine metagenome | isolation source: seawater sampled from same location over 5 years 0.02-0.2 micron viral filtrate | place: USA: collected off the coast of southern California halfway between the port... ...
CAGATGTCGAGAAGAAAGGCGGAGTTGAATACCTGTTTGAGCAAATCGCATCAGGTAATACTTTGACGAAAATGGCTGTAGAATATGGATGTTCCAGACAATACCTTGGCTCGTCACTGAACAAAGTGCCAGAATATGAGAAGGCCATGAATGAAGCCAGACGCCACGCCGCAGATGCTTTAGTCGAGCAGGGCTTAACAATGGTGGATGATTTAGATGGTGGCTCGACAAGCAGTGAAATAGCCGCCACGCGAGAGAAGGTGCAATGGCGTAAATTTATGGCAAGCTCGTACAACCAAGATAGATACGGCACGAGGCCACAAACAAACGTGAACATCTCAGTTGGCGACATGCACCTAGACGCCCTGCGCAAAGTTAATTCTGACTTGGCGGCTATCCATAAAGAAGATCTGGAACGCGAAGCCAAGACGATTGACGTGGATTATGAGGATGTATCAGATGAGTGATAACCCGTTAACAGAATTTGTCCTGCGCTATCGTGACGATCCAGTGTTGTTTGTTAAAGAGGTGCTGGGCGCTACACCATATGATTATCAGGAAGAGTTTCTCAATGCCATAGCTACTGGCGAGCGCAAGATGTCTGTCAGATCTGGGCATGGTACAGGAAAATCAACGTCGGCATCTTGGGCGATGCTTTGGTACTTGCTTTTGCGTTTCCCAAATAAGGTTGTCGTCACAGCGCCCACGTCCAGCCAATTGTTTGACGCATTGTTTGCCGAGCTAAAACGATGGATTAACGAATTGCCACCTCATCTACAGCAATTGATTACCACCAAATCAGATCGTGTGGAATTAACGTCAGCCGCATCCGAGGCTTTTATATCAGCCAGAACTTCACGCGCAGAAACGCCAGAGGCATTAGCTGGAGTACACTCAGAGAATGTTCTATTGGTAGTTGATGAGGCGTCTGGTGTACCTGAGAAAGTTTTCGAAGCGGCGGCTGGGTCAATGTCTGGTCACAGCGCAACCACGCTATTATTGTCAAACCCGACGAGATCCTCTGGCACATTTTACGAAACGCAAACCAGATTATCAAAGAGCTGGTGGACTAGGCGCTGGTCGTGCATCGATAGCCCACTTGTATCGGAAGAGTTTGTTGAGGAGATGCGTGAGCGATACGGCGAGGAAAGCAATGCATTTCGCATACGTGTGCTTGGCGAATTTCCATTGGCTGATGACGATACGATCATACCATTTCACCTAGCCCAGAGCGCGACACATCGTGATATTGAGATGACGCCAGATATAAAGCCAGTGTGGGGCTTGGACGTGGCGAGGTTTGGTACTGATAAAACTGCGCTTTGCAAAAGATATGGCAACGTCGTCACAGATATTGATGCGTGGCAGGGATTGGATCTCATGCAAACTGTGGGTCGGGTTATGGCAGAATATGAGGGATTACAGCCCAGCATGAGGCCATCAGATATACTGGTCGATAGTATTGGCGTGGGCGGCGGTGTTGTCGATAGATTGCGTGAGCTTGGCCTGCCAGTGCGTGGAGTTAATGTTGGTGAAGCCCCAGCGCTGGGCAAGACTTACATGAATTTGCGTAGCGAGCTGTGGTTTAAGACAAAGGGCTGGCTCGAAGATAGATCCTGCAAATTGCCAAAGGATGACCAGCTCTTGGCTGAGTTGACCAGCATTAGGTATAGCTTTACATCGTCGGGCAAGATGAAAGCCGAAAGCAAGGACGCAATGCGAAAACGTGGCCTAAAATCGCCAGACCTTGCAGATGCACTCTGCCTGACAATGGCATCGGACGCGACGACTGCATTATCTGGCAATAACAATAACTGGAATAAATCCATCAGGCGCAATTTAAAGGGAATTGCATGAAAAAAAAATTTTTAAATTTGTCACCCAAGATGAAAAATTTATTGATGGCTAAGTGGATAAGGCAGTATGTGCAACGCGGTTTATCTTTGCAGGATGCACAGCACGCCGCGAGGTGGAAAGCTGGCGAGTGGAAGCTATCAGAAAGAATGCGTAACATACTGGCGTCAATAGATGAATTGTGATATGGTCGCATAATATATATATAAAGGCAGTATCATGAAAACATGCAAGGGATGCCCTACCAAGTCTAACTGCAAGGCCAAAGGTATGTGCTTGAATGGCGGCTATGGTAAATAAAGGTATACTAAATTTCCTCAATCAACTTGATGAGGGTAAGCGTAACAAGCGCAATAGTTTTGCGGAACGTGTTGCAAATTTCCTGACGCCTAATGACGAATTTGAATATCGTGATGGGTTGCTGGTCAATCAAGATGGCACGTCTGCAATGGATCGTATCGGCGAAAAGACAAGCTACGGCACGTTAGGCCAAGCCAATTTTGCTGGCAATGATCCACTTTCATTTAGCGGATCTGCTGGGTATCATAGAATGCCAGATGGTAGCATGATGGCAAACAGTGATATGGTTGAAGGTTATTCAATGCCATACGGCGTCCAGCCAGATCAGCCTATTGAAATGTCAAACATTCTGCCAGCAGAAGTAATTCGCATAATCCAAGGATCTAATCTTGCAAACAAGCAGGGGTTTATAGAGCTACTGGAATATAAGATGAATAACGAGCCAGAAGATTATAAGAGGGTTATGCTTAACCCAGATGGCCTATCTGAATTAATGGCGCTGTATAACGCCACAAATGAAGCAAGAACGCCTAGCAGGGAAATGTCACCTAGAATACAACAAATGCTAGATGGAATATTTGATGGGACTGCTTGATCAAAAAAGGCCAATGAGCTTTTCTGGAAAGAGGACAGCTACACCATACCAAGGCATTACGGCAATGGACGCCGCAAAGTTTGTAGCTGAAGCCACACCCATCATTGGTGACGCTATGGCGGCTAAGGAAATATACGACGAGCTACAAAAGCCAGAGCCTAACTATGGATTGGTTGCTGTTTTAGCTGGTGCATCTCTAATTGGCTTAGTGCCACTTATTGGCGATGCCGCCGCCGCACCTATTAAGAAAGTTGCAAAAGGCTTACTTGATGTAGTTGATCGCGTTGAAGTTGATCCAAATGCTCTGGGGTCTACATTTGGTAATCTTAAATTAAGAAAACCACCAGAAAAAGCAGTTAAAGGAGAATTAGACCCACTTGGTTATCAAAAAGTAAGGATGAAAGATGTTTACATTGATGAAACTGAAGTTAAAGCTAAAGACCTTAAAGAAAAATTACCTAGAGTTGCAAAATCGTGGGAAGAGACTGAGGGCAAAGTTGTTTTACCATTTTATGGAGACAGAAGCTCAGGTGGGCTTCTTGTCGAAGGTATTAACGATATTGTATACGACAAGCCAGTATATACTGAGGGCGGCGTGGACTTTATGCGTGGCCTTGCCGCACAAAAAGATAAAGCAATTTGGGCTTCAAATTCGAACATTATTAAAAGAATTGATGATGTATCTAAAATAGCCTCTGAAAAATTTGATGGTGCGGATGTGCTAGGGGTTACTGGAAGTATGTCTCCAGACGCTAACGACTTTGCAACTATGACAGGTGCATCAATGGGGGAGCTTATAAAGTCTGCCTCAATAACTAAAAAATCTGCTAAAGAAGTTGATGAAATTATGAAATCAATTGATCCTGATTTTGTTGGTGTATTATCGCCTAATATCAGGGAATGGCTAGAAACGACAACGTCACCTAAAAGAAAATCATTTATAAGATTATTAGATAGTAAACCATTTCAAGAGATGGGCTTTCCAAGCTCAGGTTTAGCTAGGTATAGTGTAACTGATGCGACGCAAACAGATATGCCAGCAGGGATGTTTGGGTTAGGCGCGGCAAAAATAGACACAACAGCTCCTTTATTATCAAACACAAAAAAAGGCAATTTGCCTGTAGCTAGTGTTCCTCATTCAACATACAATACACAAATTGCGGGCGATTACTTTGGGTCATTACCTCCTGTACCCCAAAAATATATATTTGATGATATATATAATGCAATGGAAGGAAAGATAGATAAACGTGGCTATCCATTAACTTCAGCAAACATAACTCACGCCATAAAAACAAAGATGCCAGCAGTGATGATGACGCCAGAAAGAATAGAAGGTATTTTAAATTATTTATCTAGGATGGAAAAATGAACGGCTCTGCGTCTTTAATTCTGAGCATTTTGCAGATTACCTCATCGAGATCGTTAAGATCCTCGTCTTCTAATCCTAAATCTTTAGCTTTAAGTATTATCAGCTCTCTAGCTAGATCCATATCAATTTCTGGTATATCTTCAAAATCTAGTATTATATCGTTATGCATAGTTTTATTCTCCTCTAATAAAAATAACTATAGCGATATTTGTATAAAATGAAAGAACTAATGTCTAGTGCAGGGGTACTGGCTTATTAAGGTATAATATGTTAAACAATAAAGAGTTAACTCGCAAAAATAATATGGGATTATTGTAATGCCAATAACAACATACGCAGAATTAAAAACGACACTCACAGATTTTCTTAATCGTGATGACCTTACTTCTGTGTCTAGTACATTCATAAGTTTAGCCGAGGCTGACTTAAATCGCAAGTTGCGCCACTGGAAAATGGAAACTAGATCCACTGCTGAGATTGACACAAAATACAGCGCAATCCCTGCGGATCTTTTAGAGCCTATCCGCTTTCATATTACGAGTGGCGAGACAAACCCATTAGAATTAATATCGCAAGCGGAATTGCTAGACAGACAGCGAAGAGCTGGCAACGTGTCAGGCCATCCAAGATACTACGCAATGACTGCTGGCGAGTTACAAGTGCATCCAGCGCCAGATGGCGTATACAATGCAGAATTATATTACTACCAGAAAATCCCAGCATTATCTGACAGTAATACAACTAATTGGCTTCTGGGAGAATATCCAGATGCTTATTTGTATGGAGCTTTGGTACACTCAGCCCCATATTTAAAAGAAGACGCTCGAATTACTACTTGGGCGGCTTTGTATCAAAGCGCTGTTGACGCTATAAACGCTGTCAGCGATCAAACTAAATACGGCGGCTCTGGTCGTCGTCTAAAAATAAGGGCATATTAAAATGAGTTTTTCTAATGAATTTGAAACAAGAGTATTAAACTATGTGTTTACTACATCATCAGTAACAAGGCCGACAGCATGGCACGTTGCATTATACACAGCCGCACCAAATGATAGTGGTGGCGGTACTGAAGTATCTGGCGGCGCATATGCACGTCAATCAGTTGCATTTTCAGTGTCAGGTAATACAGCTACAAATTCTGCCGCTGTTGAGTACCCTACTGCAACTGCATCATATGGAACAGTTTCACATGTGGGCGTATTTGATGCGGCGACAGGCGGTAACTTAATTGCATACGCGGCTTTGTCTGCATCTAAGGCAATTGATACTGGCGACGTGTTCCGCATTCCTGCTGGTGATTTAGATATTACTTTAGAGTAAATTAAATGACAGTTTACCGAGGTGGCTACGGCTACAGTCTATATGGCGAACATACATTCGGCTTTGACGGAGCAGTCAAGGACGCCTCAGTAACAATTTCACCAGCCGCAAGTGTTTCTGCGGCTGGCGCTAAAACAGCAGTTGGCTCTGCAACATCATCTAATAATTTAGCTATTTCTTCAGCTTATAATTTAACAAGAAATACATCTGTAGCTATACCTCAAGCAAGCACAACCACAGTTGTTCCTAATGTCACATTTGTAAGAAGTGCAAACATATCTACAGTAAGCGTTACTGGCGTTGGTATAGATAGGGTTAGGGCATCATCAACTTTAGTTTCGACTGTTTCTTCTACTGCCTCGGCTGGCAAGCGTGTGAGAGTTGCGTCTTCTATTGTGGCAACCACATCTGGCGTAGTAACATCTGGTGAGAGAGATAGGCAATCTTCTGCTACAATTTCGCCTACGTTGTCTGCAACGGCGTCTGGCGTATTTGTTGTAAGTGATAGTGTTGCAATATCCACAACATCTTCAGTAACTTGTGCATCAGAAAAAATATTTCAAGGAAGCTCAAGCATAACGCCTGCGTCTACATTCACAAGCTCAGTCGATAGGGTTAGATTATTAAGCCCACAAATAGTTACGACATCGAGTTCTTCCTCAAATGGGTTTGGCACGTTTGCTAGATCAGCAATTATAAATACCTCAAGTAATGTTGATGCTACTTGCAATAGGGTGTTTTTACTAAATACCACAATAATTAATACGTCTTCCACATCTTGCAATGCAATTGAGAAGTGGGAATTAATACCAAAAGTAACAGAAATATGGACAGCCGCATGATGTTGCAATTAAAGCATTTTTGTGGCAGTATGCGTTCAGCGCCTACAGCGTCTTTCTCTTACATTGATGAACGATATTAGGCCAAAAGGCTTAAACCAATAGGAGTTAATTATGGCAGATACTACAACAACGACATATAGCTTAGTGAAGCCAGAGGTCGGCGCATCCGAGGACACTTGGGGAACAAAAATAAATACCAATTTAGATAACGTCGATAATCTTTTAGATGGTACGACGCCTGTCACTGGTATTGATATTAACTCTGGATCGATTGATGGGACGCCAATTGGTGCAAACTCTGCGTCTACAGGCGCATTTACAACAGTGGGCGCAACTGGCAACATTACAGTTGGTGGCACTGTTGATGGTCGTGATGTTGCGGCTGATGGCACTAAATTAGATGGTATTGAAGCTAACGCTAAAAATGACCAAGCAATTACTGCTGGCTCTGGTTTGTCAGGTGGCGGTACTGGTGATGTAACATTAAGCCACAGCGATACATCTTCACAAGCATCTGTAAACGGATCAGGCAGAACATATATTCAAGATATTACTCTTGATACTTATGGACACGTTACAGGATTGGCTACAGCTACAGAAACAGTGACAAACACTGACACCAACACAACCTACAGTGCTGGTGCTGGCCTTGATTTATCAGGCACAACTTTCAGCATTGAAAGCGACTTGCGTGATAACATTCAGTATATTGGTCGTGATGGCAACGACTATATGCATATCGGAACAACAGTCTTTGATTGGTATCTCGACGGAGGCCACGAAATGCGCCTTGAGAATGATGGCGACTTACACGTTGAAGGTAATGTTGTTGCTTATTCTACAACAGTATCAGATGAACGTCTAAAGAAAGACATCGTTAAGATAGACAATGCCTTAGATAAAGTATCACAGCTAAATGGTTACACATTTGAATACTTAGGTGATGGCAAAAAGTCTGCTGGTGTTATTGCTCAAGAAGTTGAGAAGGTAATGCCAAGTGCAATCGTTGAAAGCACGTTGCCTCTCAAGATGGGTGAAGATGATAAGACTGAATACAAGACAGTGCAGTACGATCAACTTCATGGATTAATGATTGAAGCAATCAAAGAACTAAAAGCTGAAATCGAAGAACTAAAAGCGAGGTAAGTTAGATGGCATTACCATCCAGTGGGCAGATAAGCCTAAATCAAGTTAACGTAGAACTCGGCAACAGTGGTACGGCTCAGATTGATATGAATAGCTCTGCTGTCCGTGGCCTATTTGGTATTTCTTCTGGCGAGATTGAAATGGCTGATGGCTATGGCGCTTCTAGTGAATACGTCTTATCAGGTAATCATTCAATAATCACAGCTTCTACTTACATATCTTCTGGAGGAACTCTAAGAATTACTGGTAATATTTATTCTGGAGGAGACACTGGAGGGGCAGGGCTTACTGTCAATATACCTTGTACTATTATAAATGATGGAACAATACAAGGTAGAGGCGGTAACGGAAACCAAGGTGGCAATGGTTACGGCCATAATAGCGGAAACGGCTTTCATGCTGGTGGTGCTGGTGCGGCGGCAATAAATGTAACTTCGTCAGGCGTAACAATTCGAAACAATTCTGGTAAATACATCGGCGGCGGTGGCGGTGGAGGAGGTGCAAGCTACTTCGGCGGTAACCCTGCTTCTGGCGGCGGTGGCGGTGCAGGCGGTGGTAAAGGTGGCCGCCAAAGTGGAACTCCCCCTTCAGTTGGCACAGGCGGTCAAGGAGGTAATGGTGGTTTCTATCAGGCCATCGGAGATGGTTACGGATTGCCTGGGACACATGGTGGTAGAGCTTTAGGCGCAACCAACAACAATGGGTCAAGCTCACAATACAATATCGGCGGTGGCGGCGGTAAATTTGGCGGAGCTGGACTTACAGGAGGTAACTCTGGTGGTGGCGCGGCTGGCGCGGCTATAACTGGTACAGCAAGAACTGTTGTTAATAATGGTACAATTTATGGAGCAACATAATGACAATTCAAATTAAATATCTTTATGATACTCAGCTTTATAATACTGTAGAAGACGCAGTTTCGGCTAGAGCTTCTAGGCTTTCTGTACTGAATTCTAATCAACAGATAAACTCTTATATGACAATTAAGCACATAACGATGGTATCTGAAAACACTTTCTTTATACCAGAAGAAAAACTGACAAATGATGAGGCACTTAATGTTTCTGATACTGAATGGTATATGTGTGTATCTTTAACAACTGGCACAAACGAACATATTCTTGGCTCTCAAGTACCATCAAGAATTTCTAGTTACAAAACTGAATACATAAATTTTCTTAATTTAGAGCATATACTAGAAGAAACTAAAACTACAAAACAAGTTGATGGAGAGGAAAATATCTCTGTTGAACACCAAGTCGTCGAGGCTCTTTAATTATTAACCAGAATAGGCTACATATTGTTCAGAGCGCCTAAAATATGCTATAGTAACAGCAACTTATAAAACGAGGTAAACATGCCACTAATACCATTAGACATCCCTGCTGGCATTTACCGAAATGGTACTGAACTGCAAGCATCTGGGCGATGGCGTGACGCCAACTTAATTCGTTGGGTTGACGGCACAATGCGCCCGATGGGTGGGTGGCGGACTAGATCAGACACGGCGGCTAATGCTAAAATTCGTGGATTAATTACTTGGATCGCAAATGACCAAGATCGTTATATTGTTGGTGGTACATACAATAAACTTTATAGTTGGACATCTCAAGGCGTGCGGCACGACATAACACCAGTTGGACTAGCTAATGGTCGTGAAGACGCCGAGGCATTTACAGGATATGGTGGCAGTTACTTTGGGCAATATGCTTACGGCGTGGCTCGCCCAGATACAGCGCGAATACAGCCTGCAACAACTTGGTCATTAGATACTTGGGGTGAATATCTTGTTGCGGCGAATGAAGATGATGGAAAAATTTACGAGTGGCAAATAAATAATTCTACACCAGCCGCAGTATTATCAAACGCACCGACAAATAATGAAGGCATTGTCGTAACTGAAGAAAGATTTTTGTTTGCGCTAGGTGCAGGCGGAAATCAACGAAAGGTGCAATGGTGTGACAGGGAAGATAGCTCTACATGGACGCCAGCCGCAACAAATGAAGCTGGTGATTTAGAATTAAATACAAGTGGCAGAATTATGGCTGGCATACGAGTGCAAGGCCAAACTTTAATATTAACAAGTATGGATGCACACGTTGCAAATTACATTGGCGCACCATATGTATATGGCATTGAGCGTGTGGGGGCTAGTTGCGGATTAATTGCGAACAAAGCCATAGCATCAGTTGATAAGGGCGCGTTCTGGATGGGTAATCACTCATTCTATGCATATGCAGGCGGCGCAGTGCAACAAATCGAAAGCGAAATATCAGACTATGTATTCTCCGATATAAACCGCGCACAAATATCAAAAACTTTTGCAGTGACAAACAGCACATACGGCGAGATATTCTGGTTCTATCCATCTGGATCATCTGTAGAAAATGACAGATATTGCGTTTATAATTATGTTGAGAATACTTGGTATATTGGCGAACTAGGCAGAACTGCTGGATTTGATATGGGTACATATCGCCAACCAATATGGGCAAGCGCAGAAAACAACAAGTTATACGAGCATGAGGTCGGATTTGATTACGGGTCACTTACACCATTTGCTGAAAGTGGATCAATTGCGCTAGGCACTGGCGAGAGCGTAATGTCTGTCACTGAAATGATCCCAGATGAAAAGACGCAGGGCGACGTGACAGTCACATTCAAGACAAGGTTCTATCCAAATGGAACTGAACGCTCTTATGGCGCATTCTCAATGTCTAACCCAACATCTCTGCGGTTTACAGGCAGGCAAGTTA
>VMHT01129125.1_pt1 | contig 10185 bp, 16 predicted proteins | sample 4693611 | NCBI WGS metagenome assembly VMHT01 (sample SAMN12280063, study PRJNA550983) | marine metagenome | isolation source: seawater sampled from same location over 5 years 0.02-0.2 micron viral filtrate | place: USA: collected off the coast of southern California halfway between the port... ...
ATATTCCGAAGCACACGCTGAATTGTATGTGAAAGCTAACCCAGAAGCAGAAATAAATCCTGAATCTATTCAAGAATTTGTTAATGCTTATGATTTAAAGCCACAAGTTCAAGAGCAAGTAAATAATGAAGGTATGAAAAATTTGTCTAGTGTTGCTCAGAAACCAACTGATAACGTAAATCAGATAGGTACTGCAGAAACACAACAATTGACAAAGCAAGAATACAAGAAATTACAAGTTAGTGATCCAACGGCTGCACACGAAGCACTCATACAAGGACGTGTTACTTTAAGGGAAGACAACGTTTTAGGCGACAGTCTCAATTAATAAGTAATAGTAAATTATTAGAAGAAAGGACTGGTGTTTATAAATGGTCGACTTTACAAGTAACGATACAAATACCACTACGTATAATGATGTAGTTTATTCTGCAATCATTAACGATGATATTTTAGACGCACTACAAGCTGCCGTTGTAACTCCTCCACTTCTAGCAATGTACGATTTGTCAGGACAACCGTCTAAAGCAGTAGATATCCCAATAGCTGATTCTGAATCAGCTGCTGGAGTTTCAGAAGGTGCAGAACTTGCTAACACAGCGCTCTCATCATCTAAAGCTACTCTTACTGCTTCTGAGGTCGGAATCATGGCTACAATTACAGACGTATTAGACGTATCTTCTATTGCCGCAACCCGTGGTGCTCAAATGAGACAAATGGGTAACGCAGTAGCTCAAAAGATTGACGTCGACATCTGTGCTTTGTTAGCTGGATTCGGAACCGCAGTCGGTGCTTCTGGATCTAATCTATCACTCGCTAACTTATTCTCAGCAATTTATACCCTAGAAGCAGCTAATGCTCCTGGGCCTTATGTTGGTGTATTACACCCAGTTCAAATTGCTGACTTAAGAACTGCCGTTGAAGGTTCCTCTTCAGGAATCTTTACTGGTGGCGGTGTTAGATCTGGTGCAGGAGAAATTGGAACAAACGAAGATACTGGATTTTTTGGTAGCTTTATGGGGATTGACTTATATCAATCAACAAACGTTCCTACTGCAAACTCTGCTGCTGACCGTGCTGGAGGTATATTCTCAAAAGATTATGCTCTCGGTATGGTACAAAAATGGCCTGCAAAAACAGAAATCATGCGTTGGGCTCCAATTCGTGGTTTCGTTGTCGTAGTGTCATCTATGTATGGCGTTGGAGAAATCGTAGACAGTGCTGGTGTGGAAGTCACAACAGACGCTTAAGCGTTTAAGTCTGGATAGGCAGAAAATTTTATTGTCGTGTGTTCCTATCAACACACACGACAAAGGAGAAATATGGTTGAAAAGAAAAAAACAAGAGCTAAAAATGACAAAGGTCAATTTGTAGCTGATGATCCAAGTACACCTGATGTTAATGAAGCTTTCGTACAGGAAGATAAAGACTCTCAGTATGTAAATACTAAGAAGTTTAAAAAACAAACTTTAAAATTTACTGCACAAGGTAAATATCCTGACGGAAGAAAAGTGCCTTTTAAAAATATGAAAACTATGAAAGCACTACAAGTTGATCCTGACGGTATGATAACTGGAAATGTAGTTCAATTACCTTGGGAACAAACTGTTAACAACGGTGTAGCTGGTGAACCTCAAGATCAAATAGGTCTTAAAAAATATGAAAGAAAAGGTTTTATCTTTTGTGTAAATGAGGACGGTACACCTATTTTTTCTACTTTATGGGACGATTGGTCTGAATATGACGCAGCTTATGAAGCTAAGGTAAGAAGTTCTTATCAAGGTGAAGCTGGTAAATTTGGTACAAGAGCAACTACAAGTAGGACAATGACTGGTGTCTAGTAAGGCAAATAAAAAAACAAAACAATTTGAATTAAAAGATGCTTCCAAATTAATGGAAGACTCTTTTAAATTGGATAAACACCTGAAGCCTAAAGCTTCTGATTTAGGTAATGAAGAATTAGGTGACGGTGTTTTCCAGAAAAAAGTTCGTGTTCATAGAGATGCTAGTGGTGAAGTATCACAACTTATAGATGCTGAAGCACCACTTACTAAAGAGGAAGAGTTAGCTCAATTAAAAGTTTATTCTAAAGTAGCTGAACAACCTCCTGTTATAAAAAAAGCTCCTAGAACTGATAAAGGAAAAGTAATTCATATACTTGCAACTCGTCTATTTGAAGACTATGTTAAGAATGCAAGTAATATGACTAGACCGAATCCACTGAGAGACGGGATACCTGGTTGTGCATGCCCTGTGAAGAGTAAGATAGGTTGTGTGGATTGGTGTGGTAAAGATAAGCTTGGTCCTAGGAAATGGACGGCATCAGCACAAGAGGTATACGATTGGTTAGTAGAAGTGGTAAGAAGAAGAGCCAACATAGTAGATAGTAGTAAGAAAAATGGCTAGTGCAGCTATAGTTCAACAACGCGTAAAAGACTATCTTTATGGATCTGATTATGTTAAAAGGCCTTTTACCGATTTCTTAAATCAATCTGGCAATGTTTCAGCAACAGATACAGTAATAACAGTTACTAACATTAATAGTTGGGCCGTTGGAGACATTGTTGAATTTATTACTGGTGAACAAGCTTACATTAAAAGTGTTGACGTAGATAACAGTAGATTTACTGTAGCTAGAGCTTGGAACGGAACAACCGCAGCAGTCGTAACTGATTTAACTGCAATAGAAAAAAATCCTAAATTTACAATATCTAAAATAACTACTGCAATTGATGCAATAATTGAAGAGTTATATCCTGAAGTTTATGTTTTTCATACTGGTAGTGCTACTGCAAATAAAGATAGTTATTACTATACAACAAACGATACAGGCCTAAAAGAAGTTCTTTCTGTGTATTATCCTCGTTCTGGCTCTTTAGGTAGTGATGAACCTTGGGTAATTAACACTTGGAAAATGACAAAACACATGCACACCTCTGGCTTTGCCAATGGCATAGGTATAACAATGTGGGACTATGGTGAGCTATCTCACGGCGATACATTTTATTACACCTTTAAAAAGAAAATAGCAGCAACAACAGATTTATTAGACAGACAAGTTGAGTTAGTTGTGTTAGGTGCAGTCTTTAAACTTATGGGATCTACAGTTCCTTCAAGTACATTTGACTCAAAAGACGGAAGACAAGTAACTCAACCAGGACAAGAAAGTTCTGATTCAAGGTGGTTTTTAAGTGAATACCAACGTTCTCGTAAAGAGGAAAACATGAGACTTAAAGAAGAGGAACGTTTTGTTCTAACCAGTCGTCAAACTAGACGACAGAGGACGTATCGTGATTGATGGATATTTTCATGTACAACTCGGTAGTTATAAATACAGGCTAGCTAATAACGCTCTTGACGCTCATTATACGGCTAAATTAATAGCTCTTAATGCAAGTAACGCACAAGTTACACAATCATCGGAACAACAGATAGATTTAAATCCTGATTCATTAGTTTGGGAAAGTACTGATTGGTCAGGTGGTGAAGGTTCTAAAAAATGGAATCCACAAAAATCAAATATGTACGACATAAGTTATAAAGTAGACGCTTTACATACTCCAGGAAGTGTTAGATTAGCTAAAGATGTTGAAGCAAGTGGTATAAGCCAAACAGGTAGTTTAGTAAAAGCTAACGATAAATTAGTTTTCTTTTCACAACAAGATGATACTTATTCTATATATTCAGGAAACTTAGCTAATACAACATGGACTTCAAATGATACTTCTGCACTAGGAGATAGTGATTTTTTTGCTACACGTGGAGACGGAGACGGTAAATACGCTTATATTCCTCAAGGCAATTCAGATGATATATATAGATTTACTATTAGTAGCGATGCAACTGCTGCTGCTGTTGAAACATTATGGCAAAACTCTGATCAAACATCAGTATTTGATAGACCATTAGTTAAAATAGGAAACAAATTAATTACTGTTCATTTAGAATCTGATACTATTACAGTTCTTGAATACAATGTTGCATCTGGTGCTTTACAAGGAAAAACTACAATATTTCAAACTAATGTTGCTACATTAGATTCTTTTAGTAATCAAGGAATTATAACAAAAGGTGATGATGAAGCATTTGTATGTGTAAGAACTAAACAAGGTGAAAGCGTTTTATTTAGAATAAGGCCTACTTCTGCTTTGGGTACTGGTTATGGTGTTGAAGTTGGACGATTAGCAGGGTTTAATGTTGATTGTATTTGGTATGCTGCAGGTGTTTTATTTATGGGTGGAACTTCTACTACTACTGGAGTAGGTGAAAGAGTTATTTATTATGCAAAAGGAACAGAGTTAGGTTCTTTTGGATTATTAAGACAAGATGAATCATTTACAGACGGAAAAATGATTCTATCAACAGACGCTACTCGTATGGATAGAACGTTCTTTTTAGCTCCTACTGGTTCTGCTGCTGACACCTGGACATTGTTTACTATTGACTTATTAACTGGTGCAATATTTGGTGGACCTGAATTTACTTCAGTAGATGAACCTAGCAGTTTAGTAGATTTTTTAGGTAGAATATTTTTAACACAAGATAAAACGGCTTCGTCTAGTGGTTCATATAGAACTGCTGGAACTTATGCTACTTCTGGGGAGTTATTTAGTTCTGTGCATGATTTTCAATTAGCTGACGAAAAAACATTATTATCAATAAGATTATCTACAGAACCATTACCAGCAAACACTTCAGTTCAATTGTATTATCAAAAGGATCAAAATGGAACTTGGACTTCTGCTGGTACTGCATACAGTACTACTGGTGGAACAAATAATACCTATGAGATATCTACTAATTCTGCATCTGTTAAATTTAACAACTTACAATTAAAAATAAAACTTACAACAAGTGACACTAGTACTACACCTATAGTTAGAGCAGTCTCAGTTAGAGCTACTCCTAGTGAAACAGTTAAAGAGTGGGATCTAGTATTAGATGTAACTGATGCTGATGCTAACGCGCAAGGCACTGCTTATACTGGAGCTACATTAATTAATAACATACAGAGTTCTGCTGATGCAGAAAATGTTATAGAGTTTAGAAACGGATATGAAAGTAGTAGCTCTGGTTCTTATGACACCTATCAAGCAATTATAAAGCAATATGGAATACAGTTAACGTCTCCAGGAGAAGGAACTGTTGTGGTAAGATTAAGGCAAGTTCATTAATTACGATGAGGAGGATTTAAATAAAATGGCTGGTAGACGAGTATCTTGGCAATATGGTGGTAAAACTTATTATGGCACTCTTATTCCAAGTAGAGAAACTAAAACTGCTAGGTTTGCAAGAACAGAAAATGGTAAGATTAAAAGATTACCTAAAAGGAAATAAGTATGGCTCACGAAGCAAGAAAAAAAAGTTTATTAAAAAAGCATAATCTTACAGGTGTCAATAAAGTTAAAAGAACTCCTAGTCATAAAACTAAATCGCACATGGTTTTAGCACAAGAAGGTCATCAACTTAAGTTAATTAGATTTGGTCAACAAGGTGTTAGTGGTGCTGGTAAGAAAACAGACTCTAAATCTAAAGCTAGACGTAAAAGTTTTAAAGCAAGACACGCTAGTAATATTAAGAAAGGTAAAATGTCTGCAGCCTACTGGGCTAACAAGACTAAATGGTAATATGGGTTATCAAGTAATATCAGACTTTTTTGATTTAAGACCAGCTAAAGACGTAACATTTGATGTTCAAAGAAGTTTAGCTTTTTTTAAAGCATCTGGTGCAGCAAATCCTATACCTTTGATAGCTTTAGATAATCAGACTATACTTCCATTTATAAAAACTAATGGAGATACAAGTAATATTAAAACGAGAGCAGGATAAACATGGCAGATAAAACACCAATAAAAGCAACGTTTGACGCAAATAGTGATGCAGACGGATTATCAGAATTTGTGTCAGGTGATACAGTTCCTTATACACATGGAGGAACAGGCCTTGCTGCATTGGGATCAGCTTTACAATATTTAAGAACTAACGCTGCAGCTAACGCTATGGAGTGGGGAACTGTTGCTGGAGACATTGAAGCAGTAACCGCAGGAGACGGTCTTAGCGGTGGTGGAACAAGTGGATCTCCAAGTATTGCTTTAGATTTAAATGAATTAACTGCGGCTTCAGTTAATGTTGCAAACGATAGTATTGCAATAATTGATGCAGATGCTAGTAATGGTTCCAAGAAAGAAAGTATTGCAGATTTAGCAACTGCTATGGCTGGTAGTAATGTGACTGCTTCTAATGGACAATTTTCTGTTAGTGCTGGTGTAACATTAGGATTAGTTTTAGCTCTTAGCTAGGAAAGGATAATTTATGGCGGATACATTACACTCAGTTCAAGGTGTGTTAGGAACATCAGCAGGAGATATTGTTGATGCAGTTCCTTCATCTACAACTGAAACAGTAATAGGTATTCTTGTATCAAATGTAAATTCAAGCAGTGCTGATGTAACAATTGATTTAAGTGTTACAAAATCTGGTGGAACATTAAGACACATTTTAAACAATGTATCTTTACCATTCGGCACAACTATTGAAATAACAACAAAGGTAACATTAGAAACAGGAGACAAACTACAAGGTTTGTGTTCAGCAGCTTCTAGTGCTGAATACAACGTTTCATTTTTACGTCAAGATTAAGGAGTTCTTATGTCATACATTGGGACTCAATCACGAGATGTAAGAAACAACATAGGTTTATATACACCTAAACAAATACATAACTTAGTTAAAGACGGCAGTTGGAGCGGATCTCTAGAATTTATTGCTGAAAGTTCTGCTAGTTCTAGCACAATAAATTTTGTTGATAAATTTAGTAATTATAAAACACATTTTATTCAACTAATTAATTGTGTTCCTACTACACAAACTGAATTTGGAATTAAATTTTCCAATGATAGCGGTAATGATTATGAAACTTCTAACTATGCTTTTACAAATTATAGAGTATATTCAAACAATTCATCTGGAGAAAGAAAAAGTAATTCACAATCTTCAATTAGATTAGGTGGAGACGTTTTAACTAACTCTGAATTTAATTGTAATTTTTACATTTACAATGCTAATATTTCATCACAGTACACGCACGTCACAACTGAGTGTACTTTTAACCAAGGAACTATTTACGCACAGGAATTTGGCGGCGGTTCTTACCGTGTAACTGAAGAAATTAATGGAATAAGAATTGGACAAGAAACTTCAGTAAATTCATTTACAAGTGGTACTGCTCGTCTTTTTGGAATTAAAGAATTATGAGTAGTAATTTAAGATTAATTAATCAAACAACTGTTAGTGGTTCAACATCAAGTGTTAATATGGAAAATGTTTTTAGTTCTGATTTTGACAACTACCAAATTATCATTGACAATGCAACTTCTGATGTTAATTCTATTGATTTACAAATTAGATTTATTGATACAAGTGGAAATGTTATAGACGATTCAAATTATGATCAAGCTTGGCTTCGTATGAGGCAAAGTGGTTTTAATCAAAATCGTATTGTAGACCAGAACCATATTTTTTTTGGTCAATTGTCTGGCACACTTGGAGCTGGAATAACAGGATACATATTTACCCCATTTAAAGGTGACTGTTATACTTGGCAACAGTTTCAAGCTAGTGGTTTTAGTGGCTCTGAAGATAGAGCGTTTAAAGGTGTTGCCGTTTTAAAAGAATACACTGCTATCAGCGGTTATCAAATTGTAACTGGTAGTAATAATATTTTAACTGCAACTATAAGAACTTTTGGAATGAGAGCTGATCACGAATAATGGCTGGAAAAATAATTCAATTACAAAGTAAAGAAATAACAACTGCAACTTCTACTGTAAGTCTTATAGGTATTGATGATAACTCAACTCATATTGTGACTTTTAATAATTTAAAAACTTCTAATAATACAAAAAATCCAAGATTTAGATTGACTAAAGCAAGTGATGATTCTCCTGATGATACTTCTAATTATGATCAAGCTACAAGAAGTTTTAGAACTGATACAGGTTTTAACAATGGTACTGGTGTGGATAGTTCATCTTGGTCTATTGGTAATATTGGCACTGGTACTGAAGAAGTAGCACAAGGAATTATTTACCTTTATCAATTTGCTGACGCAAGTCATTATTCATACCAAAGAATTGAAGCTAATTATAGACATAGTACAAACAGTGTTTTGTTTGCTCAATTTGGAGGTGGTGTTCATACCGTAAATCAAGCAAATAATGGTGTTTCATTTTTTGAAGGTGGTGGTGATACAATTACTGGAGTGTTTTCGTTGTATAAGGTGGTGGCAGTGTGAGTAGTGAATTTGGATATATACCAGATAGTCCAGAACAAAGTTTTGGAAACAACAAAGGTATTTTTACACCTAAAGATATTTATAATTTAACAAGAGCAGATAAATACAGAGACTTTGGTCAATTAGATTTAATAGAAACACTAGCACAAAGTAGTGTTAGCACATTCAATTTTAGTAACTTACCAATTGACAAATATGACGTATTTTTTTTAACTTACAATTTTCATAGTGGCAGCCACGATGTAGGAATATTTGGTAGATTTGGACAAGGTATCAATTACAAAGATAGCAGCAATATGTATGCAAACATAAGAGGAGAAGCAGATGACACATTTGGAAATTACACTTCTACTTCAATGTGGGCTCATCAACACGCAAATTTAGGGACAATGGCTACAAGTCCAGACGGCTTAGGTTTTACTGGTTATGCATATTTATATAATATGGGGAATAGCGAAGCATATAGTTATATAAGTCTTCATAGTTGTTTTACTTCAAGAACAAACAATACTGCAGCATTTAATATTGGTGGTGGAGTTTACCCTGTTCAAGAAATGCATAATAGTTATGCTATTTTTCCTAACACAGGTAGTTTTAGTGGGAATGCAAGTATGTATGGAGTTAAATATGGCTAATTTAATATTTTTAAAAGAGACAAGTACAGATACAAATGCTAGTTCATTATCAGTTACTGATGTATTTTCTTCTCAATATAAATTATATAAATGTATTTATACAGTTGATGAAGTAGGAACAGAACTTGCAACAGAAACAAGATTATTAAATTCAAGTGGTGTAGTCGATTCAAGCAATTATGATCACGCAACGTGGAGTATGGCTACAAATGGTACTGGAGAATTTAATGATGAGAACGCAGATAAATGGCAATATACAATGTATAACGAATCAACTTATGGTGGATTTTATGTAATGTATATTTATAACCCTGCTGACACTTCAAGTTATACATTTTCTAATTGGCAAACTTCAACTCTTTATTTAGCTAGTTCAACAAAAACTTATATAGCACGTAAAGCTATGGGAGTATTGAAAGTAGCAGAGGCACACACAGGGATACAAGTCTATGCAGGAAGTTCTAATATAACAAAAGCAAAATTAACAGTATATGGAGTTCAATAATGGCACAAGAAGATAGATTTTCAAGTTCTTTAGTTTTAATAGATGAATTTACAATAAGTTCAGCAACGGCTGCAGTAACTCTTGGTGCAGGTAGTAATGGTAGTAGTGGTGCAAATGTCTCTATTGATACTACTTATGATGTTTACAAAATTGTAGCTATGAATGTCAAAGTAAATACAGATGATGCTTTAGCGGTGAGGATTACAAAAGGTGGATCTGTGCAAGATGATAGTAATTACGATGATGCAAAAAAATATTTAAAATCAGACACTTCATATTCAAATATAGGAAATGAAGATTTAACACAAGTTGATTTTACTGCAACAATAGATAGTGGAGTAAGTGCTTCAGCTGGTAATGGTATTGGATATTTATTTAATTTTCCAAATGCAGATGAATATAGTTTTGTAACTATAGAGAGTTCACATTTTCAATATAATGACAATGCAGGTAGAGGTTTTTACGGGTGTTTTATTCATACTGTAGCTAGCGCAAGTGACGGTGTTACATTTAAAACAAATGGTGGCAATAATTTAACTGCAGGCCATTTTGCTTTATATGGATTAAAAAAATAAATTATAGTAAGATAGGAGAGATATGGCTATAAAAACAATTGAAGAGTTTCGAACTGAAGCTACTTCTGAAATAGAAAGTGAAAAACCTTTATACGCAGTTGTTAATAATGAAAGACGAGAGTTCACAGATTTAGAATACAATCGTATTATTGAAGATAGAGCTCAATTTAAATTACA
>VMHT01083348.1_pt1 | contig 10184 bp, 16 predicted proteins | sample 4693611 | NCBI WGS metagenome assembly VMHT01 (sample SAMN12280063, study PRJNA550983) | marine metagenome | isolation source: seawater sampled from same location over 5 years 0.02-0.2 micron viral filtrate | place: USA: collected off the coast of southern California halfway between the port... ...
AACATATGAATTAGATGAAGAGTTTTATAACAGGTTCAATAAAGCCATTGATGTAGAACAATTAAAGAAAAAAGTTTTAAATGTAAGCACTAAGCAGAAAGGAAGAAGTGAAAGAAAAAGGAGAAAAGCAATTCTAAACGATGTTCCAGTTTGGATTCCTATCACAAGATATGAACAGGCATTATGTCAAAATGATTGCTGTTCAATAGAAAGAACAGAAGACGAAAATTAATAAATAAAAAATTATGGGGGGTGTGTCAATGTACATTACCCCCCAAAAGGAGAAAAAATAAAAATGATTACACAAGAAAAAATAAATTATTCAATCTGCATACAATGTCTAGGTTGCTATAATTCAGGAAGATTAAATTTTCAATGGGTTAATATTCTGAATGACAATTTAGAAGAAAAAACCGAAGATTTAAAAAAGGCTTGTATTTGCGATTATATAAAATGCGATGAAATAGAAATAGCAGATTTTGACAATGTGCCGTCTAATTTTTCATTAAATGAATATGACGATTTAAAAGACTTTTTGCAAGTTCTGACGGATGACGGAAAAAATCAAAATGATATTAGAATGATTTTTAAATATCTTGACGACATCGGGAGCAGTATAAAAGATGTTAATCCTAAAGATATTGAATACCAAACAACCGATAATTTAGGCGATTGGGCTTATGATATGGCAGTTGATTGTTACGGATACGATCAAAACACTTTAGACAGCGTAAGTGTTGATTGGGAGTGTACAGCAAAAACCTTTTTGGAAGATTACTCAGAATATTATGATGAGGTAAGTCATACATATTATTTATTCCCAAATAATCAATAATAAAAATAAATCAAGGGGGGCTAGAAATAGCCCCTCTTTTTTTTGTCCAATTTTGAACCTAAAATAAAGTGTACACTACCACAGACCCACAGAAAACGACCAAGCTAATATCATTACACCTTTATTATCAAAAAAAAAATTCTCGTTGTAGTGTACATTCCCACTCCACTATATACATAATTATTTATTGCATATATTATTGTTAGTGTCATTATAAATTAGCAAAAGGAGAAAACGATGGCAGTTAAAAAAACAGAAGTTGGAACAATGATTACAGGTAGGCATATTGGTTTATTCAGATTGGAAACCATGTTGCTAGGTTTAAAACTAGAAATTGAAACAGAAGGTCGCATGAGATTAACAAGGGGTAGAAGTTGCTACGCCAGAATCAAAAGCGAATTTGGTTTTAAGGGCAACAAGCAGAAAGTTTACAATCAGATGCAAGACTACATTAACGAAAGAAAAATCAAAGAAGATAATGATGTCTATGGGGGTGTACAATGACACCCCCAATCAAAGATTTAAAATATGTGGCAATCATAATGCATGGATGGTCAGGCTCCGGTAAGTCTACATTCGTAGAACAGAACAGGACTACGAGTGTACACGACCTCAAAGATTTAGATGTCGTAGCATCTGCTGATGAGTTCTTTTATGATGAGTTGGGTAACTACAATTTTAGGGAAGACATGTTAGAGCGTGTACACTCCCTCTGTCTTAGCAAATTTGAATTAGCCATAGTAAATGGCATTCACAGAGTTTGGCTTGACAATACGAATTGTACAACTTGGGAATCTGAACCTTATGAGCAGTTCGCAAGGAGCCACAACTATGATGTGATTCATGTATTCTGCACAGGTAATTTTAGAAATTACGAAGAAGGCACAGAACCACAATACATAAAAAAGCAGAAGATAAACTTTGACATGCATTGGAGAAATATAATTGAGTAATATTGTACACTAACACTCCTTTGCAACAAGTTAGGGGGGATGGGTAAAACCATTCCCCTTTTCTTTTTTGTAAATCAATGGAAGTGTACAAGCCCCTTCCATTGCAGTATAAGGAAATTATGCACACAAGAGAAGGGAGTTAAAAGGAGATTTTAACTTTTACAGTTAAAACCAATTTTTGATAAGCGATTCTCAAAACACTTATCAATAAATATGTGATGTGGGCAGTTGGATTCACTAGGTTGATTAATTAACTGCAAATTTCCTCAACAATCCTCGCACACCACAATAAAATAAAATGTTGGTATCGGATTGGATTTGGGTTTTTTGCCAATCAAGTAACATTGAGGAATAGTGCTTAATTACCCATCTGTTTTACCTCGTTACATCTAGCTTAGTATGACCTCATCATTTGACATCGGTTCATTGTAAGCCAAGCATTGTTCTCTATTATGCTGAACAATTCTGCCACGCAAGTTGTATCCATTAGCCTCATTTCAACAACCCACCAACATAAATAAATAATACCATAAGTATTTAAGTAAACAACCCCCTGTGTGTTTGTGTACACTAGCACTATATTTGTTTTTAGATATATTCATGACTGATTGTACCTAAAGTAGTAAAATTTAAAATAGTATATTAGTGTACATTGCCACACACAGCTTTTTCTTGCATAATATTTTTAGTAACATCTTATGTATATATGTCATTAGTGAAAGGAGAAATATGACTAGAAAAAAAACAAAACCAAATTATTTTGAACTGCATCAAGCAAGTGGCAAATTCTTTTTGGTTCATCCACAAGGATTTGATTTGATTACAAGTAAAGCAGTTGAAAACTGGGATGTTGTAATCGCAGAAACTTCAGATGGAAAGGAAAAATTATTAAGTAATCAAATTTGGAATACAGATTTTGTTTACGAATTAGGGTTAAGTGAAGAAGGTGTGAAAGAAGCAAATAAAGATTTAAGAGGATTTATGGAAAGTGTGGTTCCACACTTTAGAGAACATCTTAAAGAACAGAAGAAAATGGTTTTGAAAACTCATAAAGAACATAATCAGGCTCAACTAATTTATCTTCATTACATAGTAGATAGGGATGAAAAGGGATTTCATTTTAATAAACAACATTACATTGCCATTCAAGAAAATATAAAGGATGGAGAATTTATGAAATTGCAATGGGGAGAAAATGAAGGCAATTATGGAAGATGGACTGATTTTAGAATAATGATTTATGAGGATGAATCCCGAAATATTATTTGTTCTGAAAGATTACAAGACCAACTGGATGCACAAGATGGTGGGGTTGAATGGTTACAGGAAAAAATGAATGAAGCCATTAGCGAACAAGTTGATGTGAACGATAAACCAACTGATTGGATTTGGACTAAAGGGTACAACCTATCAGAAAAACCAACAAGCTAAAAACTAGGGGGTGTACTCACCCCCCATACAAAAATAAAGGAGCAGAAATGCCAAGAAATGAAGAATCCATTTTAATAAGACCAGACTCTAAACATAGAGTTACTTATTATCTTGGACAACAGACTCTTAACAGAGTTGACTATCTAGCCGAAACGATGAGTACACCCAAAAGTTCGGTTATTGATAAAGCAGTAGAGGTGTACACAGACTTAGTAGTCAAAGAACAAAATAGAAATGAGAGGAAAAAAGATTATGGCACAAGTTAAATTAACAGAGAACAAGAATAAATACTGGGCTGGCAATGGAAAAGAATCTATTGTATTTGATACAAGGTCTTTAGTAATTAACAGCATAGAGTTCAAGAATGATAAAAGAGGTGATGTTGCGATTATTACTTTTATGGAAGGATTAGTTTGCGACAGGCAACCTTTATCAAATAATTGGACTGCATCTTTTGATGCTTACGATAATAATGAGTCGGCTCTTAAAAGTTTGAATAGAGGTGATACTTGCAATGTTGAACTGAAGTTAAAAACTGGTGACCCGATGTGGCAAGAAATAAATTTCATATCAGGTGCAGTAGAAGGTAATGCAGTAATTAGTGAGGCTGTGGAAACGCACACTCCCACACAATCTGTGGAACCACAGGAAGAGGTAGGAATACCTGAAGAACCTAAAGTTCAAGAAGTTAGTGAGGATGTACACCAACAACCCGAAGCTGAATTTAGATTTCCAATCCTTTACCATGATAGAAAGAATCTTTCTATTCAAAGACAACAAGCTGTTAAGTTTGCTTTGGAATATGTTGATTTTATGGCAAAAAATGATTGGGAAATAGATGAAGAGGTATCAGAATTCATATGGAATGGAATCCAAGAACTATGGAAAGACATTCCAAGAGAAGTAGATAATTCTGAAAAGTAGTTTTTAGAACTGTCCATACTGGGAAATTTCCCATTCTAAAAAAAATGTTATTTAGTATGTGGAGATTGGAATTAAAATAATCAACTGATTGTTTAGTTTAGAATCTAATCTCCACAGCAGAAAGGAAAATATGAAATATGTAGTAAGTAGGGCAAGTGGTGAATGTGTTTGTGGACTCAATGGATGCCCAAATGAAATTAATGAGGCTGAAGTAAACGAAGGATGTATGAATCGTCTAGTATTGCTTGATGATAATGATGAGATGCTAGAGTTCAACTCACTAGGAGATGCGTATAACTATCTTAGTGTACACATCCCCACCGATAGGTTAAATGAAGAATTAAAAGATAAAATAATTAGTATAGACCCAATGGAGTTTGAGTAATGAATAAACCTGAAATGGCAAAAAAATATATTGAATTAGGAAGAAGTATAATTCCTTTAAAAGCTGACGATAAGAAACCGATTGGCTCATGGACAAAGTATCAGACTGAAAGAATGTCCCCTGATGAAGCCTTTAATTATTTTACAAAGAACCCAGATGCAAATATGGGAATGGTAACAGGAGAAATCTCTGGTATATCAGTAATTGATATAGATGGCAAAGAAGGATTTGATGCATTGAACGATGCAAAGATTAGATTGCCAGACACAACAATAGTAAAGACACCACGAGGTTGGCATTACTACTACAAGTACAATCCAGAATTAAAACAGGGTGCCAATAGATTAGAAAAAGTTGATATCCGAAATGATGGTGGATATGTAGTGGTGCCACCTAGTGAGGTTGGTGGTGTACCCTACAAGAGAGCAGAGCATTCTGTAAATAAGGTATCAGAGTTCAAAGGCTCTGTACCCCAAGAATTTATTGGGGGTGTACACTCACCTCAAACCTCCAAGTTAGTAAGTGCAAGTGAAATAGAAAGACCCAAATGGGTGGCAGAAGCCTTAAAGAATGGTGTTGAGAGTGGTAGAAGAAATGATATCGCAACAAGACTATGTGGTTACTTTCATTCAAAGGGGATTGGGAAGGACATAATCCTTACAATGCTTTCTGAATTTGCATCCAAGTGTACACCACCCATACCACAGAAAGAACTAGAAGATATTATACTTTCTGTTTCAAGATATTCGCAGACTAGCGTAATTTCTTATCAGGGAAATGTAGTTCCGGCACCATTAATGGATGCATCTAATGACAGAATTAGGTCATTTATTTGGAGTGATTGGGGATTAAAACTATCAGCAGAAAGCATAAAGAAAACATCAAGAGGCATTGAATGTAAGTTAAATATATCTTCAACAGAACAAGGACATTTATATATTGGAAGATTAAATCTACATTCTGCATCACAGAAACAGCAGTTCGTTAGAGATTTAAAGGGAAGAGCAGAATATGATTGGGGTGGAATTATAAATCATGTGGCAAAACTGATTGAGGATTCAGTAGATGCACCGGAAGAGATTGTGGATTTAAGCAGGGTGAAAGAAAAACAGGAAGACCCATTTCTAGTTTATCCATTCATGAGGAGCAACAATCCTGTGATTTTATATGGTGATGGTGGTGAAGGTAAATCTACTTTTGCAGTAGGAGTTGGATTATCAATCGCTACTGGACAATCGTTTATTCCAGACTTGGAACCAACAACCACAGGCAATGTAATGTATCTTGATTGGGAGCAAGAAGCTGAAGATGTAGCAGATGTGATGAAGAAACTTTGTGCCGGAAAGGGCATTAAAATCCCTTCAGAACGCTTTTTATATAGAAGAATGGTTGGTAGCCTAGCCGACCATGTAGAGAGTGTACACAGGGACATTATTTCTAATGATGTCAAAATGATTATCATAGATAGTCTTGTGGCAAGTAGTGGGGGTGATGTGAACGACTCTGAAACAGCCAGAATTTTATTTAATTCGGTTAGAGCGTTTAAAGTATCTGCAATTATTATTACTCATATATCCAAAGCTGATGAAGGCAAACCATTTGGAAGTATATTCTTTTGGAACTATGCAAGAAATGTTTGGATGTTGGCTAAATCCCAAGATGGTGGGGTAAAAGATTCGGTAATCGGATTGTTCCACAGAAAGAGCAACAGGAATATGTTGTCGGCACCATTGGGGTACAGCGTTGAATTTACAGATGATTCAATAAAATATGAAGAGGCTGATTTACAGGATGAGCCGGACTTATCTATCAAGACTACAATCGCAGACCAAATTGAAGGTGTGTTGAAGAGATTGGGTACTGCAACATGTAAAGAAGTTGCAGATGAATTGGAAAAGACAGAAGGTCAAATTAGAAAAGAACTCAACAGAAAGTCTAAGGGCAGAGATATAAGATTTGAACAGGAGCATGGCAAATGGCAACTTGCCACGCAAGTGCCACGCAATGTGCCACGCACCAGTAATGGTGTACACGAGGCAAGTCCCCCCCCTAAAGGGGGGGAGAACCTTGCCTCGCTTAACATCAACAATAAAGAAGAATTAGAAAGCGTGGCAAATGATAGATTGAAGGAGATATTAGGAGAATGAAACTAATCAATGATGACTGCATGAATATAATGCCTGACTACGCTAATGATTACTTTGACTTGGCTATCGTAGATCCTCCTTATGGGTTAAATAAAAGAATAGTAAATAAAGGTTCTTCAATGTTTAACATAGGTGGAGAAAAAATTTCTGAATGGGATACAAAGCCGGATAAAAAATATTTTGATGAATTATTTAGAGTATCTAAAAAACAAATAATATGGGGTGGTAATTACTTTTTGGATTATTTATCAAGTACAGATGCTTTTCTAATATGGGATAAAATAAATGGGACAAATGATATGGCAAGTTCGGAATTAGCGTGGACAAATGTAAGCAAAAACACACAAACATTTTATCTACATCATTTTAGTAGTGGCTATGATAGAAAAATACACCCTACACAGAAACCAACCAAGTTATATTCATGGCTATTAGAAAACTATGCTGAACCAACAAATAAAATATTAGACACACACTTGGGTAGTGGTAGTAGTGCGATTGCCTGTCATTATTTTGGTACACAAGAATTTGTGGGCATAGAGATAGATAAGGAATATTTTGACAATGCAAAAACAAGAATTGCAAAAGAAACTAGACAGATAAAATTATTATGATTGAACTTAAATTTAAAATAAATCAAAAAACATTTGAGAGATTTAAAAAAAATAAATGTTTAGTACCACAAGATTATCAATTAAGGGAACAAGAATGGAACTCATTAATTCAAACACATTGTGAAAAGATATTTATTGAATCAATAGAAAAACACGAACAAGAGGAGATATTAGGGGAATGACAAAACCACACATATCACAATCACAAGTAAATAAATATTTAAAATGTGGACTTCAATATAAATACCATTATGTTGATAAGAAAAAGAAACCATCTAATGGCTACATGCTAAGAGGTAGTGCAATAGATTATAGTGCGAATGTACACTTCCAAAGCTATATAGATTCTGATTATAAAAACAGAACTGAAGATACACCTTACATAGATGACCAACCAATTAATAAATCTGATTTTGTAGACAGAGCAGTAAATTATCATGATGAAAATTCAGAGGATGTTGAGTTTGATATACCAAAAGATAAATCAAGAGATGCAGTATCAGAACTTTCAGAAGTATATTGGAAAGTTTTTGGAACTTATAGACCATCAAGTGTTCAATTAAAACTTGAACAAAAATATGATGAGGACTTAGATTTTATTGGATATGCAGATATGTGGTTTCCAGATAAAAGTTTGGTACTGGATAACAAAGTTTGGATGAGAGATAAAAGAACAAATCCAGACTTAACTAAAGATATTCAAATGGTTAAATATGCAGAGATACTGGGAGCAAAACAAGTTGGACTAGCAGTAGTTACATATCAGCAAGGCAATCCGGTAGCCAAACTAATTATTCAGGACATTACACAAAAACATATTGAAGTTGTCAAGAGGAGAATAGATAAAGCTGTGGAAGGGATTAGAAAAGAAGTGTACACCCCACCAGACCAATCAGTTTGGTGGTGTTCGGAGAAATGGTGCCAACATTGGGATGAGTGTGATTTTGGGGGAGTGTACACATGAGGTTTATGGACACAGATAAACAGGAAATAGTTAAGGTACATTTAAGGAATTTACAGAGTCGTATGACAGAACTATACGAAAAAATAATTGTTGAAAATGCAACTCATTTTGAAAATCCAAAACTCATTGATGAGTATGAAGGGTTAGCAGAACAGTTTCATAAAGACGATTTTGATTTGAGGCAAATTGGATTGACAGGATGTATTCACGATGATGTTTGCCCAGAGTATGTGGTTTGCTGTTGCAACTGGTGTTCAGCTTTAGGACTCTGGAATGAAGAATTAAGAAAAGCAGAAAGGAAATATAATGGCACAAGTTAAAAAAACACGAGAAGAAATGTACGAAACAATACTGGAAATGTGGGGAGAAGGTTGGGAGTCAAATAGTCTTGGCGATGTATGGGATGAATTGATGGGATTGCATACAGGAGAGAAACCATTGTACCAATGGTCAGATGATGAGATAGATGTAGAATACGAAAACGCATTAGAGTATTTTGCAGACCAAGATAGACAAGATGTTCCGGATTATGGAGATAGAGGATGAGGCAATTAACATTTGAGTTTAAAGGTGAAGGGTACGATAGCAAGTACGATAAAAAACGATTGATAACACAGCTTCAAAGAGTTTACGATATGATGAGAGATAGTGAGTGGAGAAGCCTGAAAGAAATTTCAGATACTTTGAGTTTGATTTATGACAATCGTTTTCCGGAAGCCAGTATAAGTGCAGACCTAAGAAGTTTTAGGAGAGCATCACATGGTTCCAGTATAGTTGAAAGGCAAAATGAAGGGCATGGATTATTTCTTTACAGACTGATACCATCTCCAGAAACAGAAGAATTGTTTGCGAACAAGTTCTAGTAGGAGTGTACACATGCACAGAAATACATGGAAATCACAAGAGAGAGAATACGCTAAGAAAATACATGGGACAAGAATCCCTGTGACAGGGCGTAGTGGGTCAGACATACCTGATATAACTTCCCACACCATTGTTGGAGAAGTCAAGAAGGGTGCTGTTTGCTCAAAGAAAACATTAAAGGCATTGGAAGGAATAAAGGAAGTGGGTAAGTACACTCACAAATATCCTATTCTTTTTCAGGCTCATAAAGACAAAGGTAAAAGAGATGTACAACATGTTGTTACTCTTTACCTTGATGATTTTTTAAAAATAGCAAGACATTTAGTTTTAAAAAATGAAAATCACAATCAATTATTAAAAAGTAGAAAAGACTTATCAATATGAAATGGGGTAAACTAAGTGAAGCAACAGAAGGAGAAAAAGTGTATTCAATAGTATTTAAAAGGTATTTAGAAGATTGTAATGAGAAAGCAATGTTGCTTCCGGATAAGTTTTCTTCGGCTCTTGTCGGGGTTGCTCACGAGTTCAACAATTCTTTAGCAATATATGATTCAGTAAAAGTTATTTCATGCTTGATGGTCAATGACGACATGACAGAAGATGAAGCTAGAGATTATTTTGAATATAATATAAAAGGTAATTATTCTGGAGAGGGAACACCATTGTTCTTAGATTCAGTTAATGATATACTTCTATGATAGCCAACTCCTTTCGGCTAAATGACAAACCTAATCATTCTTCGGCAAAAAGAGATTAGGTTTTACCTATAAAGGGGTAGTGTACACCACCACTCTTTTTTTTTAAAAGACTAATTAGTAATCTCACCTACAAGGACTGCCAAAAGAAGCAAGAAAATATACACTAGAATGGCTATATCGTACCATTTCATTAATTACATCCTGAAATCAAACTGATAGAACTTCTTTCTATCTTCGCTTCTTTCTTTGCAATCTGGACATACCTCTGGGGACTCATCAAAGCTCGTCAGAACCTCAAAAGTTTCTTTATCACAGTTTTCATTGTTGCATATGTATTCGTACAAAGGCATGTATGTGTACACTTCCACT
>VMHT01113567.1_pt1 | contig 10184 bp, 9 predicted proteins | sample 4693611 | NCBI WGS metagenome assembly VMHT01 (sample SAMN12280063, study PRJNA550983) | marine metagenome | isolation source: seawater sampled from same location over 5 years 0.02-0.2 micron viral filtrate | place: USA: collected off the coast of southern California halfway between the port... ...
ATCTTAATAACGAGCAGCAAGTAGCTATGCTTACAAGCACACAAGCATTTGAAACAGAGATGCAAAATGCTACAAGTAAACAACAAGCGTTTATACAGGATGCTGTATCTAGAGCAGCTATGGAAGGTAGAGTGCTAGATAACAGACAGCAAACATCTTTGTTTAATGTATCTAATCAGTTAGCAGAAAGAGAAGTAGAGTTAAACAACGAACAACAAACTAGAATGTTTAACATGACTAATAAGTTAAACATCGAAGTAGAAAACTTATCTGCACGTCAACAAACTGCTCTTGCAAATGCACAGATAGAAGCAGCTATGAAAGGTCAAGAGCTTACTAATAAACAACAAGTAAATATTATAAGATCAGAACGTATTGCAGAGATAGCCAATCTAAACTTCACAGCAGAACAAACTCGTGCTATCAGAAACTCTGAGTTAGCACAAACAGTTGACTTAGCTAACTTAGATAGCAGACAAGCTAAACTTTTAGCTGACTGTGCTGCCCTAACTCAGATAGATGCTACTAACTTAAGTAACAGACAACAAGCTGCTACACAACAAGCACAAGCATTTTTACAGATGGATATGGCTAACTTAGACAATCAACAGCAAGCTACCATGTTTGAGGCACAGTCACTTGTACAAAGTATATTCTCTGATCAAGCTGCAGAAAATGTATCTTTACAATTTAATGCTGAAAGCACAAATCAAGTCAATCAATTTTTTGATACTATAACTGCACAAATAGAACAGTTTAATACAGCACAAACTAATGCTATGGAACAGTTTAATGCAGGTGAAGAAAATACTATATCTAAGTTTCAAGCAGAACTTGATAATCAGCGAGATGTATTTAATGCACAGAATCAGTTAGTCATAGCACAAGCTAACGCAGTCTGGAGACAGAGTATAGCTACAATAAATAATGCAGCTATGAACGAAGCTACTATGCGAGAAGCTATGACAGCAAATAATTTGACTGCACAAGGTATAGCTGAACTGTGGCAGCAAGAACGTGACCTAATGAACTACGCATGGACTACTTCAGAGAAACAATTAGATAGAGACTTTGAACTTCTTAAAGCAAAAATAAATAATGACTCTGACGAAGATTCTGCATTTTCATCAGCAGCAGGTATGTTCTTATCATCTGTAATAGGTGCTGTAGGTGAAGCAGGTGGCATTGGTAGTTTCTTTTCATAAGGTAAAATAAAATGGCTGAACAATTAGGATTAGGTGAAATAATAAAAAACTTTTTAGGTATTGGAGATGACGATAAAAAACCGTCAGGTGCTCCAACCTCAAGTATACGCCCTAAAGCTAGACCTGAAGGATTGATGGCAAGCCCACGTCCTAGAGCTAGACCTGAAGATGATGATGACGATGATGACAAATCAACAACTAATCCAGTAGCTGCTACTACAAATGCAATTACTATGATGAACGACTATGACGATTCTGAAGATGAAGATGTAGGCGTTGAACTAGACAGTGCTGGCTTACAGGAGTTACTTATAAATCCAAACTCTTTGTATGATAAACATAGCACTACTATAAGAAGACTCTCTAAGTTTGGTAACGAAGTTCCTAAAGTTATGAAACAAAGACTGACATCTCCAGTAGTAAATGATTTGTTGACAGATGTAACAGCTATGATAGCTCAAGAAAAGCTGATGACACAGCCAACTGAGCCTGAAACATTTGTTGATCCTATACCTGAAGAACCTGTAAAGTTAAACAATAAACAAATACAACAGAAGTTAGTTGATGCAGGATACAACATAACTGTAGATGGCGTGGTAGGTCCACAGACAAAGAAAGCTATCAAAGCTTTTCAAAAAGAAAAAGGTTTAAAAGTTGATGGCATTGTAGGTAAGAACACCACAGCAGCACTTGCAGGTGTACCACAGATTACATCAGAGGATTTGGGTAAAGCAATAATACCAGAACAAAAAACACAGATGGAGCTACTTATGGAGGGTCAAGGCTTAATGTCTAAGCCAGTTGAAGGTACATCTGAGGGAGATGAAGAGGGTATTAACGATGGCGCTACAGTAGCTAAAGCAGGTTTGTTTGAGGGGCTAGGAAACTTTTTAGAAAACTTTGGAACTACAGAATTTAGATTTTTTGCTAACAATATCTTAGACACAGGTGGAACTTTCACAGAAGAAAATATTAATAAATCAGATGTTGAAGCATTACGTGGTGCCGTAAGTAAAGCTATACAAGACGATAGAGATTATACTAAATATGAAGATTTAGGGCAGAAAGAATTAGAGGTTAACAAAAAAGGACCATTAGCAGGTGTGTTAAATCCAGAGTTAAGGATGGCAAGAAGTTTTGGCGTTTTTAATTTTTCTAAAAATAAAGATGGTGAGATTATAATTGATGACACATTTGATTATAATGATGGTCCTAAACGTGTAGCTTATTATAATGCTTTACAAAATAATGATTATACTCTAGCAAGAGAGTTGATACGAGAAGCCTCTCCTGTTCAGGCAGCTTCTATGATAGGGTATGCGACACAGGAAGATCTTAAAAAAGCAGGAAAGCCTTTTCAGACGGTTATATCAGTAAATCTTGGCAACCCTGAAACATGGAGTAACTAATGTTCGGCCTACCCTTAGAACTAATCACTATGCTGTTCTCCACTATACTAGGTGGAGTGATGTCTATATGGGGGCAGTCCATAAAGGCTAAAGAAGCTAACAATAAAATGCTTATGGAACGTGCCAACTTCAGAAAGCAAGCTGTAGCTGATGCACGTAACGCTGGCAAGGATGACAAGCACTTTGCTTGGACTAGAAGATTAATAGCTTTATCTGCAGTATTTAGCATTATTGTCTTGCCAAAGCTAGTCGCAGTGTGGTATCCTGAAGTAAGTGTATACGTAGGATATACAGAGGCAACTGGTGGTTTTTGGAACTGGATGTTTGGACCTGAAGATGCTATCCAGTGGAAGATGGCTAAAGGATTTGTAATAACACCCCTTGACACACATATTGTATCAGCCATAGTAGGATTATACTTTGGCGCTGGGTTTACTAAATAGGAAAATAAAATGGCAGTATTAGATTTTGGAGCACCAATAGCAGGTAACTCTTTGTTTACCCATAAAATAGGAGAGCGTCCTTGGGAGCGTCCTGTAAATATAGATAGGGTAGAAGACGCTATAAGTTTTTACATGACAAGTTTATCTAAAGAAGATACTCTAGATGATTTAATGGTTGCTATAGAATCTGGCATAGCTATCAATCCTTTGTCAGAAGCGTTGACCTTATCTCAAGTTATGAGAGGTACGCACAGTTTAGACGTTGCTCTACTTGTAAAACCTGTAGTCATGGAGTTTCTAGCTGCTGTAGCTGAGAGCAATGACATAGATTATAAGTTTAGTAACAAAGACCCACAAGCAGAATTAGATAAGAAAGAAAGAACTAGAGTTCAGATGATTCTACAGGGCGCTTTAATAAAAGCAAAAAAAGAAGGTGGTGAAGATTCAGGCACAGAACTACTAGGTCAAATGTCAGAGTTTCTAGATAAAGATGTAAACCGTGATGAAGTAATGGAAGCGCAAGACATGCCAGCACCAGAGCCAGAAGAAATGCAACAAGTAAATGAGCCACCTGAAGAGGCTCCACAAGAGATGGGCCTAATGGCTAGAAGGTAGGATACTATGGGATTTAACGCAAAAGCATTTGCTGCATCATTTATGGCAGACTCTGCAAGGCAGATTAACGAAAGAGTTGCCGAAGCAAGAGAATATAAAAGAGAACTAAAAGAAAATGCAGAAGCAGGTAAGACTAAGATAACTCAGCTTAGACAGCTAGGTAACTTAGCTAAGTCTGAGATATCAAGACTAAGATCGTTAGGCTTTGAAGATAAACACATTAATGCAGCTATTGCGTCTGGTCCTAAAGGTTTGTTTGACTTGTCTGTGTCTGCTCAAGAGGAAGCAGCAAGGCGCAACTTTACATCTGGGCAAAAGTTTGATGAGTACGAGATAGAATCTTTGATAGACTTCTCAGAAAACTTTGCATATGGAGATGTTAAGTCAGAGGAGTTCTACAAAATGAACACTGCTCTTACTGACCCATCACTAGGTAGCACTCAAGACCCACAAAGAGGTCTAATGAAGACTATCTTTGGTATTGACTTAGATGATTCAGTAAGATCAAAGCTAGATAAAGATGCTTTCTACGATGGCTATTCTGTTATGGATATAAACGAAATATCTAAACAGGAGACTTATGATAGTGTTGCACCTGGCACATACTTTTCGTTTACACCTACACGAGATTTTGATCCAACAAGTGCAGCATCTTCTTTTAACAGGATGGTAAGTTTAATTGATAGTACGATTGACTCTAACATACGTGATAATGTTTATATGAAAAGAGCAATGGCAGAGGGATTAGAAACAGATGCAGCTAATGCTAGGGCAATGGAGTTAGCAAAGCTTGATAAAAGACAAAAGCTACTCAATCAAGTAGGGCTTGTAGCTAAAGATGATCCTGAATACATAAATAGATTTCGTACTTTGTTAACGGATAATGGGCTAACTGAGGAGGACATAGCAGGGTTAGAGTACAGCAATCTAGATGATGAGGCGTTAGAACGAAAAGTAGTTAGAGATATATTAAAAGCTAAACCTTCAATAAATAAAGATGTAGAAAATAAATTCAGCGTAGTGCATAACGGTGTTAAGCATGAAATAATTATAGGTGCAGATAAGAAAGTAAAGGGTTTAGTAATAGGGGGTCAAACTGCTCCTGAAGAGCAAGTAGATGATTTACTAAAAGATATGGCTACAAAAGGTTTAATACCAAGCGTACAACTAGCAGGTGAGGAGCCTGTTATATCTACTCCAGAAGTTCCTGAAACTACTAGCTTAGACCTAGAAATAAAAGTACCGCCTAGACCAAATGCTTTTACTAGTAGATTCACAGGTGTTTCACTAGACTACGAAACAAGACAGCAAATATTAAATGGCGAAATAGATGTTCCTGATAATTTAAGAGTTGATGAGTGGGATGAATTGTTTGGAGATACGCATAATCCTGAGACAGGTAAAAAATTAGGAGAAGAACCTGCGGTAATAGAGCAAGAGGATACAGAGGAGGCAACAAGAAACAATCCATATACATTTTCAGAAAGTATGAGTAATGCAGATAAAAATAAAGCATATGATAATCTTCCTAGCGGTGCTTTCTATATTCATCCTGTTACAAACAAACTTAGTCAGAAAAAATAATATACAAGGACTTATAGATATGGTAGCAATACTTATACCAAAGGATGAGGTTGTATTTGATGATGTAGAAATAACCATCCCTGATTCTGAATCCATAGAAAAAGAACCCCAAGGTTTAATGACCCCTAAGAAAAAACCTACATGGAAAAACACTGTGTACGATCTTGTATCAGACAGACTAGGTGTAGATAAAAATATGTGGGATATATACAGAGAAGAAATAGCTAGTATAGAATCTGCAGGGTCAGGAGGATACAATGCTATGGGCGGTGCTAATGATCACTACGATGGTAGATATCAGTTAGGTAAAGATGCCAAGATAGATGCAGCTAAATTATTAGGATTAACATTAGACCATAATAAAAAAGCTAGAGAGTCATTTAGAGGAGATGTAGATTTGCAGGAGAAAGCCTTTGCTGCTTACACTGCTCAAAACCATAGGTACATGATGACATCGCCTGAGTATAAAAAACTTTCTGATAAAGAAAAACTAGCAGCACTAGCATACGCACACAATCAAGGACACGGTAAAGCTAAAGCATGGTTAAAGACAGGTAAAGTTAGCAAAGATTTTTTTGGAACTTCTGGCACTAAATTTTCTGACGCATTAAAGGCAGCACTACAATGACAACACTTAATGATTTTTATAAAGAGTATGGTATAGAGACAGATACATCTAAAAACATTGATACAACTACGCCTGTGTACAGAGATAACACACAGTTTGATGACATGTTTGAGTCTGATACTCGTGAGGGAGAAAAGTTAAAGAAGCAAGACTTGTATCGAAGAGACAGGCTCAACAAGATACGCAATTACATGATAGGTAAGAAGGGTGCTACCTACAAAACAGCAGAGGCTGATACTGTAGTGGAGGACTTTGTTGACAGTATGCGTAGGTTTAATACAAACATAGTTGCAACTGCAGGTGAAGCTAGATATATTTCTAAAGCTGATGATGAAACTAAAAGAGCAGCGAAAGAAGCATATGAGTTATACGACAGTCTAGGTAATGTCTTTGTAAATGATGGTGTGTTTGGCGCTGTGGATGGTGTAAAGGATTACATCTTAGCAGTAGCAACTGACCCTACAAACTACTTAGGCTTAGTGACAGGCTTTGCAGGTAAAGCTGGTGCGTTAGGCGTAAGTGAAGCCAGTAAAGCAGCAATAAAAAATTCAGTAGCAGCAGCAGCTAGGAGAGCAGCACAGTCTGGTGCAACTAAAGAAGCCGCTAAAAAAGCAGGAGATGATGCAGCAGAGGCTATGATTAAGAAGCTCACTGGTAGTGGCTACACAAAAGCATCCATGACTAGGGCTGCTGATAGTGCAGCAAAAGCAGCCAGAGCAAAAGTAAGATTTGAGGCTGGGCGCAGGGCAGCTAGGAAAGCAACAGTTGAAGGTGGCGAGGTAACTCTTACAAAGGGTAGACTAAAGCCACGCACTATAAAGTTTGGTATGCAACAAGCTGGTAAGAAAGCAGTGCTACAAACTACAGCCATTGATTCACTACTTGCTGGCTATCAAGACATGGCTATACAAGATTTGTACTTAGATGTAGGCGCTCAAGAAAAGTATAGTGCAGCACAAACTGCCATGTCTTTGGCTTTAGGCGGTGTGGGTGGTGGACTACACTACACATTTGGTAAAGCAGAAGGTATGTCTGGATTTGCAGAAGCAGCAGACATGGCTAGAGCAGGAACAAGAGGTGAAGAGTTTCCTCTTAAAAAGTTTAAAGCTGCAAAAGAAGAATTAAAGAAACTAAAACAAAGTGGTGCAGATAAAGAAACAATAAAAAAACAACAACGACTAGTTAATAAACTTCAAAATCAAGCAATAGGCAAACCACTATTGGCTAAAAAATCTGTTGATAAAGCAGCAAAAGAGATGAAAGAGGCAATTAAGTCTTGGGGAGAAAAAGTAAGATCAGGTAAAGAAGAGTTAGCCAAAGGTGAAGGTAATCAAATAATGCCTGAGAGTTTGCTTAGTCAAATAATGTTAGGCTACACAACTGCAGACAAAGCTGCTGCAGAAGGTAAGATTCCTGTCGGTGGGCTGGCAAAGATATTTAATGAGAACGGTATTAAATTTTCAAAGAAAACAAAAGTATCAGATGTTATGACAAACTTGCTACAATATATGCCAGAGGAAGAGCTTAAAGAAATATCGAAGTTATTTAAAAAAGAAACAAGCATAGACTTGGGAACTACTGCTACACTTGCTGTGGATTTAGGGGATGTAATAGCCGCTACTACAAGTGGAGCAGGTAGCACTCTTAGTGTTATGGCTGCTGTCAGAAGAGCTACAGATGCAGGTGTTGTATCAGGGAACGAGATACTTGCAACGGCACTTGAACAAAAAGAAGTAAGAGATACTCTAGAAAAAGAAGGTCTGTTTGGTACGGCTAAAAGAGCTAAGAGATTAGGATACGCACAAAACGTATGGAAAAGATTGCTTGTGTCATCTCCTGCTACAACTGCAGCTAACGTAGCTGGCTTTGCACAGTTCTATGGTGGACAGGGTGTGGCTGATATATTTGCATCAGGGCAGCTATACGTAGCCGCTTTAGGTGCAGCTAGTGTAGGTAAAAAAGAATTAAGTCAGGATTTATTTAGAAAGTCTCGTGTGTATAGAGACATACAATCTCAGAAGATGAAAAACTTTCTTGATCCTCTAGCCACCTACGAAACTTTTGTAAACTTGATGGATGACATAGGTGATAACAAAGAGTTTAAAGGATTATTGTTTGAGACTATTGGCGGTGGGGTAGAGAGAACTGCTAAAAGATATAACGTTGATGTAAACAATCCTGTGATTAAAAACGCAGAGATATTTGCAGATGCTTCTATGACAATAACTGGTGTTCGCATACAAGATACATTTACTAAATCTCAAATGTTTATGACTGAACTAGATAAGTATGTCAGACTAAAGCACGATAAAAATTTAATTGATGTGCTGAAGTCGGGTGACATGAAAATGTTAGATGATGATGTTATAGGTGGCGCAGTAGATACTACACTACGATCAGTGTTCTCAAAAGATTATACAACAGATGATCAGTATTTAGGTGCTGTGGCTAGGGCTGTGGAACAAGCCTCTAACACACCTGTGTTGGGTACGGTTATCCCATTTGGTAGATTTATGAACAACGTTGTAGCAACAGGCTATCAATGGAGTCCATTAAGTTTTGCAGGGGTTGCTTCTCGTATAGCTAAGAAAGAACCTGGCATAAAAACAAACGAAGCATTTGCTCGTTCCTTAGTGGGTACAACTGGTTTGTTACTAGCTATGGGATTAGATAACGAGAGACAGAAAAAAGGTTTAGGTGTAAACGAAATAGAGATGAGTGGAACTGTTATGGATGTTAGAAACGTCTTTCCGTTCTCGCTGTTTTTAGTTGCTGGAAGAGTTGGTAATCTTGCTGTAAAACAAGAAACTATTCCTCCTGAACTAATAGAAGAACTAGGTAATCAGTTAGCTATAGGACAAGTTGCAAGAGACTTACAGTTTGGTAATGACGTGTTTAATGCAATAGACTTCTTTTCTAGTGGGGGAAGAGGAGCAGATCTGGACGCATTGTATAAGTCTATGGGTAACATAGCTGCTGGTGCAACACGTCCTCTTGATGCTATCAACAGATCTATAGGCTTTCTAGCAGACAATGACAATGCAAAGGATGTTAGGCAAGCTGACGGTTTTTTACCAGTGTTTACACAGTCATCTACTAAATACTTTGATAATATATTAGAGGCTTTGGTAGGGGAGTCAGAAACTCTTACAGGTGAGAACCTACGTGTAAGTAGCAGAGAGGGTGACCTATATGATGCCAATCCTCTAGCTCGTATATTTGGTTTAAACATTAAGAGAGGTAAGACAGCCACAGAGCAAGCATATACTTTAACAAACTTACAGTCATGGAAACAAGATCAGAGATCTAATATTCCTACCTATGACAGGTTGTTTAACGAAGGTCTAGCACCCATGTTAGAGAAACGTATGCAGATGTTATTGTCTAGTAAAAGATTTCAAGAGGGTGACTTGGAGTACAAACGTGGCAGAGTAAAGTACGAACTTAAAAAAGCTAGAGATCAATTACGAGACTACTTTGATATTCCTGGTAGTTCAGCTTACTTAGATCAACAAAGATATAGAGCATCTACTAAAGGTAACAACTTTCAAAAAGATAAAGCTATGAAGTACATGAAGAGTTTAGGTGTAGATGCTGAACTAAAAGACTTTAACTTTAGAGAGTTAAAAACTTATGAGTCTTACATAGATCATCTGAATATTAAAATCAAAACTGGGATGTAGAATAGCCGCCAACAGTTAAGTCAACGGCTACCCTTTTATTTTAGACCATACTTTTCTGCAGCGTATTTAGCTATCATAAGTATGTCATCTATGTCTTGTAAAGCTCTGACTTTGTATATATCTTCACGCAGATTCTCTTCTATGTGTTTTCTTACAGGCTGTAACTTTACTTCTAGCTCCTCAAAGAAAAGCTTTAGTTTCCTTTCCATGTGTATCTTTGCTTCACGCTCTATATTCATTACACCTCTGTTGGTATCTCAGTACAGTAAGCTGACACAGTAGACTCAGGTGTAGGCTTCTTACTTATAAGATCACTGCGTATGTATGATGCGCTACTCTTGCACATCTCCATAGTAGGGTATACATGATTAATTGCTTGGACTTGGACATACCCTGGAGCAATAGACATTATAAGTACTAGAACATACATTACTCTGTGCTTTCTACTATTTCAGTAGGATCTTCAGTAGCAGGTGGTGTAGTGATATTGCCATACCATCCCATTAGGGCTACTATAACAACAAATATTCCAAACGATTCCATTTACTTTCCTTTATGTTAAGTCAACTATCTCACACGTATCGCCAGTACAGGCTAGTGTTTGCATAGCTACTGTG
>VMHT01153875.1_pt1 | contig 10184 bp, 6 predicted proteins | sample 4693611 | NCBI WGS metagenome assembly VMHT01 (sample SAMN12280063, study PRJNA550983) | marine metagenome | isolation source: seawater sampled from same location over 5 years 0.02-0.2 micron viral filtrate | place: USA: collected off the coast of southern California halfway between the port... ...
AAGACTTTTATGACGCTCAGGAGAGATTTGATGCTGTGAATATAATTTCAAACACAATCGCGAACGATGTTACGAGTCGTTATCTTAGAAAAGCATTTGAAGGGAACTGCCATGATTTTTATGATGATAGTATTATTAATGGCATTGTTGAAAGTCAAAAGAAGTTTAATAAAGAAGACCAACCTGAAATAGCTATCGTCCTTGATGATTGCCTCGGTTCAATCAAACAAAATTCTATGATTAATCATTTAGCGAGTCGTTATCGTCACTTCAATATTAAATTATTAGTTATATCGTCTCAAAAATTTACAGGTTCAGTTAGTCCAATCATTAGAGCAAACGCAACGGATGTAATTATTGGCAGTCCGTTTCCAAATCAAAAAGAGTTAGAGCGTATAGCAGAAGAATATGGTGACTTATTTGGTGGAGCAAAGAACTGGGTAAGACTGTATAAGAAGGCAACTCCTAATAAATATGATTTCTGTTACATGGACTTACAAGAAAACCCACCACTTATGTATCATAATTTTGAAAAGTTAATAGCAAGAGGTGGTATGGGTGGTGGTGAAGCAACTGAAAGCGATACAGACACAGATACAGAAGACGAATAATTTTAATTTATTTATTAATATTTTTTATGTCAATATTCATTATAAAATGGATACTTACTCTGTCAATAGTGCGGTAAGCGTTGGCAATGAAATCGGTAAAAATGCCTTCAGTGAAAACCAGTTTAGGGTTACACAAAATGCGATAACTATAGAATCAGCAAATAATACTTTACAAAATGATAAATCACAAGAAACTAAAGATATTGAAATTAAATCTGCTACAGATACACTATCTGCTGGAGAGATGCCTTCTGCTGTCATGGCATTAAAATCTAAAGGTTTAGGTGGATTAGCAGGTGAAACTGCTGATAACTTCAGGACTGCTGGTAATGCTATAGTGAATACTGTAAAAGGGACTCCCAAAACACCTGCGACTTTTGATGCTTCAGGTGGATTAAGTGAAGAGGCACAAGCAAGTTTTCTTGGAGAATCACGTGATGCTATCACTGGAGCAGAAACAACTGCTGATGATGTCAGTAGGGGGATGGCTGAAGGTCTATCTGTAGCAAAACCAGCATTTGGTTCAGTTGCTGAAGCAGGTTCATTGTCTAAGTTTATGTTAAATAGAGTTGGTGGTATTACATCTTCTGTTGGTTTAGAAGTCGGTGGGAAGGCAATAGGTGGTCTTGGTGCTGGTATATCTGCTGAGGGTGATATTTCAAATCTTATTGAAACAGGTAAAGTATTCAAACCAAATGAAAGTGGATTGTCTGAAGTGGGTAATGTTGCTTCTATTGCTGGAGGTCTATTAGATATGGCATCTATTGCTGTCCCTGTATTAGCACCCTTAGCACTTGCTACTAATCTATTCTCAGCGGTAACATCTACTGTTGGTGCGGTTCAAGATGATTCAGCACAAGTAACAACCGACCAAGCAAAACCACAAGAAAATACATTATCTATTCATCCAGCATGGGCGTCTGTTGGTATGGTTGCTTCAGTCCATTCTCAACCTTCTGTTAATTAAATGATATCTTTTAAAATTTTTTTTATTTTTATTTTTTTATATTTGTCATATCATAAAATATGCCTGTTGAAAGTTTCTGGGAGTCTAAAGATTTAATACCTGTAGCACAAAAGAAAGTATCTGTTCCTGCCGAGTTTGGCTTAAACTACTCCGCAGGACAGAAAGTCCTTATTACTGTTCCACCTTCTATTGATTTCTTCCAACCAAAAGAAACGTATTTGAAATTTGAAGTTGAACTCAAGGGTGACACCGCTGAAGAAACTGCTGGTCGTCGCCGTCTGTTCTTAGACGCAGAGACGGGAGGGCAGGTTTTACTTCGGGACGTGCGTATCTATTCTGGTGGGGCGGGAAGAATTTTGCTTGAGGAATACCAAAATTACAATGTATGGACGACTCTAAAATATGATTATGAAACAAATGATAACATGAAGAAGAAACGTGCCTTGACTGAAGGTTGCCAAGTATATGACCCATCTTGCCGTTCTACCCATGGCACTAAAAAGAGTGATGCTAACTCTTGCCGTCACAATGCTTACTTTGATAATCCTGCTGTAAAACTAACTACTGACTCTGCTTCGCACACTGACGACCAAAGGCAGAAGGTTAAATGTCTATTGCCCCTTAATACAGGGATATTCCAAAGTGACCGTGTGTTCCCAAATATGCTAACTGAAGGTTTAGTTATTGAAATAATCTTAGAAGACAATACTAACGTTTTCAGACAGTTAGATACTACACTTCAGTATCGTGAAACCCTGAGTAACCCAGTTTTCCAGAGTGTTACTGGTTCTGCGTGTAATACAACTGGTGCTGTCAGTTCTGCTCTTACAGGCACTAATGGTTCATTTACTTCGTTTTATCTACGCAGAGATAATCAACAAGGTGCTGGTAATGTTGTTGGCAATTGTCCTTTTGTTGTAGGACAAAACGTAGTCCTTGTAAAGAATGATGATAGTAGTGAAATCGTATGCTCTGGATATGGTGCTGGAGCAAATGGTTCTCAGGTAGCAATTACTGAAATTAAATATGATACAACAACTGACCCTGATATGATTAAGGTTACTGTGAATGCTTCTATGAAAAATATTACTTCAGGCGAACTTGTTGTCAATGATGCTGTATTAGCACAAGACCCACGCACAACTGGCTATACTCCCACTTACACAATCACTGATACTGAATTAATCGTTCAGCAAGTTATGATGCCACAGGGTTTCAAGGCAAGAATGATGAGTATGTTAAAAGAAGGTGGCACACTCAATTATGATTTCTTATCTCACACCAATTATAAATTTTCACAGTTAGCAGGTGACTTAGTCAGTAATATTCGTCTGCCTGTAAATGAGTCACGTGCGAAGTCAATTTTTATGATTCCTACAGATGCTTCTTCCTATACTAAAGAACAAGCAATGAATGCTTCTGGCACTTACATGATTGAATACTCTGGAGATGAAGGTGGTTACATTGAAGCATTAGAAAACCGTTCAACTCGCTCTGGATTAGTAGGCATTGCCGATAGACTAAATAATTATCAAATCTTATATGATGGCAAACTAAATCCTACACGTCCTGTGTCCTGCTCCCGAACAAGTGACCGTATCAGTATAGACCAGCAACCAATCATTGAACTTGAAAAGGCACTCGCAATGGGAGGTGTCCGTCCATTGTCCTTTGCTAAGTTCCGTGAAAACTTTGTAGTAGGCAGAGCATTAACTCTACAGGATGGTGTTGTAGATTTACGTGGGCGTGACTTTTCACTACAAGTTCAGTATGATAGTGAATTAACGGCATTCCCAGCCAAGAACAAGTTATGGCACAATTGGGTCTCACACCTTAGACGTATAGTCGTCAAGGGCGATGCTATTATGATTGAAATTTAATTTTATTAATGTTATCATAAAATGTTATTAATATTATATGCCAACTTACAAGCAAAAATTTAATAAGAAGTATGGGTTCAAAAAGGATGAATCACATTCATTAGCAGAAATCAGTAGATTAACAGGTTATAAGTTATCAGGTTTAAGAACTATAAAACGTAAAGGTCAAGGGGCATTTAGAACCAATCCCCAGAGCGTAAGACCACAGGTCAAATCTGCTTCTCAGTGGGGAGTCGCACGTGTGTATTCGGCGGTTATGGGAGGCAAAGCAAAGAAGATAGACCAGAAACATTTAGTTAAGAGTAAGTAAATATTTTGTAATTATTTTTTTATTATTTTTATATTTAATATTGTATAAAAATGTCAAGCAATCAGCATCTAGAGATCATCCCAAGCAATATCACGAGTGATGGCACACTATCGTTCAAAAACGGACAACCTGTAGTTCAGTTTATTATTGGAGAACAAGAACGTTACTTAATCGGTCAGTCACTAAGACTGTGTGGTAAATTTACTGCTTTTAGGACTGATGGTGCTTTAAGCACTTCTGCTACTCAACTACGCATGAACGAGCAGTTAGGTATATATTCTTGCTTTAATGAACTTCACATCTCTTCTCAAAAGACCGCTCAGTCCATAGAAACCATTAGACACTATCCAAGAATGATGAGTTCATACTTAGGCGTTACATCATCTCTACAGGATGGTATTTCACATCTAAATGAAACGGCACTCATTGATATGAACTTTGCTCTTCAACAGCGTGGAGTTGTTGAAAACCCAACTCAGTTGAACGCATCTGGTGGTAACTCTTTCTGCTGTCCCTTAGTATGCGGACTCCTAAATGGCACTCAGCCTATTCCCTTATCAGGAGCATGGGGAGTGGGTGGTTTGGATATTTCTATTCACCTAAGTCCAGACTCTAATGTGTTCTTTTCTAACACATCTGGGACTACAAACATTACTAATTGCTTTTATGAACTCAGTGATGTTAAACTTATTTGTGAAGTAATGACACCAGCACCAGACCAACTATCACAGATTATGAAACAGACGCAGAATGTATTTGAATACAACTCTATTGTATCGCAGTATAACACTATTAATTCGCGTAATGGTGTTCTTAACTTTCCACTTGGTGTGAGTAAGTGTATGGGTGTATTTATTAATTTTGTTCCTGCTTCACACATTAATAACTTATCGTTTGATGGTTTAGCAACTCTGCCACCAACTAACAGTGACGGCACACGTGCGGAGGTTTCCCAGTTAATCTTCACTCGTGGAGGTGAGCGTTTCCCATTAGAATACAATGTTGATACTCTACAGAAAGATGCTACATCTAATGAAAGGATGGACGCACAACTTGTTCGTAACTACATGAATGCTGTAATGGGATTCACTAAGATTGAGCGAACTAATGTAAGTCCTTTCAATAACTTTTATGAGGACTATGGTTCAGGTGCTAATCTATATGATTTTGCTAAGCAGGTTGTAGAGGGAGGTGCTAAATTCGGTATTGGTGTAAATTACGACCAAATTTCTGGAGCAGGAGTTTCATTCAAGGATGTTCCGTTCGGGCTTCAAATGACAAGTGATATTTCCACTGATTCCCCACAGGGTGTTTTCTTGTTCGCACATTGTAAGAATACTGTTGTATCTACTCCCCAAGGAATTCAGGTAATCAGTTAAATTTTTAGTTTTTTTATAATTTATTTATTTATATTTTTCATATTATAAAATATGAGTTCGGTTGATAAAATGACTATGGACGCTACACCTGATACAGCACAGACTTCTGCTCCAACCCCAACGCCTTCTACTGTTCCAAACCTTCTAAGAGTTGGGACTATTCCAGATAACACACAAATTGATATAGAAACTGATATCTTAGACCCAGTCGTTTTCAACCAGACGTTCTGCCGTATTCAGTTACAGAACAAGGGTATCCTACACTCTAATAGTAAAATTACACTATCTGCTTCTCAAACATCAGCATCTAATGTTCGTTCATTCTTCCCTGCGAATATTGGAGTTCATGCTCTTATTGATAGAGCAGTGCTGAAGGTTGGTAATAAATCACTATGTGAAGTAGAGGACTTCGGGCACTTCATGGCATATCAGTCGCAGTTTATCTCTGGCGAACACAATAAGGAGCGGGAGCAATACACTACAGCAAGATTAATGAATGTTGAACCTTTCTATGCTAACGGTTCTAAATCAGGTGAAAGTTTTGGTAACGCATCACTCATAGGTCAGCAGAATGCTTCAGCATTAGCAAAGGGAGTTCAGTTAGATAAGGACTTAGACCAGTTTGAAGGTGATACTGATTATGATAATGTAATTGAACCATTCGGTGATGTTAGAGTTCATAACTTCCAGACCATTGGTTACAATCCAACTTTTCAAGTTAATCTTAGCGACTTGTTCCCGTTTCTAAGGACTTCACAATTACCACTCTATATGATGAAAGAGCCAGTATCGCTTGAATTATTTTGGACTCCTAAGAATGGTTCTAATCGTTTTGTTGCCGAACAGGCACAGACTTACAGTTACACAGCAGATATAGTCCAGACTAAATGTCAAATGGTTGCTGATTACATTTACTATCCACAAGAAATGATGTCTCAATACGCTCAGCAGAATGCTAATCTACAATTCGCTTATGTTGATTATCGTTTAGCCAAGAGGACTGTAACGCAGGATTCTGCTAAATCACTTATACTGAATATTGGTGGAGCAGGGCGTATCTGTAATAAAGTATTCCAGAGTGTAACTCCTGATGGTGTTACAGGTGATACTGATATCTTTGCTAATTATATGTCGTTTGCTCCTAACGCATCATTAGCAATTGAACAGACAGATTCTGTAAATGGTTCATTAATTTACAACCTTAGATATAATGATAACTTCCTGTTCCCAGTTGATGTTGATAACTCGGCAAGGCATTTCCACAATATAGTCCAGACTGAGGGTAAAGTTCCATTCGTTACAAGACAAATGTATAGTGGTGAGGGATTAGTATTAGGAGGTAAGTTTGAAGGTTACCAACAGAGTGCCTTGACTGGCACATGTTTCCGTGTAGCAAATAGACTTAATCGTAATGAAAGGGTTAATAGTCGTGGTATTGAAGCGTATGTTGATTATCGTGACCTTGCTACTGATAGTTACGTATTACGTTTCTACATTGAATTAGTAAGAATGGCAGAACTACAGGATGGTATGATTAATATTCAGTATGCTTAATTTTGTTTTTGTAAAATAACTTTTTAATATAATTCATATAATAAATGAGTTCAGGTTTTACATCCACCTACATTTTAGAGGCAAATAGATTGTCAAGCGAACAAGTCAAGGCAGGTAATAACTCTAATAATGCTTTATTTACAAATAAAGTGAATAATGGTTTGAGATTAAATACAGGTGATGTAGTATCAGTTAATAGTGCTTATATTAGTGAGTTAGGTGCTGAGGGGTCACAAATAGAAATCAAAGGTCAAGAGATAGATAAATTGAATGCTTCAGTTGTATTAGATTACAATGTAGTATCACATGATAGAGTTCCTTCAACTGGATTAGACTTATTTGTGTATGAAAAGAATACAGAATTAGTTAATAACTATATATTAAACAGGAGGGTATCAGCTAGTGAGGTTATAAATTTTAGGGATGATGAAATCAATTTAATAATGAATCCTTATAAAAATACAAATGGTGAGTTTTATGTATCACTACCTTATAATTATGTAACTCCTGAAGTTGATTTGAACTCTCCTGTTTATTGGGAGGGATGTCAGGGGACTGGCACAGGTTATCCTATCGTTCAACATAATAATACAACTATAGGTGACGTTCATTGTGGTAATATCACAAGATTGCCAGACGTTAGAATGTATAACACAGTAGATAGAAAGAAGTATAAACCAATTGTAAATGCTTCATTAAATAACTGTGTAGCAAATGATAATTCAAGATATGCTATTTTTCAAATGCGTGAGGTAATCCACACTTATCCAAAATCAGGTGATGCCTTTACACTCGCACAATATCAAGCACTAAGCGGACTTAATTATGATGTTAATGACCCAGCAAGTGCTTCTTTATCAAATGCTTCTTATATAATAGGAGCAAGAGCAGACCACGCACCTAATACTCTTTACAGGGATATAGCAACTCATAAGTATGTAAGAGTTAGAAACTTAGTGAATGCTTCAGTGAATGTTGGTTACAATTCAACTAATGATGTCGCAAGTAAAATAACTGAAGACTTTTTAAGAACAGAAAATATTGATAGACGTATTTATAATGGTGTTGAGATAACAACAACCGCAGAAAATCAAGTCAATAAATTGTATAAATGTGCTTCACCTGAAAACTTCCAATATACTAATGCTCGGTCATTCTTGAATTGGAATCATGACGGTAATGCTTCAAATATATATAATTATATGACAGCGTATGAAACTATAGGTGTAAAAAGACCTGATTTGTATGAGTTGGGTAGAAGTTCATTCCCAGTTGAGGGTTATACAATCACTGAAGACCATAGGACTGCTATTACGTTTAATGCTTCACAACTCTTAAAAACAAGTATTCCTTGGACTGATGAAAATTTATTAAATATTAGTAATTTAATAACAACACAACAAAGATATCCTGAATTGTTTGATAAGGATAATTTTGAAGATAATACTGAATTTTTGGATGGTGATGATATGTCAATTGCTGATAACTTGTTCTTTTTACATGTAAATATGAATGCTTCAAATGATGGTATGTTAGGTTATGATTTACAAGATATTCAGGCATCATATTTTGTTTCAAGGGTATCAGGTTCAGTAGCACCAGCAAATTTCGCAACTATGCCTATATTCTTAACATTCAATCCACTCACAAGAAATAAAAATGCGAGTGAAGTTAGTGGTAGTGATTTTCAAAATGCTGTGTATGGTTACGCAATAAAAAGAACAGATGGTTCAGGTGATAGTTTTATCACTTTCAAAGTTAGAAATGCGTATGAATATGGGACAGTAGATGCTGAAGACCAAGATATATATCCTGCGGGAGTTAGAATTGGCTGGGACTGGCACTTTAGTGCGTATGGTGTCCCATGTATATTGTTGTATAATGGTTTCTTAGGTAAGACAGGATTAGCATATCAGGGTATGGGATTATCAAAATATGTTGATACAAATGAAACAAATACTCCTGAGCGTAACTTGCCTGAAGCAATCCCTGAAGTTTATTTAGGTAGTCCTGATGTTGCGGTAGCATTTAGTGATGAAACAGATAGATTTGAAATAAGACATCTACATCAAAGCGAAGTAATAGGTAATCTTTATAATGCTGGTTATACAGCAGAAAAGACTTATCAAGTTATTAATGCTTCTACAGGAGCAGTTGAATTTACTAATCCTGATATTGCTGTGCCTGTTAATCCACAAGCAGACCAAAAGTGTTATAAAGTGAATAAACAACCAAATAAAAATAATTTCACACCAGCAATGGCTCCTTACTTTTCACAAAGAAATGCGAGTTTCTATACTTCTTTTACTAATACTGATAATGGTTCAAAGACAGCACAGCAATCGTTTTCGTATGTTAATAATAATTATGTAGTAAATACAATATATGATAGCATGTGCGGTAATTATATTATTGATTGGGGTATGAATGAAAAATATTGGGATCAGTCACTGTGGGGTATTATGGGATTTAAATATCAACAAACAACAGGTGATGGTAATAATCAAACAAGAATAATTAATTCAGTGAATTGGTCTAATATGGATGAAAATACAACAAATGCTGATATCACTAATAATGATTTTGATGAAATGACAAGAAATATGTTTAACACACCAACATTCAATATCACACCAGTGAATGCTGTAAGACCAAGATTCACAGTGGTTTCAAGTAATTCTTCACATTCATACTATCCTGATATAGTTATCACACAAACCAACGGACAGCCACTTCGGGCTGAAAATATCCCAACAAGAACATTAAGACCTTATTATACAATACGCTCTAATATTATAGGACAAGCACAATATCTTGGTGGTGGTGATTCAGGTATCCCATTACCTGTAGTAGCGATTGTTGATAAAGTATCTAATTCAGGTGATTTCTTCAATATTGATAGTTCTGGATTACAATTTACAATTACACAACCAACTATTATTACAGATATCACAACAAGTATCCATGACCCTGATGGCTCATTTTCATCACTTTCACCCAACTCTGCTGTCTTATACAAAATACAAAAGTCAGTAAATGCTGATATGAATGTAGTATCAACAATATTAAAAGAAGAACCTAAGAAACAAGCATTACAATTTGAAGAGTCCCTTGATAACCCACAACCTACAAAAAAAGATATCACAAATGTAGTCAATATGATGGTAGTTAAACCACAAAAGTAAAATGTTAAAAATATCAATATATATTGTTAGCAATATGAAATTTACAAAACCCCAGAGAAAAATTAGAGACCAACCTATAAGGTTGGTTGAGAATCATTCAAACATATATATATATATATTTTATTTTTTTTATTTGTAACAATATATATTTAAAGATTATAAACATATATTAATAAAAATGGAGTCATATAGTAAGCAAGAATTAAAGGATATATTTGACATTGTAAATTCACAATACTTACACATGAAGGGTAAAGAAAAGACAATCTCTAAAAATCAATTTGTAAATGTATGGAAA
>VMHT01167407.1_pt1 | contig 10183 bp, 5 predicted proteins | sample 4693611 | NCBI WGS metagenome assembly VMHT01 (sample SAMN12280063, study PRJNA550983) | marine metagenome | isolation source: seawater sampled from same location over 5 years 0.02-0.2 micron viral filtrate | place: USA: collected off the coast of southern California halfway between the port... ...
ACAGGAGTTGTTAAGTCGTGCCAGCAGTAACTAGAATAGGAGACGCTGATGTTGCTCATTGTTCAGGAATGACAAGGGCTGTAGGGTCAAGTAATGTTTTTGTAAATAGTATTGGTGTATCTCGTCAAGGCGATAATAACACTAGTCATTTATTACCAGGTGTGCCTTGTCCTGCTCACTCAGCTTCTATTGCTGTAGGTAGTTCTACGGTTTTTGTAAACGGAAAAGGCTGTGGTAGAATAGGTGACGCTATATCTGGTTGTACAAGTGTAGCAGCAGGTTCTTCTAACGTATTTGCTGGATAGTCTTATAAATATTAAGCGATATGGCAAATTATGACGCTTCAGTAACGAATAAAAGCAATCAAAGTGTTAGGACTTTTAAAGACTTAAATTTAGACTTTGATAGAAATACGGTTACAAATGATGTAGTTAAAATTGAAGATGTTGAGGCTATAAAAAGAAGTGTTAGAAATTTAGTAAACACTAATTTTTATGAGAGACCTTTTCATCCAGAGTTAGGTTGTGGTATTAGACAATTATTATTTGAACCATTTACACCAGTTACAAGTATTTTTATAAGAAGAAAAGTAGAAGAAGTAATTACTAATTATGAGCCAAGAGCAAGATTAGATCAGGTAATTGTTACAGAAAGTCCTGATAGAAACTCAATAGAGGTAAGAGTGGTTTTCTATTGTATGAACATAGCAAATCCTGTTACGGTATTAACAACTTTACAAAGAATAAGATAATATGGCTTCAAACAAATTAACGGTATCAGATTTAGATTTTGATAATGTAAAAAGTAATTTAAAAACATTTTTACAAAGTCAATCAGAGTTTCAGGATTATGATTTTGAGGGTTCTGGTTTTGCCGTTCTATTAGACCTTTTAGCTTACAACACACACTATCTAGGTTTCAATGCTAATATGTTAGCAAATGAAATGTATTTAGATTCTGCTGATATAAGAAAGAATATTGTGTCGTTAGCTAAAATGTTAGGTTATACTCCAACATCAGCAAAAGCACCAACAGCAAATATTGATATAACAATTAATAATGGTACAGGTGCTACGGTAACAATGACCAAAGGCACGGTGTTTACATCAACAATAGGTGGCACATCATATCAGTTTGTTACAAATGCTGAAACAACAATATCACCACTTGAAGGTGTTTATAAATTTTCTAGTGTGCCAATTTTTGAAGGTACTTTAACAACATTTAAATATACCGTAGATAGCACCGATCCTGACCAAAAATTTATTATACCAAATGTCAACGCTGATATTTCTACTTTAAAAGTTACGGTTCAAAATTCTTCTAGTGATACAACATCACAAGTTTATTCAAAAGCAACAGGTATTGTAGGTTTAACTTCAACATCTAAAGTTTATTTTTGCCAAGAAAGTGACGAAGGTAAATTTGAAATTTATTTTGGTGACGGTATAGTAGGTAAATCTTTATCAGATGGTAATATTGTTATTTTAGAATATGTTGTTACTAATAAAACAGCTTCTAATGGTGCCTCAAGTTTTGCTTTATCAGGAGCAATCGGTGGTTTTTCAAATGTATCTATCTCAACGGTGTCAAATGCTCAAGGCGGTTCAGATCCACAAACAAAAGAATCAATTAGATTTAATGCTCCTCTACAATATTCAGCACAAGACAGAGCAGTTACTACAAGTGATTATGAAACAAAAATTTTAGAATTATATCCTAATGCTCAGGCCGTTTCAGCTTGGGGTGGTGAAGATGAAGAAACACCAATTTACGGAACGGTAAAAATTTCTATTAAGGCAGCTTCTGGTTCTACATTAACAAATGCTACAAAATTAGATTTAGTAACTCAATTAAAAAAATTCAATGTGGCTTCAGTTGTGCCAGAAATTGTTGATCCAGAAACAACATCTATTTTATTAACAAGTAATGTTAAGTATGATAGTAATGCCACAACAAAAACATCCGATACTATAAAATCAAATATTATAACTACATTAATAAATTTTAACACAAATAATTTACAAAAATTTGATGAAGTTTTTAGATATTCAAAAGTATCAAAAGCAATTGATGATACTGATACATCTATACTATCAAATATAACAACATTAAAAATTAGAAAAGAATTTACACCAACTTTAAATAGTTCAACTTTGTATAATGTTTACTTTAGAAATGCTTTATACAATCCTCACTCTGGCCACAACTCAGCGGCTGGTGGTATTTTAGAATCAACAGGATTTAAAGTTGATGGCGATACAACAAACGAAATGTTTTTAGATGATGACGGTCAAGGTAATGTTAGAAGATATTACATAGTTTCTGGTGTTAGAACATATGCTAACAATACACAAGGTACAATAAATTATTCAACTGGTCAAGTTACTCTAAACTCATTAAACATAGCTTCAATATCAAATATCAGAGGTTCTGCTTCAACGGTTGTTGAGTTAACGGTAAAACCTAATTCAAATGATGTTGTGCCTGTAAGAAATCAAATATTAGAAATTGATACTGCTAATTCATCAATTACCGTAACTGCTGACTCGTTTGTTGGAGGTTCTGCTGACGCTGGTGTAGGATATACAACAACAAGTAGTTACTAATGGCCTCATTTAAAGATAAGATATCCTTACTCATAGAAAAACAAGCTCCTGAGTTTGTTTTAAATGATCACCCTAAATTTTTAGAGTTTGTAAAAACTTATTATACATTTATGGAATCGGCAGAGTTGGCCGTTACTAGTGTTGAGTCAACAGATGGTATTACACTAGAAACAGAAACAGCACAATCAAATAATTTAGTATTAGACGCCTCTCGTTTAGATACTGATAGAACACAACTAGACGCTGGTGATAAAATTATTTTAGAAGATTCATCTTTTGGTAAGTTTACAAGAGGTGAAACTATAACAGGTTCCACATCAAATGCCACAGCTACCGTTTTAGCAGAGGATTTATCTAATGGTAGATTGTTTATATCAGCACAAGATAAATTTTCTGTTGATGAAATATTAACTGGTGGTAATTCAGGTGCTCAGGCAGTTATTAATAATTATAAACCTAATCCTGTTAACAGCATACAAGAATTATTACACTTTCGAGATCCTGATAAAGCCATATCAAACTTTTTAACAAAATTTAGAAACGAATTTTTAAACACTTTACCTGAGACATTAGCTACAGGTTTAAATAGAAGAAATTTAATTAAAAATGTAAAAACACTTTATAGAACAAAAGGTACAAGTAGAGGCCACGAATTATTTTTTAGATTGTTATTTAACGAAACTTCAGAAACAATTTATCCTAGAGAACAAATGTTAAGAGCTTCTGATGGTCAGTTTGATACTAAAAAAATTATGAGAGCCATACAATCAACTGGTCAATTAACAACAGGTGATACAGCAGATTTAATTGGTAGAACAATTACAGGTGAAACTTCAGAGGCAACTGCTATTATTGAAAACGTATTTAAATTTCAAATAGGTGAAAACCTAGTAACAGAATTTATTTTAAACGAAGATACTATAACAGGCACCTTTCAAACAGATGAAGTAATTAGAGGTACAGAGACAGACGAATCAGATTTATTCATTAAGGCAACAGTAACAGGTATTCCAAATGTAATATCAATTACAAATGATGGCTCTCTATATACAACTGGTGAAGCACTAGGCGTAACAGGTGGTGGCTCAGGCGCTTCAATTAATATTGATGACGTTGGTGGTGGCCCTATTACACAAGTTTTTGTTGATAGTGTTGGTACAGGTTATGAGATTGGTGATGATTTAATTTTTACAAATACTGATACAGGTGGTGGTTCTGCTCAGGCAAAAGTTTCACTTGTAAATGGTGGTATTGTGGCTGAAGAAGGCACAACAGGAATGACAGAGGGTGAAGATCATTTAGTTTTAGAAGATGAAACACAAAGAGGCGACCCTTTTACAGGTAATAAAATTGTACAAGAATCTGGATCAGGCTCAGGTGATATAACAGATATTAGAATTATAAATGGCGGAAATAATTTTCGTTCATTACCTACTGCTACCGTTTCAACAGATAATGATGGTTCAGGTGCCACTATAAAACTTTTTGGTCCAGAAATAGGTAGAGTTCAATCATTAAAAATTATTGAATCAGGTGCTGAACATCAACAATCTCCATCACCACCTACTTTATCAATGAGATCAAAACTTGTTGTAACAGGTGTTTCAGGTACTTTTGTTACTACTGATACTATTTCAGGTGTTAGTGATGACGGTTCAACAACCGTCTCGGGTACTTTTGTATCTTTAGATAGTGATAGAGGTTTAATGACTTTAAGTGATGTCACAGGTAATTTTGGTGAGGGTGTAACTATCACAGGATCAGGTTCAGAGGCAACTGCCAAGGTTAGAGCAGGTACTTTAGCAACGGCTACGACAACGGTTTCAGCTGTAGCTACTACTTCAGGTACTTTTTTAAATGAAGATGGACATATTTCAGAAACTACAATGAGAATACAAGATAGTTTATATTACCAAGATTACTCATATGTAATTAAAGTTGGTAGATCAATTAGTGACTGGCGAGATAGTTTTAAAAAAACAATGCACGGTGCTGGTTTTTATTTTACAGGTCAAGTAAACATAGCTTCACAAGTCAATAACAGAATTAGAAGCTTTACAGGTATTAACTCTAGTATTGATTATGATGGTGTAGCACTAATAATTAATACATTATTCTCTACGATATTTGGTAGAAGATTAGGAACAGAGACAGATGGTACTTCTTTAAGAGCAAGTCCACAGGCTGGTGTTGATCCAGACTTTAACGATAGTACAACTGAACACTTTACTACAAATACAAGGGATGTTACATTAAAACAGGCTATCACTTTAAAATTTGATACTAGACCAACACATACTATTAGAGAAAACACTACTAGATTTGGTGTTGTAGTGGCAGGCCCTCGTATGAGAAGTATTAACAAATATTGGTATTTGTATAGTGGAAGTGACTTTCCACAAACGTCAGCCGTTGGTGCTGATAGTACAACAACATCATATATACAACCACTAACTCTGGCTGACTGGAATCAACATAGGGTTATAGGCACAAATTTAGATAGTGTTGATGGCACTATTGTACAATTCGGAGAGATAAACACACCGACACTAAAGACTTATTTAGCTTTTCCATCGGAAATTACAATAAGCTATAGTTAACAGGTATAAATATAAATAGATTAAAAAGGAATTTATGGCAGCTATAATAACAAACAAATTTAGAATCCACAACCAAGAGCAATTTGTGGAATCTTTTTCAGAATCTTCAGCGAATGTCTATTATTTGGGCATAGGAAGACCACAAGCATTTACAACACAAACTAGAGGTGATAGTAGAACAGAATATCAAGGTTCTGATACTGCTCCACCAACACCAATTGATTCAAATTACGAAGAATTTAATACTTTTAACGAATTATTAGCTGCTAAAAAAGTTACAAGTTCAGAAACTTCTATCGTAATTCCTAGAAGAAATTGGGCAACAGGTACAGTTTATGACTATTACAGACACGATTATGGTCATTTTGTAACCGGTTCAACTTCAAGTGTTCAAACAGCAAATAGTGGTGCTACTACTTTATTTGACTCTAACTTTTATGTAATAACAGAGGACTTTAATGTTTATAAATGTTTAGATAATAATAGTGACGCTGCTTCAACGGTAAAACCAACAGGCACATCAACATCTATATTATCAACTGGAGACGGTTATAAATGGAAATTTATGTACACTTTATCGGCTGCTCAACAAACAAACTTTTTATCAACTGACTTTATGGCAGTTGCTACTAATTCAACGGTAGCGGCCGCTGCTGTAGATGGCGCCGTAAATGTAGTTAAAATTAAAACTGCTGGTTCAGGTGGTTCAAATGGTTCACATACAGGTGTTGCTATCAGAGGAGATGGTTCAAGTGGTGTTGCTACGGTAACGGTTTCAGGTGGTGCTGTGACAGCAGTTACGGTTACTACACCAGGAACAGGATATACTTTTGCTTATATTAGAAACGCAGATATAGTTTCAGCAGGTGCTACGAGTTTATCTGGTGCTGAGTTAGATGTAATTATTGAACCAAAAGGTGGTCACGGTAAAAACGCTATCGAAGAATTAGGTGGTTTTTTTGTAATGATGAATACTAACTTTGAAGCTTCAGAGTCAGGTAACACAGGTGACTTTACAACAGCAAATGATTTTAGAAAAGTTGTTTTATTAAGAGATATTTTATCAGGCGGTTCAGCTGCTAGTGCTACAACATTAAGAGGCACAAAAGCAGTTTTAGTAACTTCGCCATCAGGAACATTTACAGCAGATGAAGAAATTAATCAAGCTTCAACTGGTGCTGTAGGTAAAGTTGTTGAATGGGATAGTTCAAACAATATTTTATTTTATATTCAAACAAGATTTAATGACGAGGGCGTTGATAGTAATGGTAATTTAACGGCCTTTTCAGGAGCAAATGCTATAACTGGTCAAAGTTCAAGTGCTTCGGCTACACCATCAACTTCATCAACAACAGTTGATAACATAGCATTTACTAGTGGATATAATTCAGGTGAGATTGACGCTGATACTGGTGATGTTATGTATATTGAAAACAGATCACCAATAACAAGAGCTTCAGATCAAACTGAAAACGTCAAACTGATCATTGAATTTTAGAGGGAAATAAATGCCAAGTCCAACAGACTTTAACCTCTCGCCTTACTATGATGACTTTAACGAAAGTAAAAAGTTTCATAGAGTCTTATTTAGACCAGCATTTGCTGTCCAGGCTAGAGAGTTAACACAATCACAAACGATTTTACAAAACCAAATCGAAAGAGTTGGCGATCACCTATTTAAACAAGGTGCGATGGTTATTCCTGGTCAAGTATCTATTGACACACAATATTATGCTGTCAAGTTAACAAGTATAGATTCTTCAAATACATTAGCTCAATTTACAACAGGCACAATTTTAACTGGTGGTACTTCAGGTGTAACTGCTGAGATTACAAAAACAGAAGCTACAGACGGTACTGATCCTGATACAATATTTGTAAAATATTCAAAAACTGGTACAAATAATACTGCTGATGTTTTTTCAGATAGTGAAACTTTAACAGGAACAAATAGTGATAGTGTTTCTTTATCTTGTGTTGTTAGCACAACTGCTACAGGTTCAGCTGCTGGTGTACAATCAGGTGTATATTATATAAATGGTTTTTTTGTACAAGTTGATTCTTCAACATTAATATTAGACAAATATACAAACACACCATCATACAGAGTAGGTTTTACGGTTACAGAATCTTTTGTAACACCAAGTGACGATTCAAGTTTAAATGATAACGCTGCTGGTTCATCAAACGTAAATGCTCCAGGTGCTCACAGATTTAAAATTTTATTAACACTTGCTAAAAAAACTTTATCATCAACTGAAGATGAAAACTTTTTTGAAATAGCTAGAGTTGTAAATGGTAATATTAAAACAATTGTTAGAAATACAGAATACGCCGTATTAGAAGACACACTTGCTCGTAGAACATTTGACGAATCAGGTGATTATGTTTTACACAATCCAGATTTTGATGTTAGAGAACATTTAGCTTCAGGTAATAATAGAGGTATCAATACACTTGCTAATGGTGGTGACGCTACAAAATTATCTTTAGGTGTTTCGCCTTTTAAAGCATATGTAAAAGGTTATGAAAATGAAAGAATAGGTACAACTTTTGTTGATGTTGACAAAGCAAGAGATTTTGAAACAGCAAACAATAATAAAACAAGATTTAATGTTAAAAACTTTTTTAACGTAACAAATGTTTTTGGTTCACCTGATATTGGATTTGTTTCTGGTGATGTAGAGGCATTTAAAACTATTAATTTATATGATACGGCTACAAGTGCTAGAGGTACAGAGGTATCTACGGTTGGTACAACCGTGCCACAAATTGGTCGTGCTAAGTCTCGTGGTTTTGAAACCGTATCAGCTACAGATACAGATGACATAAACGCTACAAGTTCAATTTACAAACATTTCTTATTTGACATTGAAATGTTTACACACTTAAATGCTTTAGGTACAGCTTCATACACAACAGGTGAAATTGTATCAGGTGCTACTTCAGGCGCCACAGGTATTGTACAAAGTATAACGGCGACTAGAAATACAGCAGTTACTTCTATCACAGCTTCAGGCACAGATATAGAGGGTGCTTTTTCAGCGGCCGTTGTTACTTTAAGTAATCACGGTGTTAGAGACGGCCAACAAATTCATTTAACAGGTGGTAGTTTTCAAATAGACTCATCAGCTACAAGTGATACAACCGTTTATACGGCTAGAAATACAACAACAAATACTTTTGAATTATTTGACTCTGTTGGCACAACAGCAATAAATGTAACATCATTTAGTTCAGCACCTACTTTAGAACACACAACAATAGTTGTTGGTAATGTTGAAGGCACATTTAGTGCTGGCGAAGTTGTAACAGGTCAAACTTCAAACGCAGCTTTAACTTTACAAACAAATGCTTTAGGTTTTAAAGCTGTAGGCACAAGAGATATTACAGCAGTTAAACAAATTGGTATGGCAGGCTCGCCAGCTTATACTGCTGATACATCATTAACATCAACTCACGGCACAAATACTACAATTACTGGAAATATTACGGTGGCTAATTCAGATGCCACGGTTTTTGGTAAAGGTACAAACTTTACAAATGATATTAAAATTGGTGATTCAGTATCATTTACAAATGACGCTGGTTCAACTATAACAGGTTTAGTAAAATATGTTGTATCACAAACAGAATTAGAATTAACAGCCGCTGTTGGTAGTTCAGATGTAACTACAGCTGCCGTTTTAACTAGAAGAAGATCAAAATTAAATAATCCTGAAAATAATATTTCTATATTTCAATTACCTTATACAACGGTAAAAACTTTAAAAACTACAGCAAATAGTGGAGCAACAGATACTAATTTTAATATTAGAAGAAACTTTACAGGAACATTATCATCAAATGGTGATGTTACAATTACTGCTGGTACAAATGAAACATTTGCTTCTTTAGCAAGTGATGATTTTACAGCAACTATAATGACAACTGGCTCTGGTGGCACAGGTGCTATTGGTGATGTATTAAATTTATCAGGTAATAACCACGAGGGTGACGCTATATTTAATTTAACAGGTTCGCCAACTGGTAAAACTCTAAACCTTGACTTTGGTGCTAACTTTCAAGGTCACAAAATAAAAATTTTAGCAACGGTACAAAGAACGGTTGCTGGTTCAAAAACAAAAACTTTAAACTCTGATCAAACGGTTGCCATCTCAACACAAGCTACTATTGAAAGTGGTGTAATTGGTTTAGGCAAGGCTGATGTTTTTGCTTTAAACAATGTTTATATGTCATCTGGTTTTGGTTCAGCTGCTTCTTCAAGTGATACAGATATTACAAATAGATTTGAATTAGATACAGGTCAAAGAGATAACTTCTACGACATAGGTAGAATTAGATTAAAACCTGGTGCTTTAAAACCAACAGGTAGATTACTTGTAGATTTTGATTTCTTTGCTCACGGTTCAGGTGATTACTTTGATGTAGATTCATATTCAGGTGTTGTTGATTACGAAAATATACCTAGTTACACTTCAGATACAACAGGTACAAAATTTGAATTAAGAGATACATTAGACTTTAGACCAAGAGTTGATGACGCTAGTACAATTAACTCAGGATCAAATGATAGAAGTTTTGACGGAACAGGTTCATCTACGGTAGATGTAGCACAATTTAATTCTGATATTACAGCCGATTTAGAATTTTTCTTAAATAGAATTGATAAAGTTTTTATCACTAGAGAGGGTATCATAAAAGTATTAAAAGGTGCCTCTGCTTTAAACCCATTGGAGCCAGAAAATTTAGATGGTCATTTATTATTGGCTACACTAACAATACCGAGTTACACTTTAAATACAGATGAAGTACAGGTAGATAAAGAAGACAATATCAGATATACAATGAGAGATATTGGCTCTTTAGAAAATAGAATTAAAAATATAGAATACTACACTCAACTTTCTTTATTAGAACAAGACGCTCAATCTTTACAAATACAAGATAGTGATGGCTTTGATAGATTTAAAA
>VMHT01067095.1_pt1 | contig 10182 bp, 17 predicted proteins | sample 4693611 | NCBI WGS metagenome assembly VMHT01 (sample SAMN12280063, study PRJNA550983) | marine metagenome | isolation source: seawater sampled from same location over 5 years 0.02-0.2 micron viral filtrate | place: USA: collected off the coast of southern California halfway between the port... ...
CCAAGCCGTATGAGTGGGTCTTGAGCCATGCGATGCGCTCTTTTATTGTCCTGCCAGCAGAACGCATACGACGGCGTTGGGTCAATGCTCTAACGAGTAGCGATTTCGGCAGTGCCTCTTTGAAGGTAGCGATTTCGGCTCGCTGTTCCTTCGTCATGCTGTTGTAGTTGTCGTGATTGACGGAGAATATAATGTCCATCCGTGCGGACCGGAGGTCTTGAGCGACCCACCACTGGTCCGTCGTGCCCTTTCCTCTTAGAACCTTACCCATTCACTCGTCCTCCCCGTGGATGCGAGCGGCCTCTTTCATGGCAGCCATGTAGTCTCGGTTCATGGTTGTGTTGTAGGGTGCTTTGCGACCAATCCAATGGTAGGCAATCGCCATCATGCGGCGAAGGTGCTTGACCTCAGCCAGCAACTCCGCTTCGTTGGTGCCGTCAATCAAGACGGCCTCCATGTCCTTCAATTCTTCCGCCGTCAATGGCGTGCGCTGTTCTTTCACTACTTGTGCGTACTTCTTCATAGGCAATTCCTCCTGTTGTTGTTTGGGTCGGCGGCTGTTCCCGCCTCATTATTGCCACGAGCCTGACCCTTATAAACCCGTGGGTTGAGTTGTTGATTGATTCTTCGCTCCCCGCACGCTCCGCACGAGAGAACGATGTCCACGAGGCGAACGCTCGTAAGGTCTGCGATGCTGCATGTCTTGCACATTCACTCGTCCTCCTCGGGCTGGCGCATGGTGTAGCCTTGTGCCAACTTCGTTTGACACGACTGGCATAGTTGCCCCATGCCACCCTTGACGATGCTATCGCACAGGTAGGAGTGAACGAATCGGTTGGTCGTGGGCAATTCACTGAACCACTTCCCATTCATCACGCACGGCGACGAGGTGAGCGTCTCCACGGCCTTCGGTGCGAAGTCGTGGTGAAATTCCCACGACCCGTCCACCTCGTTTGCCTGCTGGCCGTCATCGTGGTAAAAGTGGCCTCCTTGCTCCTTGACGAGGCGTATGGCCTCAGCCATGCTGTTCGCACCGATGACCTCGTAGTCTCGGCTGACCTTCTCGGCTACTTGCACCACGAAGGTCTTGACGGGCTTGTCGCTCTTGCTGATTCGGCGTTCGTATTGGCTGTATGAATCCTCCGTCGTCATTCACTCGTCCTCCATCGCTTCCAGCACGGATTCAGCCCATGCCTTGTCATCGTCGTTCGTTGAGTGCGCCAAAATCATTTCAAGCATTCGCTTGTACTGTTCGGCGGTTGGCGTTAGGTCAATTGTTCGTGTTTCGTTTGTCATACTCATTCCTCCTGTTGTTGTGTTGAGTCGTTTCGGGCTCGCTCATGTTGAACCACTGGGCCGACCCATATAAACCCCTTCATTCCTCACCTCGTGCATACTTGGCTCGGGTGATGACGGTCTGCTTCTCGTCCTTGAATTGGTCGTGCTTCTTCACGGTGCCCGTGATGCTCACGGTGTCGCCCACGGCGAGGTCGCTCTTGTCCCCCGAGCGGAACCACACGAGGGTGTCGTCCCCAGCGAGGAACTTGGTTAGCGTGGTCGTGCCGTAGTAGCCTTCAATGCGTCGCACGAAGACGACGGTAGCAGGGCCGAAGTCGGCACGCTCACCCACCGTCCCGAGGTGCTTCCCTGCGGGTGCGGCGACCTTGCGCTCAACCTCGGCGGTCTTGCGAGCCTCTCGCTGAATGTGCTTGAGGTAGCCGGCGAGGGCACCGCCAGCCATGGCTGACGACTTGCCGCTCACGATGCCGCTCTTGAAGATGTTCCGCACGGTGTGCTCAAACGACGACGAACCGGAGAGATTGAGGCAGTAGTCCATGAACGCCTCAGCGACGGTGAACACCGACGGGCTGATGGCCTCGGGTGCGACTTGGTCCTCACGAAGCCAGCGGAAGTCCACGGGCTCGGTGATGCCACCAGCAGGGGCCATGATGATGGTCGTGGCCGGCATGAGTTGACGGTAGCCGAAGCCGATTTGTCCTGACTGCGGGTGCTTGATGAGGTCATGCTGGAACAGCGAAGCACCGAGTCCTCGGGCATACGGCTTGTTGGCGTGTAGCCACATGGAGGCACGCAGGGCAAACTCGTAGGTGGTCATCGTAGCCTTGGGGCCACGGGTTCCGGTGTCGAAATCGTGCGTCGTGGCCTTGCCCTTGAAGTCAAGGATGCTCTCCACGAGCGACGGGTCTATGCCCGTGTATTCCAGCACGCACGACGAGCCGACGCTGACGACCTCGTCCGTCTCCTTGTGGCGGAAGGTCATCGTCTTGTGCCGTCCCCGTCGTCCGCTGGTGCAGTGGTCGCAGTGGTCGTGAAAGTGGGTCGGAAACTGGGCGTGAGCCATGCTCTCCATGAGCGGGTTCTGCATCACGATGGCCTCGGAGCCGTCCGGCTCGTTGGGGTCAGCAGGGCTGACGGTGAACAGCAAGTCCCAGTCGTCCGAGAGCGGGCTCATGGTCAGCGTGAGGTCGTGGTATCGGAAGGTGGCGTGCCGCTCTTGCGAGGACTTGCCTTGGTTGATGAGTTGAACAGTGCCCGTGAGCGGCTGTTGCTTCGTCCCCGTCTTGATGACATGGGTTCGGGTGTACTCGTCTGACCACGAGGCGGCGAAGAGAAGCCCTCGGCGTTGGTGCATGCGCTCCAGTCGGCGGAGAGTCGTCTCCACGGCTGACCGTGCTTCGGCAGCGATTTTCACGGTGAAGGTGTCGCTCATTCAAGCACCCCCATGTTGAACATCCGACGAATGTCCTCCTGTTCCCACAGGTCGGCGTCTTCGTCAATCCAGCCCGTCAGTCGCCAAATCAAGGCGGCGAGTTGCTTCTTCGTCATTTTGAGTAGTCGGTCTTGGTTCATTCACTCGTCCCCCTTCTTGTCGTAGGTGTATTTGATTTGATGGCATGCGGTGAGGTAGCCCATGAATTTGACTGCCTTCCATTCTCGGTTCGGTAGTTGCTCTCGTAGCCACTTCATCAGTCCCCGAATGGAGGTGAAATCTATACCGTCAACCCGCATGGGCCGTTCCTCCGTCGGTGTGTAAATCGTCATGTAGTCTCGCCATATTCGTTCGTTTTCGTTTCGCATGTTATCGCCTCCATTGGTTCGGGTTCGTCCCGCTCATTTCAACCCAACCGCCGGACCCATATAAACCCACGCATCGGAGATTGATATTTAAAAGAACGCACAACTGCGAGGCTGCGAGGGGCACTACGGAAGCGGTGAGAACCGGTCGCCGTTGTGGGTGTGTCGTCGGCAGATTCGACGAGACGGGGCTGGTCGGGAGAGCGTCATATCAAGGTTGATGCTGCCCACACACGCGGGGCATAGCAGAATCATACGGAAAAAGCCTACCCATGTGCTCAGTCGTTGCTCTTTTTTCTGTGCATTTGCTCAGTCTTTACCGTTTTTCGGCGCTTTTTGCCGATTTAACGCTCTTTCCTAACATTTTTAGGACATACGAAACCGACGGACTGCCAACCGGACTTGGACTTTTTCTCTCTCTCTTTGACTCTCTCGGACCGCAGGGCGGCAGTATTAAGTCTTTCCTAATATAGTCTCTCTCTCTTCGTCTCTTCTCTTCTCTCTCTTCGTCTCTTCTCTCTCCGACTTGGACTCTTTCGGACTTGTTTGGCCTGTAACGGAACACCTTATTACTTCTTATCCTATTCTTAATATAGTAGGTCAAAAAAAATAAAAAAAAGGACGACCCCACCCCGAAGGGTGGAGCCGCCCAATGTTGGGGCACGGTGGGTTATCAGCCAGCCCGATTTTGCTGGCCTCGCTGGGGTTGGGCTTGACGACCGCATCCGTTCACTCATAGGACATGAGTGCTTCAAAGCCTGCAATCAACTCCACCAAGTCACTTGCCCGAATCCAACCAGCCTTGAAAGGCTCGTTGTCGGGGTTCGTAACCTTGGTGTATGGTTCGTTTGCTACTTCTGCGGCATGCTCCTTAATCAAGTTAAGGATGCGTTCGTGCTTGTTCAGTTGCGCCATTTTGTTTGTCCCTCCTGTCTTGCGACTGTGATTTGTGGAAGCCCCCGTAGGGGCGGTGAATGTGATTGGAAAAGGGAAGGGCGGGGGCCTTGGCCCCCACCCAACCGTTGTACACCTTGCGGTGGGTTGTGTGCACTCACGAACGAACGCTCAGATGTCAGCCCAATGCCACTTCTCGTTCAAAGCCGTCCGGTAGTAGTCGTTCGTAGGGACCAGTGGGTCCGTCCAAAACTCACCCCGAAGCAACTCCGCTCGGTCCAAGTCATCCACCCATGGCTGGCAATACTGCGGTAGGTTGTACCGTTCGCCCTCGGGTGTAATCCCTTCGTGCATGATGCAGTCGTAGCCGTGGCACTCGTAGGACTTGCTTCCGATGAAGGAAGGCCACCCGCCGGTCTTGTCGCAGATGTCAAAGGGTGTTTGGTGAACATCCTTGTCCGTAAGACGAATCGCGGCATCTGCTACTGGTGCTGGCAGAGCGCATGTGTCTGCGTTGCCAGTTGCCTTCTTGGGTGGTGAGACATAGGACCGCCACGAGAGCATGGTGCCCCGTGTGCTGTCCTCCCAGTCCTTGACCATCACACCATCAATCGTCCCGTTGGGTTGGATTGTGTAGTGCTTCCCGACCATGGCGGCCCAGTGATTCACTGGTTTTTGGACGGTGTGATACACCGTTCGCCCTCGCTTGTCCTTCACCTGTTCGGTGCGGATAATGGGGTGGCCCCACTTGCCCTTCGCCTTGGTTTTGGTGGTTCGGGTCTTGGCGACTCGCTTCGGCTCGGTGATGACTCGCTGACCTGCTGCTTGAAGCCACAGGGCCTCCGTTGATGCCACCATGATGTCCCCCGAGGGGTTGTCAAGGCGACCGAAGTGTAGCGGGTTTTCGCCGTTGGTCCAAAAGTGTAGGGTGCCGGACGAGTCCTTCGCATCAGCCCATATCAATGACATGGGGCCGACACAGTGTTTGACTACTTCGTCTATGCCACCTACTGCGAGAGCCTCGCACACGGCTTGGCTGTCAACTGGTCCGGTCTGTTTCCGACCTTGCTTGGCTAGTGCGTCCCACACATCCATGTAGTTGCCTACGACCCCATTATGGACCAGCATGACTGTTCCGCATGAGGAGAAATGTGGGTGAGCGTTGTCATCGGTGTTCTTGCCGTGTGTGCTGAATCGTGTGTGAAACACGGTCCAAGCAGTTGTCGGCTTGATGAAACGCTTGAGGCTGCTGGAGACAGCGGTTGCGGCTGACGCCTCCTTGAAATACCAAAATGTCTCCACGGTCCCGTCGGATTTGACGGAGTCCTCATCTATCCAAGCAACACCCGCCGCATGGCTGCCACGAGACTCAAGTGCCTCCCACAGTTGTGCTGAGGTCTTACCTGAATCGTATTGCTTGCCACGACTGTGGATTGCTCCGATGCCGCAGCCGACCACGAGGGCCAATGCTGCGACGGCTGGGCCGAAGGTCATAGCAACTCCGAGGAGTCCTAGACCAAACGCACTTCCGTAGTATTCAGAGTGTATCTCATCCCAATCCGTGTATTGCGTGCTTTCGCACCCAGCGCAGTCATCTCGGCTACAAGTTGTGCATTTTTCACGCAGCGGGATGCCCCGAAGGACATCTATTCGCCGTGCGAAGTATGTCATCAACTGGCCCTTTGGTGAAAGGCCAAGGAAATGTGCCAAGTCGTCCAGTTTCAAGTATTCACTGTCCAACCGAAGAACGGCTTGCATTTCCCCGTGCGTGATGTGAGCGGCTCGGGTAAGAAGTGCGGTGCATAGTTGCGCCCACGCATCCAATTTGACCTCGTTGATTGAACCGGCGTGTTGCCGGAATTCAACGGTTCCATAACGGCTGAGGCTGTTGATGTTCACATGGTAATACCTTGTGTACATTGCCCTTTCGTATAGTTGCACGGCCCACAATTCCTCGGTCTGTGGTTTTCGCAGATGGTTGATTTGATGTCGCGCATCCTCCAACAGATGGGTTGCAGGCTTGGTGTATGTTTGGTGCCACCGGCTTCTAGGCACAAGCGAATTGAATACCTGCTGGAACACAGTGTACAGGACACTGGTCTTTACGGCAATTGTTTTCGCTTGTTCCCATGTCAGCGTTTCGTCATAGCCCCATGAGTCATTCGGACCTTTCAGCCCAAGATGTAGGTGCGATGAGCATGACCGGTCGTGTCGGACCAGTCCGCTGAGTTTTGATGCCACTGAGGAGAGCCACTTTCGTCGCTCTCGGGCCCCAGTGAGTGGTGGTGACACGATTTCAATCCCACCTTCATCCTCTGTCAGACTGCTGTCGGACACAAGTTTTGTGTGGGTTCGTGTGTTGTGGTTGTAGCCTTCATAGTAGGCTTCCCATCCACCACGACCACGGACCTTGGTTAGGAATCTAGCCAAGGAGTGGTTTGCATCATCCGAGTCTTTGTGGGCGGTCTTGAGAACCTCCAATTCATACCCGTAGGTTTGCTCTTTGCGTTCGTTCGTTCTTCGCCCGATGTAAGCGACCAGCATGGCGGCTCCGAGTGCAAGCACCCAAAGCATACCAAGCAAGAAGCCCACACCGTTCAGTGCTTCGTTCTGCATCATTTCGTTCTGCATTTGTTTCATCCTCCGATGTTGGCCCGTCGTTGTCGGTGTTTCCGACCAGTGAGGACGGGGCACTGTGTGCTGGGGTCATGGCCGCTCATACGGCTCGCCCAAGTGGAAAGTGAATGTGAATCACAGGGAAGAACGCCCCTCACCCGTCCGATTCCCAATGAAGGGGTGGATGAGGGGGGATGACTGCCTTTCAACCTTCAAGTCAAGCATACGGACCGCACTGAGGGCGGTGCTGGCTTGCTTCATTTATCGGCTGTCATCCAACTGCGACCACTGCCCGTGAGGACATCCTTCGGGTGCCATGGTCGCTTCGCACATCTGCCCGCCGCTCGTGTCGGCTATACAACCCATGAAGTCCTTCACACCGGAGTAAAATTGCTGGCTGGGGCTTGACAGGTTGCAGGTTAGCCCGCCGAAGCGGGTTTAGGCCGTCTCGCTCGCATGCTGTTTCATGGGCCGCCTTGAAGTGTCTCAAGATTGCGTGTTTTACCGTGAATGGTGTCCCTCGGAGTAATTCGGGCTCGTTTTGCCGTTTCAATTGGGGGCAGTTTCGGACTGCCCTACGAACGCCGATAATCTGGTTTTTGGGTTGCGTGTGCTGGCTACGGATGCCCACAACCGGTAGTCGCAGACATCCCCCCACCTTGACCCGAAGGCCACCAGTGGGGGCGTGTTTTTCGTCGGCTTCATCGTAGCAGGTCAGGTCGGTGCAAGTCCCGCCGAAGCAATACACCCTATCCGGCGACCTATTTAAACCCCCGCAAATGAAAAACCGTGGCACTGCGAGCCTGTTGAAACCGCCACCCTATCATCAACGGGTCGTCGGTGGGGTATGGAAATAGGCCGAAATGGGGCCGCCGACACCCCAAAAAACACCGGAAAATTACACGCCGACCGGTGGCCGACTTGGACTTCAAACAAGCCGGTCCGACTCTCTCCATCCACGCCCGCTGAGGTTGGAGGGACTTCCTAATATAAGAAATATTTTTTCTCTCTCCCACTTCTCTCTCCCACTTCTCTCTCTCTCTCCCATGTGGGTGGGCCCTCGGCTTCGGCAAGCACGGTCGGTAAAAGCAACGACAGCGTAGCATCGGTGGTTTTATATCCAACCACTGCGTCGGCGGTGTAAGGAGGAATCCGAAATGCGAGATAAAACATACGAAGCATACAGAGCGACGGTAGTGCTGCTAGCACTGCTTGACACCCTATGGACGAACAGCCGAGCCTTGGCAAAAATGGGACGAAACACCCATGTCATGTCCGACCTTGCCAAGCGACTGAAACAGTTGCACAGCCATGCTGAGCACCTGAACAAGGAAGCGACCGACATAAACTTCGGTGAGCAGAACGAGAACAAGGCCGACGAAACATACCCCAAGGCCTTGCTCAGTGCGGCACGAAGGATGAACCGAGATGCCCGAGCGGTTGCTCGGTTTTTCGACATCCCCACCCGTGAGTTGACCGCCCGAGACATCCTTTACTACGGTAAAGAGTGATTCGGTCCGAAGCACCATTCCAGTCCTAGACTGTACAACGCTATCACTGGGGCCAAGGCCCCAGTGGTGGCCTTTTCTCTCTCTCTCTCTCTCTTTTCTTTTTTTTTTGGTCGCTGCCTAATATGAAAGACTGTATCTATGTAGTATGATATTGTGGGTATCGCTGGGTTTATATCCTTCGACCTGTTGGCTTACAATATCCGACAGGAGAACAGGAGGGATAACAATAGACAAAACAAACGATACCTTGACGCACAGACTGGAATACCTGCGTGAAATAAGACCGGCACAGGAAGAGGGCGAATACTTCGCTAACAACATATGCACATGTGATGGCAAAGGCCCAAGCAACTTTCGTGCTTGGAACCGCATATTTGGATGTGTGAAGTGTAATGACATGCACGAGGAGAGCGAGCCAACAGGACGACTACAAAAAGTCCTCGCTGACATCAAGCAAGCCGCATGGGATTTGGACACCTTTGAGGTGTACGAAGCCGTGTTTAATGCACTTGACACTGTGGCCTACTGGGACATAGAAGAGTGCGTTGATGTGGACGACTTGGTGAAGGAGTTGGAAACCCAAGCGGAGTGGTACCTTGACAAGGCCGCCACCAAGCGAGCCGAGGAAGCACTGGCAATCCAACAACGCCGCCTTGACGCCGGACTGTGAATGAGTCACACAGGCAGTCAAAATCCAGTCCTAGACTGTACAACGCCTCCCCTCAGTCCAAGGACTGGGGGGTGGCCTTTTCTCTCTCTCTCTCTCTCTCTCTCTCGTGAGAGAGATGACTCCCTAATATATGCAAGACTATGTATGTCCAAAATCAGTGAATCAAAAGGAGAATGCCACTCCGATAGGTATAAAAGCGAAACACCCTATGTACCGAATACAGGTCTTACAGCCGGTGAATGGCGAGGAGTAAAAACAAAATCCAGCAGGAGAACAGGGGGGATAAGAAAAATGAACACAAACGCACAGCAACACTACGACATGGTAGTGGCAAAACAAACGATTGAGGCACTGCACAATTACATCAAAGAATTGGAGCAGACCGTGGCAGAATTGCATCTCACGGTGAAGCAATTGGAAGATATGAGATTGCTCAATGTGTCGGTCAAAGAATGGCCGGCCAATCTCTATTGCCAAGTCAGCATTTCTGTTGATGAGGTTAGAGGTTGATGGGTGATTCTTTCACCCCGCTCTCAATCCCAGTCCTTGAGACTGTACAACGGTCACCTGTCGGCCAAGGCCGGCGGGTGGCCCCACCCCTGTGTCGGGTCGTCGGCGGGTCGTCGGCGGTCAAAAAAACGGCAAAAATCGGGGGTGTCCCACTGTGGGGTTTATATCCTACGAGCCCCACAGCGGACTGCCGAAGGAGGCATGGAACACATGGAACACAACATGAAGAACACAATGGAGAACGCAAAAACCCTAGCGGGTGCAGTGCATGACATCGCTCATGCTACAGCATACCCAATGGTCACTGAGGTCATCAAGACCCAAGTGCAACTCACTGAACGAGTCAGTGAGTTGGAAGACGACATGGAAAGCGCTGAGGGCAACATGCAGAACCTCATGCAGATGACAACGACAGCAATGGAGAGCATCCGTCAAGAGATGCATGAAGCCGCCGCTGAGTTGAGCAACCCCGACGACGACCGAATGGTCAAGTTGGAAAAGCGCACCGACCGACTGGAAGAGCAGATGACTCAACTCATTGACTTGCTCGGCCAAGTCGGACAACTGGACTGAGCACCGTCCAAGTCGTTGAAAGAACCGTGAAAACGGGTACAACGACCCTTCTCAAGCCAAGGCTTGGGAGGAGTCCTTTTCTCACACCTTCGCACTCTCTCCGACCGGAGGGGGCCAGTGCGTTTTTGGTCGCCTTAATATGCAGGTCGCCAAAAATCACGACGAGAGCACACACAGGGGACAGCCAACCCCCACACATTTTTTTGAACAAAACTTTGATAAACTGGCGTTAGTAATCCCTTACCAATGGAACCTCAAGAAATCCTTGATTTGTATGATGCTGAAAATTTCCCATCTCGGATGGCGTTGGCC
>VMHT01136851.1_pt1 | contig 10182 bp, 17 predicted proteins | sample 4693611 | NCBI WGS metagenome assembly VMHT01 (sample SAMN12280063, study PRJNA550983) | marine metagenome | isolation source: seawater sampled from same location over 5 years 0.02-0.2 micron viral filtrate | place: USA: collected off the coast of southern California halfway between the port... ...
GTGATTTTGTTACCCTATTCATTTTTACTTTACCAGAAGGAGGAGTGAAGGTTTGAATTCTTCTAATTACAAATTCTTTACTTTCATATAACTTACGTTTAACAATAAAAAACTCAATTTCTATTTTTTCAACAGGAACATCATACAATTCAGCAAAATATTTTTTATATAATACTAATTGAAGTTGCTTATTTTCATCTGATTTCATTGTTTTATTCCAACCAGATTTACTTGTTTTAATGTCTATAATTTTAAATGTTTGAGTAGGTTCATGGTACATTACAACATCTAAATAACCTTGTAATAATAAATTAGGTTTATATGTGTGAGGTGTAACTTTAATAGGTACTTCACATCCAACTAAATGCCAACCACGTTTTGAAAAATATTTTTTCTTTCGTTTAGAAAACTCCCTAATTATTTCAACTCCATCTTCATAAAATTCTCTTAATTCTTCTGGTGATGAAAAGTGTTGTTTATTATTTGCTTTATATTGTTTAATATATTCATCTCTAAGTTTATCTTCTAAAATTTCAGAAGTATTTATCTTATCTGCTTCAGCATAACTTTTATCATACATTACTGTGAGATAATGTTGTAAAACTTCATGTAAAGCAGTTCCAAATACAGTATGGATGTTTGAGGTAAATTGTTTATGACCTTCTCTATATTGTAATGACCATTTTTTAGGACATTCATTAAACATAGATAGTTGAGAATAAGAAATTGCCTTTTGATAAGCAAAATTTATCTCAGGCAATTGTTTTTCTCTAATCTCTTTAAGAATAGAGGGTTTCTTTTTCTTTGGCATAACTATATAATACAAAAAAAGCTTGGCTAGGCCAAGCTTAATCTAATTTATATAATAATTAATTTTCAGCTAAATATTTTTTTAAATTTAATTTATTTATTTTAACAAAGTATTCACCCATTCCATCAACATTATCAGTAAAATCTACAGTTCCTACTAATTTTAGTTTTTTAATTTGTTCAGGGGATTCATCTTCAGACCACCCATCATAATCATTTTCAGGTTTATCTAAGAAACCGTTAAAGAAAAAATTGTCATCTTCTAGGTAAATATTAAATTGGTGAGCCCAAGTATCTCCCTCAATTTCCGCCTTAGATACTCCAAATTTAGGATCTAAAGGATATATAGTAAGAGTAATTCCCATAAGAGGACCTGTAAGAATATATGTGGTTTTTTTATTAGGGTTGAATATAGAATCTAAATTATCTTCTTTTAATAATTCATTTTCAGCTAAATATTTTTTTAAATCAAAATTGTCCATTTTATTTTACTTTAATTTATTTTATTTTATGATTCCGGCTCTCACCATTAGCATTTTTCTTTCAGCTAATTGTTCTTCTCCACCCATTATAGCTTCGTAATCCATCATTCCTAATGTAACTCCAACACTACTTAAGTCAAGTATGTTACTTGCTACTCTGTGAAGTTCCTCATCTGATTGGGCATCTTCTCTAGCAAATTCAAGTAAACGAATAAGTAAAGGAGCGTCTAGTTTAGCTATATCTCTTGGGTTTCTCATTTGAGCATTTTTTCTAATTTTTCAGCTTCTTTTTTAGAAAGATTTGGGTAAGCTGAGGTGAAGTCTTCAATATCATATTCACGTCTATCATCTAATAAATTATTTTCTTCAAATTCTTTATATAAATCTTCAGCTTTTATTTCTTTTATAGAATTAACTCGTTTCAATTCATCATATACTTTAGAAACCATATCTCGTTTTTCTTGAGGTTTTCTTTCATAATCAGGCCCAAGTAATTTTTCCATAAACTCTTCAACAGTCATGTTAGGATCTAATTTTAATCCTTCTTCTACAGGTTCTTCTTTTTTTTCTTCTTCAATATCTACACCATATTCATTATCATATCCTTCACCTATAAAATGTTCAAAAGCCATTTCATAGTCTGTTTTTTTTCTAGGATTAATAGTATTAATAGCTCCAACCCCTACAATCCCACCAGCTATATAATGTTCATTTAGGGATTCTTTTTTAGCAGGTGTTCCTGCTAATTCTTGCATTCGTTTGAATTCTTTATTCATTTTATAGTATTTTATTATAAATATTAACCTTTTATTGTTCTTTCAATTTTTTCCAAATAAAGTATAGCATCCATATGTTCTTGTTTAGCATGCTCTATCCAATCTAATAAACTTAAGTCAGTTCTATCTAAATCTGTATTATATTTTTCTTTTCCAAATTTAGCTCTTTCAACAAATTGGTCAATAACTGAATCAACTATTGAATCTGTTTGTTCAATTTTTCTTTTTTTCATTGTATTTTTTTATCCATTGTATTCCCCAATTATACGCGTCTTGTGAGGTTTCAAATCCATCTTCACACTTTTCTGTTATCCAAGATGCTTTACCTTTTCTTAAAACACCTACAATCCATTCTTCTGGGTTGGTTCTTGCTAATGGGCTTATATGTAACCACCAACCATGTGGTATTGTTATTATTGTGTTCAATCCTTTTTTCTTCATTGAATTTAAATTTTTTCGTGTATGTACCAAGGTAAAGTATCTTTTTTCTTTAAAGGTTTTTCATACCAACTTACATTTGGAAGAATTGTTCCTAAATGGCTTTTGTCTAGTAATTCAATGTTATATGTTTTAGGAGATTTAACTTCTATTATTTTCCCAGTATACTTTTCATTTAAAAAAGTACAATATACTTTATCTCCTATTTTTAATTTTTTACCCATTTTTTAATAATTTTTTAGATTTTTTTTCCTCAATTCCCATATTTTGAAGTATTGTTAAAGTTTCTTTTTTCTTTAATACTTCTAAATATCTAGCTGCTGTAAATTTACCGCATTGGAAATATTCACTTAGAATTTCTATAAGTTGGGGGTTATGAGATTTTTTCTTACTTTTTATATATTTTAAGAAAACTTTCTTTTTTGGGATCATTTCTCTATAAATATTATAAGTTTGAATTTTGTTATCATATGGTATAGTTTGAGCGTAATTAGTTAATTCAATATAATTTATATCCATAGACACAAACCGATGAACCATATAGGAGTTAAAACAATCCCATGATTCATCAGTAAAACAATCAGCAGGTGTTTTATAGAGGGTAATTTCGTTTAACCACCCCCATATATTCTTTATCTGCTTTCTGCCTGGTCTTGGGTATTTTAAATTACTCTTCAATAGAAATATCTTTATATTCGTCCCTAATTTCGGGTGGAATAGAATCTTTTAGGATTTTCTTTGATTCTAAATCATAGAATACAGGGATAGGCATAAGCATATCTTCATCTGTTCCTGTTACGAATTTTGATACTTTACGGATCACTACCGCTTGTCCAAATAATTTACCTCCATCGAATCCCTCTACTGCTGTAGTGTTTGTTAGATCAATGTTTGGTTGTTGTGGGGGTGCTTGATTTTGCATTTTTATATATTTATTTAATTGTTTTTTATTATATTAAGCTTTATCTTCAGCAGATGAAACTCTTTTAAACTCAACTGCTAGTTTTTTTATTTCACCCGCTGTTCTGCGAGCATTTTTACGAGAAACTTGTGTTGTTTTTAAATTTTCTTCTTCTAAATAAACCAATTGTGATTTGATTTCATTAATAATTTCATGTAATTTCATAGTTTTTGTTTTTTATATTTATTTAATTGTTTTTATTATTTTGGCTATTGCCGACATTATGTTAATCTCTTTGTCAATTCTAAAATTTGATTGATGGAGATGATCATTTAAAATTATTGTTATTAATCCTTCTTTATTTTTAGCATAAATTGAAACATGCTCAAATAATGCTCGATATAACTCTTCAAAATCTTTTATACCACTATCTGCTATAATTTGTCTTATTTTAATCCAATTTTTCGTTTGGGTAAGTTCTCTTAATACTTCTTTAGTATAATTATTTGAAGCTAGAACTGATTCATCTATTTTGAGGTATAAGTCATTTTGTCCACCATCAGCAGTAGATAGTTGGATTGTATTAAGCATTTTTCTAACATCAGGATAATTTTTATTTACTATAGTAGCTACCTCTTTAACATCATATGAAATGCTTTCTTTTTCCATTATATCTGCTAAATGTTTTGCAATAGTAGATTTTGATGGGGGAACAATTTTAAGTACTTGACAACGTGATTGTATTGGATCAATTATTCTTTCAACAAAATTACACGTTAATATAAAGCGAGTTGAACGTGAAAATGTTTCAATTACATTTCTAAGAGCTGCTTGTCCATTTATAGTGATAAAATCTGCTTCATCTAAAATAACTACTTTTATACCATTCCAAGATGCAGCAGAGGCAAACCCCTTTACTTTATCTCTGATTGTATCAATTCCATTTTCATCACTTGCATTGATGTAAAGGTAATCACAATCTAGGTTTTTAACTATAAGTTTAGCTAGCGTTGTTTTACCTGTCCCAGCAGGTCCATAGAATATAAAGTTTTGAATATCGTTTTGGTCAAGACACTTTTGAATTGTTTCTTTGACTTGTTCATTTCCTACATAATTTTGTAAAACAGTAGGACGGTATTTTTCAACTAATAAAGTGTTGTCTTTCATAACTTATTTTATAACTAATTATACGAAAACTTTTATTAAAAAACAAACTTTATCTTATAATCCTGCTCTTTTTTGCATTAAATGTAAATCAAGATCAAATTCCATTTCTTCTTTTAACATTGCTTTTTTAATAAATAGTTTTTTTCGTTGGTCAGCTGAGATGCCTGTTATAATGAGTTTATATTTTCTTTCACCATCTATATCAACAGGTTCTGTTTCATATTTTGCTGTGGCAACATCTCCAATTTCTTTTTTAAATTGATTACGTATTTTTTCAACTTTATCTAAAGAATCAGCTGTTACTGTTAATGGTGGGACTTTTTCCTTTTTAGGTTTTTCAAGTACTTCACCTTCCTCATCAGTATCTAATCTTTCAACATCAACTAATTTATACTTAACATCAGCTTTATCCATTATAGTATTTAAAACTTTTTGTAGATAAGGTCTAGATGAATAGGGACTTTTATCAAATGGAAAAATTATTTTATCATCTTTTACATAAAAATGATTATCTTTTTCTAATACTCCTCCATATTTTTTAATATTATCAGGTGTTTTAAGAGGATAATAATAATCAATTTGATTTGTTTTACCTGCTTTTTTTACACTAAATATACCAGTAGCTACTAATTCTTGAAAATCTTCTATAGATGATAGTTTATTAATAGCTTCTTCATTTGAATCTACTTCTAATTCTTTTTTAATATTTTCCCATTCTGGGTTGCGTTCTATAGCATCTTCAATTTTGAGTTTTTTTCTAGGGAGAATTATTTCCCCCCAGTTTTGTGAAGCGGCTTTATATCTTTGATTAGGATTTCTAGGACCAAATACTTTTTCTATAGCTTTAGGATCTCTTAAACTTTGAGCATAAACACCATAATTATTTATATTGCTTAAAGCTTTAACTACACTATCAGTATCACCTGTTTGAATTGCTATATCATATTTGGCTCTTGCAGATCCTACACCTTCTTCTTCTTCTGCTTCTCTTAAAATGTCTATAAATCTCATATTAATTTAATCTATTTTCAATTTTAAATTGTTCCCATTTTTTTGTAGAATTAGTACTATCACTTGTTGTACGTCCTGTGTGAAGACCATCATACCAAGCTTTTTTAATAAGGTCAGTACTTTCATTTTCTGTGAGGTCATTTTCAGCTTTAATCCAAGTAGAAGGAAATTTATCAGGGTGTGTTAAATATTCTAAGTCATCTGCAACTCCCGATACATCACTCCAATTTTCTGTTTTTAAAGCATTTCTTAATTCTTTTGCTAAGACTCTGATATGCTCTGCTGGGTCTTTTTGCTCTGGGTCGAAACCTAGATCAGTATGGGGTCCATTGTTTTCTTCTTGATTTTCTCCTAGCTTATTTTCAGCTAAATATTTTTTTAAGTTAAAATTGTCCATTTGATTATTTTGTTATAAATATACAAAAAAAGGGGACCAATTATGATGGGTCCCCGTAAATGTTGTATCTTTTAGTTGGTTCAGGAATTATTTCTTTTTCCTCACTTCTTATTACGTAAAGCTTACCATCTAAAGGTGCTAAACGGAATTCAACCTGTTCTTGATTTTTATCAAACCAGGCCTCTAAAGCATCAGTTATTGTTTTATGAATAATTTTATTTTTATCTCCCACAAGTACCCACTGGTCTCCAGGGGGTACTCGTGTTGCAATAAGTTCATTATATTCTACGTTTTCTATCTCCATTACATCATCATTGAAGGATCTATCATTGGTTGTGATTCTTTCTCATTTTTTGGATTATCAACAATTGTACATTCTGTTAATAAAATAGTACCTGCAATTGAAGCTGCATTTAAGAGTGCATTTTTAGTTACTTTATGTGGGTCAAGTATACCTGCTTTTTTCATGTCTACAACTGAGCATGTTTTCAAATTGTATCCTGTAAATCCTTTTTTACCTTTTAAATCACCCATTTCAATCATTTTAGCATCTGCTTCAGAATATCCTGCATTTGTTAAAATGTATTCAAATGGTTTACCACAAGCATCGTATACAATCTTTTGACCATATTTAAAGTCTTCAGATCTTTCATCTTGTTTATTAATGTTATCTAAAACATTTTTACGAGCATATAATAAAGCAACTCCTCCACCTGGAACAATTCCATCTGCCAAAGCACATTGTGTAGCGTGTAGAGCGTCATCTACTCTATCTTTTTTCTCTTTCATTTCAGTTTCAGTACTTCCACCTACATGAACAAGAGCAACACCACCTACAAACTTAGATAAACGTTCTTGCAGTTTTTCCATTTCAAATGGTGTTTCTGCTTTACGAATTTGTTCTTCTAATTCTTCAGCTCTTTTAGTAATTGCTTCTTCAGTACCTTGACCATCTACAATTGTAGTTTTTTCTTTGGTTACAGTTACTGTTTTTGCTTCACCAAACCATTCCCAATTGAATTTGTCAAGTTTCATACCTTTTTCTTTATCAAATACAGTTCCACCTGTTAGTGTAGCAATATCATCTAAAATAAGTTTTCTACGCTCTCCAAAGTCTGGGGCTTTAACAGCAGCTACTTTTAAAGTACCTCTCATTTTATTTACAATAAGTGTAGCTAAAGCTTCACCATCAATGTCTTCAGCAACGATCAATAATGATTTACCTTTTTGAGATACACCTTCTAAAATAGGTAGCAACTCTTTTACTTGTGTAAATCTATGGTCTGCTAGTAAAACATAACAATCTTGTAACAATGTAGACATTGTATTGTTGTTTGTAACAAAGTAAGGTGATTTATAACCTCTATCGAATTGACAACCTTCAACTACCTCAAGATATGTTTCATCTGTTTTAGACTCCTCAATGTAAACAACACCTTCTCTACCAACTTTTTCCATTGCTCGAGAAATTAATTTACCTACTTCTTCATCATTATTAGCTGAAACTGTAGCAATTTGTTGTAGTTGTTCTTCTGAAGTAATTTTTTCAGATCCATCTTTAAGTGATTCAAGTACTTGTTTTACACCAGCATCAATACCACGTTTAATTTCAACAGCATTTGCTCCATCATTCAAACGATTCAATCCACCTTTTACTAACTCACGTGCTAATAAAGTTGAGGTTGTTGTACCATCACCTGCATGGTCAGCTGTTTTAATTGCTGCTTGCTTAAGTAGTTGTGCACCTAAATCTTCAATTGGGTCTTCCAATTTGTTGATCTGTCTAGCTACTGAGACTCCATCTTTTGTAGAATGTACAACTCCTTGATTCACATAAACAACATTTCTACCATTTGGCCCCAATGTTGCTACTACGGCATCGGCTACTTTGTCCATACCGTTAACTAGTTTTTTACGAGCTTCTGCTCCAAATTCAATATTATTACTCATTATTTTTTATTTTTAAATATTAGTTTCTTCCATATTCTTCATAATAGAGGATACTTCTTCAACATCAATTGATTTTTTAACTCTTGCTAGAATTTGGTTTTCTGGTCCTATGAAATATTCTTCTCCTTTGTGTTCTAATTTGGAGAATCCCATTGTTGGGAGAATTACAGTATCTCCTTCTTTAATAATTGTTTCTATAAAATGGCCTGTTGCTGTTGGTTTACCGGGTCCAACTGCTATAACAGTTCCTCTCTCATTTCGATCTTTACCTGCATCAGGTACTACAATAGAGCCGTACATTGTTTCTTCTTCCTCTATTGGTTTTACTATTACTGCATCAAATAGTGCTTCTAGTTTCATAATTCTATTTTATTTAATAATGTTTCTAATCCTATTTTTACTTTATTCCAAGATTCAATATAACCTTGGATTGAATCATACTCTCCTTTACTTTCATGAAATTTTTCTTTTGCTATCCTATTTAAAGCATTTTTAAAATTTGAATAGTACCCTACAGTTTTTTCTATTTCTTTACCTGTTGCTTTTTTACCAGCAAAACCTCGTGTTGAAATAGTTTTTTCTAAAACTGTAAAATTTGTTGCATCTTTAGAAATATAAAAAGGTTCCATTAATGGGTCCCTAATAATATGATAGTTAGATTTTGAAGAATCATTGTCTTTAGAGGGACGTCCTCGGTTCTGAGTTTTTGGCATAACTGTATTTAAATTATTTATTTATAATATATTAAAACTTATTTGGGTTTCCAAATTTTTATATAAATATCAAAAAGCACTTTCTTCTTTACGAATCATATAATAAGTACTTATAGCATTTTCAGACTTAAATTTTAATTTCATTAAACCTTGATAGCTTAAATATAAAGTTCCTTCTTCTAAGTCTTTATTCATATTTAAAATAGTTTTAAACATATCTGAATTAAAAGGAATACTTACATTATCTTGTTTTATTTGCCCTATTAAATTATAGGTAATTTTATTATTATGACCTTGTTCATCCCCAAAAGTAATTACACATATATCACCCCCATCTAAATCCGTATCTGGAGATATAGTCATGTTACCTATTCCAGTTAATGCAGATTTTGCTTTAACTAGATTATCTATTTGTTCTTTTTCAAGTGGTAAAGTCATATCCCATTTAGGTTCATCTACTGTACCTACTTTTCTAATTAATAAAGGGTCAGATAATGCATAAGTTAAGTTAAAATCACTATCAGCTAAAAACATCTTTGTGTAAATAGCTTTTGTTTTTTCAAAACTGATTAGTAAATCACCTGAAGTAATATTTACTAGGTTTAATAATTTTTTAGTATCAAAAATAGCTAGATTACTGTCTTCAATATCAATATCAGTATGAGTGATATTTCCTATAACTTCTTTATTTATAGACATAAAATCTATTGATAAAACTTTATCTTTTATTTTCCATTTAACCGAAGGTATTTCTCCAAGGTGATATTTGTTGATAATACTTTGTAAAACTAATTTATTAACCATATTTAAATATAATAACTTTTTTTAAAATAACCTAATTTAATCGTAACTTAATCCTAATGAGTTATAAAATGCATTTTGTAAATCATCTTCATTATATTTTGTTTCTATATCTTCATTATTTTTAGAATATATATACCCTATTATTTCAACCTCGGCATCATTACAATTGTCAGGATCTAAAAGGAAACCAGGACTTTTTTTTTCTAATTCATCATATGGGTTAGGCATACTTAAAATCCATTTTTTATCATTTGGTAAATCTAAAAAATGAGAGTATCCTATAATTTCTTTAACTTTTTTTCCATTTTTTATTTCAAAATCATCTGTTAAACCTTTTTCACAATAAAAATATTTATATTTTTTTGTATTTTGATAATATTCAGGAGTGTATTTTACTATTAAATCATCTTCAATATTAAAGTTAAAGTCTTTAAGTTCACCTTTATCATCAATAAAAGCTTCATTTAAAAGAAGATTATTAGATAAATATTTTTTTAGATTAAAATTATCCATTTTTTATTATAAATATTAATTAAAATTAAAAATCTATATATTTTAGTTGTCCTTTTTCATCCATAGCAATATTGTCTCCATGCCAATCAGTAATTTCATAAAAATCATCTTTTTCTACATTATTATTAACTTCCCAATAGAAATCATATATTTTTTTAGTTAAATTAAATACACTAGAATCTTGTCTAATAAGCCAATTAAATTGGAAGTCAACTATATA
>VMHT01154513.1_pt1 | contig 10182 bp, 8 predicted proteins | sample 4693611 | NCBI WGS metagenome assembly VMHT01 (sample SAMN12280063, study PRJNA550983) | marine metagenome | isolation source: seawater sampled from same location over 5 years 0.02-0.2 micron viral filtrate | place: USA: collected off the coast of southern California halfway between the port... ...
AGTTGGGCGAGTCAGAAAGATTTAGACAATTATTTAAAAAGACTTGAAGAGGCAGAAAAAAGAGACCATAGAAAATTAGGTAAAGAGATGGACTTGTTTCATTTTAGAGAAGAAAGTCCAGGGTCAGTTTTTTGGCATGAGAAAGGCTGGGCTCTATTCCAAAAATTGATAAATTATATGAGAATGAAACAAGATATTGCTGGTTATCAAGAAATAAATACTCCAGAAGTTTTAGATAGAAGTTTATGGGAAAAATCTGGTCATTGGGAAAAATTTGGTGCAAACATGTACACATCAACTACACCTGATGAAAAGATATTTGCTATTAAACCTATGAATTGCCCAGGTTGTGTAGAAGTTTTTAATCAAGGTCTTAAAAGCTACAAAGATTTACCATTAAAAATGTCTGAGTTTGGAAAAGTCCATCGTTACGAACCTTCCGGCGCACTTCATGGATTATTAAGAGTGAGAGCCTTCACTCAAGACGATGCTCATATATTCTGTACGGAAGATCAAATTACAAAAGAATGTTTAACTGTAACCAATCTTATTTTACAAATTTACAAAGATCTTGGTTTTGAAAATGTTATTTTAAAATATTCTGATAGACCAGAGCTAAGAGTAGGAGATGATGGTGTATGGGATAAGGCAGAAGCTGCATTACTAGAAGCAGTAAAAGCTACTAAATTAGAATATACTATCAATAAAGGAGAGGGTGCATTCTATGGTCCTAAAATAGAATTTGTTTTAAGAGATGCTATTGGTAGAGATTGGCAGTGTGGAACTTTACAGGTTGATTTTAATTTACCTGGTAGATTAGGTGCTTCTTATGTCGATAAAGATGGGACAAAAAAAATTCCAGTGATGTTACATAGAGCTTTATTTGGCTCTCTAGAAAGATTTATAGGAATATTAATTGAAAACTATGCAGGCAAATTTCCTTTTTGGATTTCCCCTTTACAAACAGTTGTCATACCAATTTCAGAGGAGTTTAATGATTATGCTATAAAAGTTTCTAATGAAATTAAAAAAGTTGGTATAAGCTCATTAGTTGATTTAAAAAATCAGAACTTAAATTATAAAATCAGAGATCATTCTTTAGCTAAAATACCTCTTTTATTAATTTGTGGAAAAAAAGAAGTTGACAGTAACTCAGTAACCATTAGAAGATTGGACTCTAATAAACAAGAAAATATGGAACTAAAAACATTCTTAAAAACATTCTCGGCTTTAAATAAAGCTTCATCAAACTAAGTGGCAGACTTCAAACAAAATTATTTTCAAAAGAGGACAAAGGACAGAGGTCCCAGATCTAATAATAGAATTTCTTCTCCCGAAGTTCAAGTGATTGCTAGTGATGGATCAAATTTAGGAATACTGGCTACTAATGAAGCGATAGTGAAAGCAAAAAACCAAGGTCTTGATTTAATTGAAATTTCCCCAAACGCAAATCCACCAGTTTGTAAAATTATGGATATGGGTAAATTTAAATATGATGCTCAAAAAAAAGCAAATCTTGCAAAAAAGAAACAAAAAATTGTTGCACTTAAAGAAATAAAGATGAGGCCTGTAACAGAAACTCATGATTATGAATTCAAGGTCAAGAACGCAAAAAAATTTATCGCCAAAGGAGATAAAGTTAAATTTACTATTAGATTTAAAGGTCGTGAACTTCAGCACTCACATCTTGGTAATGAATTAATGTCAAAAATAAAAGAAGACATGAAGGATATTGGAAAGGTAGAATTACATCCAAAGTTTGATGGCAAGCAAATGATCATGGTAATTCAGCCTTTATAGGCTTTAATATTAGTTGTAAATTTAAATCTTTCTTTGTATAACTCCGGTCAATTATGCCTAAATTAAAAACAAAAAGCTCAGCAAAAAAAAGATTTAAAATTTCAGCCAAAGGAAAAGTTATAATGGCCCAAGCTGGAAAGAGGCATGGAATGATAAAAAGAACAAATTCACAAATAAGAAAATTAAGAGGCACAACTACTATGTCCAAACAAGATGGAAAAATAGTTAAATCGTATATGCCTTACAGTATAAGAGGTTAGAGATGGCTAGAGTAAAAAGAGGCGTAACAAGTAGAGCTAAACATAAAAAAGTTTTAAAATCTGTTAAAGGACAATGGGGAAGAAGAAAAAATACGATACGTGTTGCAAGACAAGCCATGGAAAAGGCTATGCAGTATGCTTATAGAGATAGAAGAAATAAAAAGAGAGATTTTAAATCTTTATGGATACAAAGAATAAACGCAGGTGTTAGAGCCGAAGGTTTAACATATTCTAAGTTTATAAATGGTTTAAGCAAATGTGGAATTAAAATTGATAGAAAAATTCTAGCAGAAATAGCGTATGATAGCCCAGAAGCCTTTAAAACTATTGTCCAAAAAGCACAATCTGCTTTAAATTAATCTTCACTATTGTTTTATTTTACTGAAGAAATAATCTGTAAAGATGTCTGATCTTAAAAAAATACAAGAAGAATTCCTTTCAAAACTTAGTAGGAAATTAAGTCTTTCAGAAATAAACCAAATTAAATCAGAATTATTTGGAAAAAATGGTCTCATTTCATCTCAATTTAAAAAAATTGGAATTATCGAAGTTTCTGAAAGAAAAAAATTTGCATCTGATCTAAATCTTATTAAAGACGAATTACAGAATTTAATTAACTTAAAAATTAACGAAATTGAAAATATTGAGATTAATCAAAAACTTGATAAAGAAAAAATTGATATAACTTTACCTGAAAGACCTTTCATAAGAGGAAAGATACATCCAGTGTCACAGACTATTGATGAAATATCATCTATATTTTCTGAAATTGGATTTAACGTTGAGGAGGGTCCAGATGTTGAAAACGAATATAATAATTTTACTGCATTAAATACTCCTGACAATCATCCTGCGAGGGATATGCATGACACATTCTATCTAGATGAAAAAAAACAAAAATTATTACGAACGCATACATCCCCTGTTCAAATTAGAACTATGTTAAAAGGTAAACCACCATTTAAAATTATCGCACCTGGAAGAACCTATAGGTCAGATAGTGACCAAACTCATGCTCCAATGTTTCATCAAGTTGAAGGACTTCATATTGATATGAATATTAATATGGGACATCTTAAAGGATGTTTGAGTTATTTTATTAAAGAGTTCTTCGAGGTTGATAAAATCAAAATGAGATTTAGACCTAGCCATTTTCCTTTTACTGAGCCATCTGCTGAAGTTGATATTGGTTATCAAATTAAAGATGGAAAGATTGAAATTGGTGAAGGCGATAAATGGTTGGAAATTTTAGGATGTGGAATGGTACATCCTAATGTTCTTAAAAATGTAAAAGTAGATCCAGAAAAGTTTCAAGGATATGCATTTGGTATCGGTATCGATAGATTAGCAATGCTTAAGTACGGTATTAATGATCTAAGATCTTTTTTTGATTGTGATTATAGGTGGCTGAACCATTTTGGTTTTGATCCATTAGATGTTCCTACAAATTATAGAGGTTTAAGTCGATGAAGATCACATTTGATTGGCTCAAAGATCACTTAAGTACAAACTTAAAAGAAGAAAAACTTTTAGAACAATTGACCGACATTGGTTTAGAGGTCGAGAGTGTTGACAACTTATCTGCAGGATTAGATTTATTTAAAATAGCTAAAATTGTAAAGGTAGAAAAACATCCAAATGCAGATAGACTTAAAGTTTGTGATGTAAATATCGGAAACAAAGAATTTAAAAAAGTTGTATGTGGTGCTAAAAATGCAAGAGAGGGATTAATTACAATATATGCTCCTCCTGGAGCAATCATTCCTAAAACTAAAACAAAATTAGTAGTAGCTAAAATTAGAGACGTCACTTCTTATGGAATGCTTTGTTCTGAGTCTGAATTAAATTTATCAGATGAAAGTGATGGCATAACAGAATTAGCATCAACAAAATATGAAAAAAATATTGGAAAAAATTTTTTTTCAAATTCAAACTCAAACTTAATAGATTTATCAATAACCCCTAATAGACCAGATTGTCTTGGTGTAAGAGGAATAGCAAGGGATCTTGCTGCTTCTGGCTTTGGAAAGATAAAGAATATAAATGAAAAAAAAATAAAATCGAAAACGAAACAAAAAATAAAGATAAAAATAAATAAAGAAAGTGGTCAAGGGTGTAGTATATTTGGAAGTTGTTTGATTACCAATGTCAAAAATACTGAAAGTCCTCAATGGCTAAAGGATAAATTAATTTCAATAGGTCAAAAACCTATTTCAGCGATAGTGGATATAACAAATTATGTTATGATTGATATTAATCGTCCACTACATGCTTATGATGCTGATAAAATTGAAAAAGGGATTGTAGTTCGAAACTCTAAATCTGGTGAGGAATTCACAGCACTTGATAATAAAAAATATAAATTAGAAAAAGGCATGTGTGTCATAAGTGATAACAAGGGAGTACTTGGACTAGGTGGAATAATTGGAGGCGTAAGATCAGGTACAGAATTTGATACAAAAAATTTATTATTAGAGTCAGCTTATTTTGAACCAAGATCAATAAGGGATACCGCAAAAAAGTTAAATCTTGATACAGATGCAAAATTTAGGTTTGAAAGAGGTATTGATCCACTATCAATTGAAGATGGTTTAAACAAAGCTGCATCATTAATTAAAAAAATTTGTGGTGGTGAAATAAGCAAAGTAGATATTCAAAAAATTGAAAATTTTAAAAATAAAACTATTAAATTCAACCCTAACTCATTTGAAAAAATATCAGGGTTTAAAATCTTAACTAAAGAAATGGTTAAAATTTTAGATGATCTAGGTTTTAAATCAAAAAAAGAAAAAAATCATCTTAAGTTGACCATTCCATCTTGGAGGCCTGATATTTTACAACAGGTAGATATTGTGGAGGAATTAGTAAGGATAAGTGGTTATGATAAAATAAAAACAATTAAACCAATTAAAGAAAGAACTAAATCTACTTTAACTAAAGCTCAAAAATTATTTCATTTTTTACAAAGAGCGATTGCGTCAAAGGGATATTTAGAGGCAATTACTTGGTCATTCACTGATTCGAACCACAATAATTTTTTTAAGGGCTCAAATAAAGAAATTAAAATTATAAATCCGATAAGTTCTGAATTGGGAGTTTTAAGAAACTCTATATTTTCAAATTTAATTATGTGTATTAAAAAAAATTTAGATAGAGGTTTAAAAGATCTATCAATATTTGAAATAGGTCCTATTTTTACTGGATATAATCCTGGTGAGCAAAATACAGTAATTTGTGGCTTATCAGCAGGTAAGAAGTCAAGATTATCCTGGGTTGAAAAAGATAGAAACGTAGATGTATTTGATATCAAAAGAGATGTTGTTCAAACTCTTGTCGAAGCAGGCTATAGTTCTGAAAAATTTTTTACAGACAATCAAACGCCTAACTATTATCATCCTGGCAAATCAGGAAGATTATTTTTAAATAAAGGAAAAGATCAGGTAGCAGCATATTTTGGTGAAATACATCCTAATATATTAAAAGGTATAGATTTAAAGACCGAGTCACTTGTAGGTTTTGAAATTTTTCTGGATAATTTAAAATTACCTCAAAAAACATTAAATGATCAAAAAACAAAATTCAGAGTTTCAGACTATCAAAAATCAGAGAGGGATTTTGCGTTTGTAGTTAATAAAGAGGTCAGTGCCCAAGAGATTATTTATATCATTTCTAGTGTTGATCAAAATTTAATAAGTAATGTAAAAGTTTTTGATGTTTATGAGGGTGATAATATTCCAGAAAATCAAAAATCTATAGCAATTAGTGTAACAATTCAGTCATTTGAAAAAACTCTGAATGACAGTGACTTAGAAAAAATAAATAAATTAATCATTGAAACAGTAGAAAATAAAACTGGTGCTAAAATTCGATCTTAAAATTAAATGAGCACTATTGATAACATAAGAAATTTTGCAATCATTGCACATATTGATCACGGTAAGTCAACTATAGCCGATAGAATTATTCATAAATGTGGTGGCTTAACCGATAGAGAAATGAAATCACAGGTATTAGATTCCATGGATATTGAGAGAGAAAGGGGCATTACTATCAAGGCCCAAACAGTGAAATTAAATTATAAAGCTAAAAATGGAAAAAATTATATTTTGAATATTATAGATACACCAGGACATGTAGATTTTAGTTATGAAGTTAGTAGATCACTCTATGCATGCGAGGGATCAATATTAATCGTTGATAGCACGCAAGGAGTAGAGGCTCAAACATTAGCAAATGTTTATCAAGCGTTGGATATTAATCATGAAATTATTCCAGTATTAAATAAAATAGATTTACCTGCTTCAGACTTAGAGAAAACAAATAAGCAAATTGAAGATGTAATTGGTATAGATACAGAAAATGCAGTTCCATGTTCTGGAAAAACAGGTGAAGGTATTGAAGAAATATTAGAACAAATTATTAAACAATTACCAGGTCCAAAAGGAAACCCAGATGATGATTTAAAATGTCTATTGGTTGACAGCTGGTATGATACTTATTTGGGTGTTGTTATTTTGGTGAGAGTTATAAATGGTAAAATAACTAAAAATATGAAAATTAAAATGCTTTCAACCAATCAAGATTATATAGTTGAAAAAGTTGGAGTTTTTACACCAAAAGCAAAAGATATAAATGAGCTTAATACTGGTGAACTTGGCTTCATTACAACAGGAATTAAAGTTTTATCTGAAACAAAAGTGGGAGATACAATTTGTGATGCAACAAAACCAAAGCTAGATCCTTTACCTGGATTTAAACCTAGTAAACCTGTGGTATTTTGTGGTTTATTTCCTGTAGACAGTTCTGAATATCAAAAACTTAAAGATGGTCTTGCAAAGCTACAATTAAATGATGCAAGTTTTTCATTTGAAGCAGAGTCATCTTCAGCATTAGGGCTTGGTTTTAGGTGTGGATTTTTAGGATTATTACATCTGGAAATAATTACGGAAAGATTAGAAAGAGAATTTGATGTAAACTTACTTACAACTACACCAGGTGTTGTATATAAAGTAAACTTAAATAATGGAACAGTTCTTGATTTACAAAACCCATCAAGTCTTCCAGATCCAACATTAATATCATCAATAGAAGAACCTTGGATTAAAGCCACAATTATCACACCAGATGAATTTCTAGGTTCTATAATCAAACTATGCCAAGACAAAAGAGGAATACAAACAAATTTAACTTATTCAGGAAATAGAGCTGTATTAAGTTATGAACTACCTTTAAATGAGGTAGTTTTTGATTTCAATGATCGTATTAAATCTATGACTAGTGGTTATGCAAGTTTCGATTACGAAATAATTGGTCATAGGGAAGGAGATTTAGTAAAATTAGGTATATTAGTAAATAGTGAACCAGTTGATGCTTTGGCTATGATGATACATAAAGATTTTGCTCAAAGAACAGGCAGAGAGGTTTGTGAAAAACTTAAAGACTTGATACCGAGGCATAATTTTATGATACCCGTTCAAGCGGCTATAGGAGGTAAAATTATTGCAAGAGAAACAATAAAAGGCTTTAAAAAAGATGTTTTAACTAAAATTCATGGGGGTGGAGCAACTGACAGAAAAAGAAAACTTTTAGAAAAACAAAAAAAAGGAAAAGCAAGATCAAAACAATTTGGTAGAGTAGAAATTCCTCAGGAAGCATTTATTGGAGTACTTAAGATAAATAATGATAAAAATTAACAAAATGGAAAAAAATAGAAATAAAGAATTTTTTTTTAATAAATTATATCATTTACTTTTTTCAGAAAAATTTTCAAAAAAAATTAATTATAATTTTGATAAAAAAAATCGTCTAGATTTAATTGATTTTGTTATTAAAAAAAATAAATATAAAAAGTATTTAGAAATTGGATGCAATCAGGATGAAGTTTTTAAGAAAATAGATATAGATAAAATTGGTGTAGATCCATTAAATGGTGGTAATTTTAGAGGTACAAGTGATGATTTTTTTATTAAAAATTCTGATAAATTTGATTGTATTTTTATAGACGGTCTTCACATTTATGATCAAGTAATAAAAGACATATTAAACTCAATAAAAGTTTTGAATGAAAATGGAATAATAATACTTCATGATTGCCTGCCTTCAAGTATAGGCCATCAGAGGGTACCAAGAACGAGATATAATTGGAATGGGGATGTTTGGAAGGCAATAGTTGAAGCTCGTACCTGGAACAATTTTGATACATTTACGATTTTAGTGGACCAAGGTTTGGGTATTATAAAAAAAAGAAAAAATCCAAACATTTTAGATATTAGAAACAGTTCATTCAAAAATTTAAAGTTCAAATTTTTTTATAATAATTACAAAGAAATAATGAGAACGGTAAGTTTTAATGATGGAATAGAAATGATCTAAAATGAAAAATAAAATAATTGATACCATTACTTTTTTTCAAGAAAATCGCCATTTTGATTTACGATTTAATATTCTCAAAGATATAGTTGATGAATTTTTAATATGTGAGTCTATTTATGATCATAGAGGAAATAAAAAAGAAATCAATTTTGATAAAGAAAAATATAAAGATTATAAGAATGTAAAACATATAATAATCGAAGAGGAGTTCCCAGATAAAAGTGATCCGTGGCAAAATCAGGCTATTCAGAGGGAACATATATTAAAAAACTTAGATGAAGTAGAGAATGATGATTTTGTCATGTTTTCAGATCCAGACGAAATCCCAAATCCTAAAATTCTTAAAAATTTTGATTTAAAAAAAAAGTATGGAATTTTTTCTCAGAAAATATTTTCATATAAATTAAACCTTCTAAACACACATGAAAATCCTTGGGAAGGTACCAGAGTATGTAAAAAGAAACATTTAAAATCTGTTGATTGGTTAAGACATAAAGTGCTAGGAAAAAATTTGAAATATCCTTTTTGGAGAATTGATAAAGAAAGAAATATTCAGATTATTGAGAATGGAGGATGGCATTTTAGTTATCTTTTAACACCACAAGAAATCGAAAAAAAATTTAAGAGTTTAGCTGAGACTTCATGGGATAATGAAAAATTCTCAAATTTAGATATTATTAAGCAAAAAATAAATGCCAAAATTGACTTATTTGATCGAGGGCACTTGTATAACAGGGTGAACATAGATGAGAGTTATCCCGATTATATTTTAAATAATAAAGAGAAATTAAAAGAATGGATAATTTAGTATTTTATTATGGAAATTGAAAATATTATTAATGATAAATTAAAAGATGTTGAAAAATTTGTTTTTCAAAATAAAGAAAGATTTTTAAACGCTAATCCTTTCCCCTTTATAATAATTGATGATTTTTTTAGTAAAGAATTTTTAAATGACGTGTTAAATCAATTTCCAAATTTAGCAGAACAAAAAAAAACAACAAATTATGATAATAAAAACGAAGTTAAATTTGCAAACAACCAATATAAAAATTTTCCAAATAATATCAAAAAATTATTTGATTTTTTAAATTCTGATTTTTTTTTAAATTTTTTACAACGTACAACTAGCATTCAGGAAAAACTTATTCCAGATTTTGAGTTAAATGGTGGAGGTCTTCATGAAATAAAAAAAGGTGGTTTACTAAAAATTCATTCAGATTTTAATAAACATCCCAGCTTAGATCTTGACAGACGTTTAAATGTTTTAATATATCTAAATAAAGACTGGAAAGAGGAGTATGGCGGCCATCTTGAATTCTGGGATAAAGAAATGACTTCCTGTAGAGAAAAAGTTTCACCAATTTTTAATAAAATGGTAATATTTTCTACAACAGATAATAGCAACCATGGTCATCCTGACCCATTAAATTGCCCAAACAATATGTCGAGAAAATCAATAGCAACTTATTATTATACAAAAGGAAGGCCAATAAATGAGATTGATAAAATGTTTTCTAAAAACACAACCTACTTTAAGGATCGTTTGGGACAAAATAATGAAACAGATCAAAATTCAGGAACATTAAAAAGATTCTTGAGAAGTTTAAATATTTATCAAAATATCAAAAAGTTTGAAAAAAAACTATTTAGAACAGGAAGATCAAAAAAAAAACGAGAGAATCAAGATGATTAAATCTAGGAGAGATGGCCGAGCGGTTTAAGGCGCACGCTTGGAAAGTGTGTGTAC
>VMHT01118050.1_pt1 | contig 10181 bp, 22 predicted proteins | sample 4693611 | NCBI WGS metagenome assembly VMHT01 (sample SAMN12280063, study PRJNA550983) | marine metagenome | isolation source: seawater sampled from same location over 5 years 0.02-0.2 micron viral filtrate | place: USA: collected off the coast of southern California halfway between the port... ...
CCTACCATTTGTTCTTGCTTTAATAATTCTGTCGGACCAGTATAGCTATCATCGTAATTTACTCTCATTTGATTTTCTAAATGATATCCACCACCAGACTCAATATAGTCACCGGACTTATTCCATGTGTTATTATAAAACATAAAATATGGATGTCCAGAACCTACATCTGTATGGAACTGAGCTAGATTTAAAGTTATTGGATAAACCATTTCAAAGTCGTTTGGAAGATACACAGACCAAGTCCACCAATAGTTACCTTTCTTCATTGTTTTATATGAAAAAATTTCTGCTCTTGATCTATCTGATTTACAATCGCTCCATGAACTATTTCTACTTTTAGAACAATCGCCATCTCTTATTTCGAATCTTATACTCTTCTCGCCATCTCTTACAGGATGTCCATCTTCTGATGAAACTACCATAATTTGATATTTTTCTAACCCTGTTGGTAAATTTACTTTCCATTGACCGTCTGCGATATCTTTATTTAATTTAAACCCGTCGCTTTTATTAACTATTGAAATATCTTTCGCTTGTGCCTTACCAGCATCACATCCGCTAATTCCCCATGCAAATATATACACGAAGAAAAATATTAATAAACAGCCTCTGATTTTTGATTTAGTTGTTTCTTGCATTTTGTTCCTTCCTTCTTTATACTATTATAATAACATAATTCGAAGATCTGTCAACCATTAAAACGGCCAATTTATCCCATATAAAGCAAGGGTATCTGTGACCCATAATACATACCATACACTTACTAGTACACATATACCCATCAAAACTTTGTCTAATAACTTATTCATCTTATTGGTTTTGTTCTTCTTGTTCTCTTTGTGCCCATTGTTAACTTTACTCTTCTTGTTGGTTTAATAGGCTTTGCTCTTCTTGTTCTTTTTGTACCTATCATTTTACGACTCCCCGTGCCAAGGTTCTATTGGATCGTTCCACATATTGTTTAACCACTTTCCGAGATGATCATCATCTCTTTGTCCTCTTGCTTGTTTATGTCCTACATAGTTCTCATGTTCTCCTACAACCTGTGCACCATGTGAACAACTTATTACCCAACCTGCAGGGCCGTACATTACAGCCTTGCCTGAATGAGTTTGACCTTGTTTATTTTGATAATAAACTCGATCACCTTTTCTAATTTCTAAATAACATTCGTCCATATTATAAAGGCATCGGCCAACCGTCTTTGCCGTATAAAGGTTTAAGTGTTATTGGATCTACGCGAACAATAGTCGCGTATCCATGTTTATTTTCTTCAATATTTGCTTTCTTCTTTAAAGCATCTTTCAAAGACTTATAATGTCCTGCACTCTTATTTGTTTTAAGAAGCATAACCATATAAGTCTTATCTGGATTTCCGTATATCTCTGCGTCAGTTTTCATTAGTCTAATAACTCCATATATTCTTTTGGATAATATTTTCTAAACCAATCTAACCCTTGTCTAACTTGGACCCATAATTTATGTCCTCCATCTTCAATTCCTTGTGCCAAATATTCAGCACCTTTAATCGAATCGTAAACAGCAACCGCATCAGGTTGTACTTCTATCTTTTCTCCACCGAATGGATTAGAAAGATATTCTGGATGAGATAACACTACGCAATCGAATGGTAGTGGATGTCCGTTTGGCTTATCGCCCTTCTTACAATCTATCATATTGTTTGTCCCTTCATTTAATATATAATAACATAGATTCCTATGCTGTCAACCATTATTTTCGCCATAAAAAAAGCCCATCTCTGCTTGGGCCTATTTTATTTAAATCTAGTTTATGCTTGAGCTTCTGCTGTAGCAGTATGTACTGGATTTGATAATGACTCGACGTATTCGCCTTTTGTCATTGGAGCATTCATTTTGATGAACTCTACTTTAGAGCTTTCATCTTTAGGTTTATAACCATTGTTGATTAGAACCTGTGCTCTGTTTTCCGGCTTGTTAGTAAATCTCATTACTTTCTTACCGTCGGCTCTTACAGCCTCAAGTACATAAGTGTACTTCGTATTTGAATCAGCCATTTATACCTCCTGTGATATGATTAGACTTTCCTTATTATAACACATATCGGCCATCTGTCAACCAATATGTTTCTAGGCCTACTTCTGGCCTAAAACTTTATTTTCCCCATGCTTGTTCCATTTGAAGTTGTAATATAACATCAACCTCATGTGGAATGTTTTCATAATTGTACATTTGTTCCTCCTTAGTCTTTATTTTTTTTAATTATGTCGTCTATCTTTTGCATTGCTCTACTAATATTCAATTTCAAATTACTTGTATCTGATTGAATATCTTTTATTAGAACAATTGCATAGCCTAGAGCTATGATTGTAATTACTAATATTATCATTTCCATGTTGCCGCCTCCTATTTCATAAAGGTATGATTACCTTCAATTCCTATAAATTCTTTTTCAGGTGCCCAGGCTGGATAAACTAAATTGTGATTGTAATAATATAATGCACCTGATGTATTATCTTCTACTACAAGTCTACCATAACCAGTTATCATTATTGCAAGTTTAACCGCATCGGTCCAAGCATTTGCATTGCCTTCAATTATTTCTTTGTTAGGTGTTAGTTCATAGTTGGCCCAAATTATATCGTCCTTGCCATCGCAATACCAACTGAACTGACATCTATGTTTAATCGGCCAATATACTCTATCTTCATCTTTAACATCTTTACCTTTTGTCTTCCAGCTTTCTCTAACTGGACCATACTTAACTACTTCACAATATGTGCTAGGCCATCTCTTATCTAAAACTCTATTCTTTGTAACATTACCTACCGCCGCTTTACCTGTCATGCTTTCTGTTCTTGCTTCAAAGTAAATGTTTTCTGCTAGGCATTGTATCTCTGCGTGATACTTTGTATCGATCGAATCTATCTCGTTCCATAAAATATGTTTAGCATGAGTTGTAAGTGTAGCACCTTTAACGGCACTACACAAAACTAATATAGCTATTCCAAATAAAAAATAAAATATATATTTCATTATAAAAAATAGTTCCCAAATAAAATTAATATTAACATAGCTGGCACTACAATACTTAAGGGCCAAAATTCTAAGAACTCAATAATTAATTTTTTTGTTTTCTTTTTCATTAAGCTACCTCTTCTATTTTCCATTCGAATTCACTTTCTTCCCAATTAGGATCTTCGTAATCGATCGAATCGCTATCTTCGTATGGAATACATTCTGCAATCTTTGTTATTCTTTGTCTTCTACCTGCGTACCATTTATCGTATTCACTGTCTGCTTGTGAATCCCAATTATGATCGTTGCAATAAACTTCTACGGGTTCATCTTTATGATAACCTTCCGTCCATTCAATTTTATCAATACCACCGTGTTCGTGTACAATCGAATCTGCATCTTCTTTTGAATCTGCTACAACATCATATTCAACCCAGGCTGTATAGTGTTGTCTAACTCTAAACTTTTGTTTACCGATATCTTTGTGTGGTTTGTCTTTATTATATATTTTCTTTTCCATTTGTTCCTTTTCTATACTATTATAATAGCATCTTATAGGATTCTGTCAAGTCCTATTTTAGCCGCTGTTTTGTTAGGTTTTTAGTACTCGTCGTACCCGTAATCCTCATTATCATCATAAGGAACGTGGTTTGGATCCTCACATTCATCAACACAATTATTACATATCCAGCCACCAGCCATATCACTTATATGTTGTGTATCTTCATTGCAATGTGTACAATATTTTATTTTATATGGATCTACCATTTTATTATTCCTTTCGAACTACCACCTAATCCTTTAAAATGATTAACTGGTTCTTTTTTATTCTTTTCTTTTATTGCTATTACTTCATCTATATCATTACAAAGTTCTGGCAAATGTGTTTCAATCTTTTCTATAATTGTTTTTTTGTAAGCCTTTAATTTTTTTACTGACATCTTCATTAAATTTTTACTCACTATATAACCGCACAAAATATTAACACAGCCGCTAGTAATAAAAATACTTGTAATTCCCAATTCATCTATGCCGCCTTCCCAATTGTTTTAACATCTTCTGTACTATCGTTTCGTGCTTTTATTAAAAAGTCTTTATCCATTGATAGTTCGTTTATATTATTAGTATTATGATCGAAGCTATAACAATGCCATTGTTGATCTGTTTGCCAAACATACAAGTAAGCAATCATCATTGCATCTTCTGTTTTAAATACTTTAAACAAATTATTTAAATTATCTTTCCATTGCGGTTTAACATCGTCCCAGTTTTCATCACTACCGCCTCTTGAATCTTTCCAACTACTTCGTTTAGCATAATAATTAACATTGCTACCATCCCATTCTATTCCAGATATGTCGCCGCCGCTAATTAATTCTAAGGCTTTACCTTTTGCGTTATAATGTTGCAGTAATGCTAATCCAACCCCGCTTGGGTATCCATCGTAATGTGAATAAACATATTGCACTACGCCGCCGTTATTTTTTCCTTGTAAGCTCGCCTGATGTGCTATCCAACTTCTAGTACTCATTATTTTCCTTTGCTTGTTGTCTTATTGTTAAGTAACCAAATAGTAAACCAATTGCAAATGCTGTAAAGCATCCTATCCAATTGTTGCTTTCATATCCTGTAGGGCCATCTATAAAACCAGCACTACATATAAAAGCTAGTATTGTTATTGTTGCATAAAAAGTTTGCATAATGTTCCTTTTCTTTTAATTTACTATAGCATGATATAGAGTTCTGTCAAGCCCCTAATTTCTCTAAGGTTTATGTGGGTCTATAAGTCCCATCGTCCTCACACCATACCATAGGATCGACATATTCTTGCAGTTCTGCGTCCGGAATTACATGAACTCTTCTATGTTGCTTTTGGCCAACATCTAAATTAACACTAAAGTCACTATTACAAGCAAGGTCTGTTGCTTCGTCTTGATCCTTTGCTTCTACATCTACCCAAACAATATAAGGTATACCTATGCTGTATAGTTTATAAGGAGACTTTAAATACTTCTCTTCTTCTTCTTGACTCCAAACCATTATACATCTTCTCCTAAGGGATTATCTTTTGGATAGTTAGATCCATCCCAATCATCATCTTCCATAACCGTATAGTATGGTCCACCGAAGTAACCAGCCTTTACGATATGATCTGCTTTGTTCATTGCTTCGTCTTCGTCTTTAGCTTCAATTGTTTTTGATTCTAGATCTTCTGCTTCTTCTCTCGCCGAATCTAAATCTACACATATTCTCCATTTAGCCATTATTCCTCTTCCTCGTATGTTACATTAATCGTATAACTTATACCCGTTATACCTGGGGTGTCAGGTAATGCCTGTTGTACAGCATCCCATATGATCTCGCTAACAAGTTCTTTATCTTTTTTGTTTAGCTGTTGATCAATTCCTTTTATTTCTTTTGACATATTGGATCCTCTTCATATGTTTCCCATGGTAACTCTTTATCATGATACAAAGTAAACCATTTATCTTCTGCACCATCTAACCATTCATCACGCATCTCTTGTAACTTGTACTTGTGAAAGCCTCTAAAGCCACCTTCTAATATATAAGTTAAGGTATCGCTTGTACCGTCTTCTGCTCTTTCTTTAAATATTTGTGCCGCTTCAACTTGCATAAGTCTTTCGGCTAACATATAATGAGTAAGGAAGTGACCGTCTCTATCGACAATCACTTCATAATCACTATTACAATCTTTTAGATCTGCTGGTATGTTGTTAGGCACTTTGCACCTTTTTCCATTTAGCAATCTCTTTTGGATCGTTGTCCGGGTCGTCTCTAAACTCTTCTCTACCTTCTAGAAGGTTAAAGTAATCATCAAACTCTTTACCTTGATCATTTTGTTCAAAGAAACTATCCGGTGTTGTTGATAACTCCCAACAATCATCGTTAAAGTCTTCCCATACACCACCAAAGTCGCAACCAGGTTCGTAATACCATAGCTTCATAGAAACATCTTCGTTATTCTCTAGGTATTCTGCTATTGCGTTTATTGGAGGTGCCCAAGCACTATCAAAGCCAAATGATAACTCTGCTTTACCATTGTCTTTCCCTAATAGTTCTTGTGAAGTTTTTATTGAACCATCATAAGCATCTATATCCCATTTGGTTCCCCAATTGGCAACTCGCCAATCGTACCAACAATCCGAACCATACTCAACTTTGTTTCTTTTGTTGATCAATTTTTGTTTATCAGTTTCATCTCTTGCAGGTGATTGTGTTCCTTCAAGCTCTTTAGGCATCGGCGCTAGATGATTACAAAATTTCCCTTCCCTAGCCGCAGACTCTAAATCTTTCAGCTTGTTCTTAGGACCTTTGATTATTATATTATTATTACACCAATTTGGCATTTGTTCTCTCTCTGTTTAAGTTTAACTATAATTATAATAGCATATTATAGGGTTCTGTCAACCTCTTTTTTAGTTTCCCCCGGTTGAAAAAAGCTAATAAAATCAATGACTTACAGCGCCATTTTTATTTAAAAAGTACTTGACAAAAGAGGAAACTATGTTACAGTAAGTAATGCAAAAAACAACTATAAAATATATAAGTGTATATGCTTTAAAGCAACATATACATAATACTATACGAGACAATATACTAAAATATAGCAGTAATAAAACAATGCAACAATTAACAGTTAATAAAAAACAGTTGCAAAAAGAATTACGCAGTTTAGAAAAAGCTATAAAAAAAATAATAGAAAATGGAAGCATGGGGACAAGTACAAAATTAACTAATGTACAAGACAAAGTTACTATTTTTATGTTTAACAATAATTTACTGTAATTACTACGTGTAATTACTAACAGTACATTACACTATACAGTTACAGTAAGTATGTTACAATTAATATAAAAGGAACAATATGATAATGGACACAAAACAATTTTGCAAAGCTGTTAGAATAATAGTAGAAAAAAAGCACAAAGCAATGGTGCATACACGTTACACATTTGGTACTAGTGGAAATACAAGTATGTTTAACACGTTTGGTAAACGTAAGATTAGTTTTAATTGCATAGGAACTAAAAAGCAATTTAACTTAATAAGAAAAGATTTAGTTAAACTATTTAAAGGAACTTGGCAACAAAACTTTGTAAAGTACAAATGGTTTGGTAACAATGGTAGTAAGAGTATTGAAATGCATAAGGAAGATGAAGTACTATTAGCTAGTTTTAGAATAGAAGGAACGTGTACGTTTGCAGACTTAACAAAAGAGGAATTTAACAAACGTATGGAACAAACTTTACATAATGTTGCGTGGGGAAAATTAGTAGCATAAACACTTGACAAAGAGTAATTGTGTGGTATAATAATATAAAAGAAAAGGAACAATAAACAATGGAAGCTAATACAAAACAATTAAGAGCTATGGTAAAAAGTTTAAAGTTAGACTTATGGATGCATACTTGGACAGAATTACGTGGACAAGATTATTACAATATGCATAAGTTAAGAAAAAGATACTTACGATTTGGCTTATTAGGAGATGAAAATAAAGTTAAACTTATTGTTAAAGCAATAATGAAATTAAATGGCTACACTAACAAATGGCGTATAAGCGAAAGTGGCTATTTAAGTTTTAACACATGGCTAAAATAGCTATAAAACACTTGACAAAAGAGGAAAGTGTGCTAATATATATTATACATTAACTAACAAAAAAGGAGCAGTATGTATACAACTAAGGAAGTACAAGCAGGCATAAAGTTTTTGCAAAACAAAAACGTTAGTTTAGACGTGGATATAGATGGGGACGAAAATACAGTTGGCATTTATATAGACGTTAACGCAAATAAAATATGGACTGACGGAAGTAGCATTTGGAGTGACGCTAAAGTTAAAAAAGGCGTTGTTACACATAGCATTAACTTAATAGTAAACAAAGACAAAAGCGAAGGTGAGGATGCTTATTGGAGCGGGGGCTTACAAGGAAGCATTGCGTATGATGGAAGTGGCAAAGACGGCACTTGGTACGATGGCGGAAGTATGAGCTATGAGGATAAGTTAGCACAAGGGAGTGCGTTAATTAATCCCGTTAAGCTACAAGATAGCGACGGCTTATTATATACGGATAGTGGATACATAGAAAACTGTTTAGTGTATATGGAAAAGCATTGCGACTTTAACAGAAAACTATTAGCAAACTATTTAGACTTTGACTATAGCGAACAAGGAATGCAAGAGGACGAATGCGTTAACTTGGACGCAGACTTAGACGGGGACTTTTGGATGCATTGTAACGATGAGATAGTAAAGTTTACAGCAACTAAAGTTGCGTAACAGCAACTAAAGTTGCGTAAAGCACGTTACGTACAATTGTATAAATTGTTTGTGAACTGTACATTGTACGTAACGTTGTAATGTAATTTTACACTTGACATAATAGCAATGTATGTTAATATAAATTATAAATTATGAGAGAAGAAAACAAATACTTACTAAAACTGTTTAAGTATACGATGGCTTGTGCAGTACTGTTTGCTGTACTAGTAACTTTAGTAAGCTAAACAAAAAAAGGGGAGCAGTAACAATTGCTCCCCTAATGTTTAATTTAAATTTAAGTTAAATATCCGTTAACAACTTTATAAGGTTCGGTACTATCTATCGGAAACTCTTCACTAGTCGGAATCCAATCAATACCATTATCGCTAAAGTGCCAAGAACTTCTCATATGTATAAAAAGTCCTATTAGGTTCTCTGTATTCTTTACACCACTAATACGTGTGCATAAAGGATCACCGTAACCATCAACTCCCATATGGTCAACTAAAGTATGTTGCGTTAAGTGTACATACTTTTTAGCATCTTCCCAAGTTGGACAAGTTGTTTCTAGCATTCTAGCTACTTTAACTAAATCATCTTCCGGGCAATGTGTCAATGTCGATACAGGTGTTTCACTGTGACTGTAGTAAGCTATTCTTATATTTGACATAGTTCCTTTCTTTTGTATTATTATAACATTAGTCTGGAATCTGTCAACCAAAAAAGACTAAAGATAATGGTTGACAATATAGGAACCTATGCTATTATAATAGTAAGGAACAGATATTCCCTCCGGTTGTAATTAACTAGAACCACTAAACAATCTAGAAAAATAAAATCGATACTCAAAGGTTGGGCCGAACTCTGACTGATCTACCGGGGTACGACATCTAGTCACTCCTAGACTACATATTGTGATCTTCACAAAGATTAGTCTGATCTCCGTGCGTAAGTCATTGATATTATTAGTCTTTTTTAAACAAGATGTTGTGTCGCGTTTGTCACGGGGCCACGTATATAGTGGCCAATCAATTGTGTTCCAAATGTGTTTGAAATGTGTTCCAATTATGTTTGAAATGTGTTTGAAATAAGTGTTGTAAAAATACAACAAATAAGACTATCTCAAAAATTTCTCATTAAATCTCTCTAGAGGTCGCCTCTTTGAGGCCCTTTGAGCCGATCTCTTTGAGTCTCTCTTTGAGCCGGTCTTTGAGTGGTCTTTGAGCATAGTCTCTTTGAGTGGTCTTTGAGCCTCTTTGAGGCCTTTGAAGCTATTGTCTCTTTGAGCCTCGTTGAGTGTCATTGAAGAACTATATGCCTAACCCCATCCCAATCAATATAGTCCTTATTCTCTGGGCTCGCTCCATGTTTCTTTCATGATCACTGACCGCTACGCATACTCATATATGCCCCTATGCTAACTTGCCGCCTATATAGACCATGGTTAGATCTAGTTATATGGGCGACCAACTGTATTTAATATAGCATATAAACCCCTCGAGGTCAACCCCTATTAGTCTGGCTAGAGAGACTATATGTAGTCCCATGCTATCCCATGCGAAATCTAACCCACCACAACATATAGTCCCGGGTACAAACGCTTGATCATGAAGGGTTTACTACATATAGTAGGGATTACCAACATATCCAGACTAACCCAGGGTACGCACAGCGGGGTCTTGCGTATGCTACAGCGGGGTCTATGTGGTCTACAGCGGGGTCTACTACCTTTACAGCGGGGTATTGATCTAAGACAACCCGAGGACGTCACCCGTCCGCAGGGTCAGAGATAGAGAGCGCCTGATACCCCGCAAGGTATCAGTATACTCAGGGAGCTTTTGATCTATGAAGGAACCAGGGTTAGCATCGCAATGCAACGGCAGAAGGCCGGATC
>VMHT01208255.1_pt1 | contig 10181 bp, 23 predicted proteins | sample 4693611 | NCBI WGS metagenome assembly VMHT01 (sample SAMN12280063, study PRJNA550983) | marine metagenome | isolation source: seawater sampled from same location over 5 years 0.02-0.2 micron viral filtrate | place: USA: collected off the coast of southern California halfway between the port... ...
CGTTTCACAGTAACCCATACCGATTGCATACAATTATACCATAGGATATAACCACCATTCCGACTAGAAGTATCAGATATATTTCTATGTTGTTCATGGTCTGTATCCCTTGTACATTAGGGTTATCTCTTCTCCTATACCTATATCAGATATAGCTGTCAGATACCATCTATTCCCCTCCTGTATTCTCATACAATTAGGGTTCATACTGTGATTGATATACCCACCCAATGGTGTTCGTATGAGTTCTGGTGCATTGATGTGTGACATTCCTAGTGAATCACCCTGTGATATGGGCTCTACTGCGAATACTCCGTAACCATGTATGTCAGAGGATTTCAGTTCTAGGTTATCAGGTAGAGGTTTATAACTCACCTCGATTCGTCTTTCTGAGATGATGCGTGTCGTTTTCCGTCCTTGCGTCCCATGAAATATACCACATATCCATATATCACAGTGAAGAGATACCACTCCCAAAATTGTGTCATATTTTCAAACATATTACTTGAGAAGGTCTTCGAAATGAATTTGTTTTGACCTACGATAATTGTTTTGTTCTGCAGCTGATGGTTTTGGTGTTATCCATTTGACTAATATTTCCATTAATGTAATCATTTTTTACTCTCCAGATAGTCTAAAATCGTTGTCATGTCTTCTTCTTTCTTGATACCTGTCCACATCATTTTGGTCTTGAATACGTCTTTACCGAAGTATTCTTCACGAGTTTTTCTATCTGATAACCATGCTTGTAGAGATTCTCTATCCCAGATGATACCTGATTCCTTTAACCATTTTGAGTAACGATATCCCTCTACCTGTCCTGCTGGTGAACCGTATATACCCCATAGATTAGGGCCCATTCCACCTTTTTTTCCTTCGTCTATCTTATGACAGCCTGCACATTTGCGAAACTCTTTGTCGATTGCGTATGCACTTCCGATTATTCCAACTAATCCAAATAATACCACAAATATCATTATTATCTTTAATACAATTGATGTATATTCACTCATACTTTTCTCCTCATTATATTTCTACCCATTGTGTGTTATCTTCGTCCCACTCATAGGACTTACCATCACTTGGGTATGCAACAGGTGACTCCCAAAGACAAGTTGTTTCGTTTAGTGTCCAGCTGTTGTATGGTTTGGGTTCTATAAATGCATCTCTACTTGAATCATAAGTAAATCCTACAGATGCAAAGTTCTTTCTATACGGTGTACCACCTAATCTATGTGTGTTTCCGTATGTATTGTAAGATGTCTTCTTCCAAGTGTGTGTTGTTTTGAATAAATTATTCAGAAAATTTTGTCCGTTTGTATCGTTATTCCCATCACTATCGTTGACAACAACCACTTGTGTGACTATATTACTTTCATTTATTTTTGCAAAATGTGCCATTACGCAGTGTAACTCCCACTACTTGTATATGTTAGAACTGTAAAATCACCATCTGTTGCAGAACTTGGTGAACCAGCTGTTGTACCTGATAAATTTGCAGTTGGTATTCGTAATATAACTAATCCAGAACCACCGTTTCCACCTGTACCTCTTTGTGCAGACCAGTTACCACCACCGCCTCCTCCACCTCCTCCGAGATTTGAAGAAGCATTTGAACCAGCACTAGAACCTGTAGCACCGTTTGCACCACCACCAGAACCACCTGTACCAGCAGTACCAGATGCACCACCACCTCCACCGCCTGCTCTTGTTACACTTGAACCTGTGATTGATGAGGCTGCACCATTACCTCCGTTACCACCTCCACCAGAGGTATTACCATCAGCACCAACAGCACCAGCGCCTCCACCACCACCAGCACCAAAATAGGAACTTCCATTGTTCGCACCAGCACCACCATTATTACCTTCTGCACCAGAGTTTACAGCAGTACCACCAGAGGTTGCACCACCACCATTATTGGCACCACCTCCACCACCAGAACCACCGTTTGAAGCATTTTGTTGGAAACCTCCACCACCGCCTCCACCTGTTGATGTTACAGATGAAAAAACACTGTCACTTCCAGCAGCACCATTGACATTAAATCCACTACCTGAACCACCAGCACCCACTGTGACTGTAAGAGCACCATCGCCAGGACTTACATCTAATGTACTGGTAAGATAACCACCAGCACCACCTCCACCTCCAGCATAACCTCCACCACCGCCTGCACCTCCAGCGATAACAAGATAAGTTATTGTGTAGGGAGCTGGGCCTCCACCAGAACCAAATCCTAAAACATTTGTTCCAAATCCAGTCATTATGTGTCAGTAGCCGCATCTGTTGTGAAGAATAATTTAACACCCAAAAGTTTTGCATCTGCTGTTAAACTATCTTCTGATACATCTCTTTTAATTTCGAAAAATACATATTCGTCTGTACTTGGTGAACCAGCGATTGTAACTGCACCACTTTCAGCAGACACATCTAAATCATTTGCAGTTCCACTATGTGCCTTTCCAGTCGTAGCAACTGCTGTTCCAAACGCAGTGTTCAAACTTCCGTTATCTGCAAGTGCAGTCCCAGCAAGTGTCCAAACAACATCTCCTGTGTTTGTGGAATTTGCAGTGAAGAATGCTTGATAGGTAATTGTACTTTCGTTCCATGATTTTGGAAATGCAACAGCAAACTGTGCAAACTCATCTGAATCTTTATCAAAATCTAGTGTCTTAAGTTCAGGGCCGTTTCCTAATTCTGTTTGTGCAAGAGCAGCACACCCATTTGTTGTATTTGGATACATTGAATTTGCTGGAACCCAAATTGATTCCTTACCTGCTTTCTTAATTGTAGAAAATTCTAATGCAGACGCACCAGAGTTTACAGTCATTGCTTGATTTGCAGAACCGATTGATGTTAATGCAGTTCCACCATTTGCGATTGGTACTGCACCTGTAATTTTTCCAGTAACATCTATTGTTGTATCAGCAATCTTTGCATTTGTGATTGCAGAATCATCTAACGAATTTGTTTTTATTTTACTGAGTGCCATAATACTATCCTTTTTGATTATTTAGTGATTCCTTAAACATAGTATAGTCACCAATATAATCTGTGTCATTATAAAATATTTGTGGAACAGTTTTATATCCATTCCCTTTCAGAAACCGTCTTGCACTTTCGTTTTCTGATATATTTATTTCTTTGTATTTATAATTGTGTTCTTGCATCAGTCTTTTTGCAGCTGTGCAGTAACCACATAGATTTTGTGTGTATATTGTGTACATTCTATATCCAAATTAAATAATTTATAAGAGATAAAAATAGTAACACTGGAAAGATATGGTTCACCCAAAGACTTTTATTTTTAGTCTTTTGAAACCACTTTCCAGTCGCCTTCAGACGCCTATCTCTGTCACTATTCAACCCCACACCTATATTTAGTGTATGGTTTTATCTCCAATATACATATCACTCATTATCTCTTCAATATTATTATCATCAAACCAATCGTCATCAATTGTTTTTAGTGCGTGAAATATAACCTCTTCAACTGCATATTTATCTTTCAGTTGGTCGTGATAAATGGTCAACGCAAGTTTAAGTATAACTGCAGCTGCACCTAAAGGGTCTAAATCAGTCTTTGTCAGTGTCTTTGCGATTGCAAGTTCAAAGTCGTTCATCATTTGTTTTTTCTTTTTATCTCTGTTATTCAATGAGGTCGCTCCATTTTTTGAGTTTTTCTCTCTTAAAATCGTTTCTCTTTTCTAGTTCGTCCCAAGAAACAACATCATGTTCAACCATCAACTTCAACATAGTGTAAACATCACCTATCTCATCTTTTAGATTTTGTACATATTTCGTGTCTGCATACAGTTCTTGTCTACGCAATATCTTAGAACACGCCTGTACCAGTTCACCACATTCTTCCATAGTGACAACCATCAACTGTTGTCTTTGGTCTAACTTATTCATTTGACTCATAAAATATCTCCATAATATAACTTATATATTATCGTAATTAAACCTTGTTGTCAAGTAGAAGTTCTACTACATTCCCATCTGGGTCTTTGATATAAGAGGTTCGTGTACCATCTCTGTGTTCTTTGAGTTCACCATACCAGCCTGCATCTGGTGTTTCTAAACAGAAGTGTGGTGGGTGTTGGTCTTTGAGTACGAAAGATAATCGACCACCATTAGGAAATGTAACCATAGCCCAACTGTCGTCTATGTATTCTGTCTTAACATTGAATTGAGTTGTATACCATGCGACTGAACGCTTGATATCCTTGACTACGATACCGACATGATGCATTCTCAAAATGCGACCTCAAAACCTTGTTTGATGTGTTGGTCATAGATTAGTTGACCATCTAGAATATCTGTATTGATTTCATCACCATCTGGAAAATGGCCAGGTAATGGTTTGATACCATAATATTTAAAACTTGCAGTTCCCTTACTCTGACTACAAACTACACTTATACTCTGTTCTCCGTTTACTAAAATACAGTTTTTTATTTTCATGATTTCCTCTTATCCATATAATTTTTCTTATACCACTTGTAGAATTTTTTGTCTTCAAAATATTCTGCAATAACACTTGGTGGTACTTGTTCACTCCTTATGCAATCTGCTAAGTCTTCGTATACTATCCTATCTACTTTCATTATTTCCTCACTTTACATTCTATATTTCTTGGACACGCAAATCTAGGGCCTGTCGTAAGTTGTATATCTGGTGACCCTTGTGGGTGTTGATATGTACATTTGTAACTTGGGTCATTTGCACGTTTGTTCATATCCTTTTCAAACCACTCAGATTTTTTTAGTCTACACATTGTGTACATATCACTTCTTGGTAGTGTTCCTTTATATTCTCTACCATATCGTGCATAGGTAGCCTCTGCACCTTCGTTCATACAAATCATTACATCAATCTTAAAGTCTTGACACTCATCATGTGGTTCTGATTTTTCTTGACCCCATACTTCTATTGCGTTTGCTGGTTTTGATAATATCATCATAATATAAATTACTAATCCTATAAATGCTATTGCAACAACACCTATACCACCGTACTTGATAATCTCTTGTATCTCACGCATCTGTTGTTGTTTCTTTGCACGAGCTTCTCGTATTGCTTGTTTTCTTGCATCTATTCTTCTCTTTCTTTCTGTAAGTATCTCGTCCCAAGTTGAAGGCCCAAAGCGTAAATTTATTAGGTTCTTCATCTCATTTAGGTGTTCTCTGGCAAGCTTTGCATCTATAATTTCTTGTGCTACATTTTCAGTTGCAAATGGGTCTGCACCTTTTTTCTCTCTTGCTTTTAAACATTGTTTCTCACCCTCGAATGCATTTTCAATTGCACCAACAAACTGACCTATATCTTGTGCAGTTTGTATATTTGATTTTATAAACTCTACAGACTTCGTAACTAATGCTATTCCTGCTAACGCAGTTGTGACTGGTTCTACCATAAGTTCCTCTCTATCAACAGTCCTTCAGAGAAACATTATATATGACTGTTATTTACTTGAAATATTCAAAGTTATAACTCTCATCATTATCAGCTATCATCTTTGCACCATTTCGTGTATGAAATCTTTTTGCCATTTCGGTCTTTGGTGATAGAGTAACATATCTATTTGTATTTAGTAAAGGTAATAAGTAGTTAAGTATAAGTCTACCATAACCTTTTTCATAACTCCACACTGTATAAAATATACTAAATTTATCTGTTTTAGGTGTGGAGAATCTTTTTAATTCGTCCATAGTCGTAGGTATATCTGTTGTCTGTGCAACACACACCACAGCCTTCTCTGGTATGGTAAAAATCTTTCTACCATTACTCATTCTAAAATCATAAGAATACCCTTGTCTAACAGGGTCGTCTTCGATACGCACCTCTTCAGGTGATGTGACTGTTCTAAGTTCCACTCTGTACTCCATCAGATATACAAACCATCTGGTTTAAGAAGAAAGCTGTCCCAGAAAGAATCATTCCATTGTATTCTCTTTCCCTCTGAAATAAAACACGCAATTTGTCTGTTTGGGTCTACCTCGTATATTCTTGCATAACCTACTTTACCAACTGTATTATCAGTTTCTTTAAAAAATATGTAAGTTATAAATCCACTGTCTTGTGACATTCTAATTGCAGGCACCCAACCTTCTCTGTCTAGTTTACTAAAGACCAAAGGTTTAGGATTACACAAAACCCCCTTATTTATCATTGTTCCGTATTCTTCACTTACAGTTGCAGTTGTAAATAAAGTCAAGAATACTATTGTTAAAAATTTTAACATACTAACTCCTATTGATTATTATACTGCGAAAGACTCACCACAACCACAACTGGCTGTTGCATTTGGGTTTGATATCTTCAGAAAACTTCCACCTAACTCAGATACATAATCTATTGTACACCCTATTATATACATCTCTGCGATAGGGTCTATCCACAAGTTCTCTACTGTTGGATTCTTATCTGTTGTGTCCCATAGATATTGAAACCCAGAGCAACCACCACTGTTTATGCTCAAGGACACATTTGGTTTACCAACAGACTTCAAATAGTCTTTGGCTGATTGTGTTAAATTTACCATACTCATACTACTATTTAGTTCAATTTAGTCTTACTTCTTCGTAATAAGACCTTTAAAACTCTCTTCCAATACCTTTTCATATCCTTGTCTTGTGCTTTACTCAGAGCAAGGTTCGCATTGTCTATTCTCTTCTCCCATATCTCCATAATTTTCCTCGTAACTTTTTAGTTGAATAATCATCTCCATAAACGCAGAGAACATATCTCTCATCTCATCTGATTTGGTCTGTTCTTGTGAATATGGGACACACAAAACTTTTGCATCTGCTTGTTGTTCTATGATTGATTGTCTTGCATTTAGACAATCTTCCATAGTGGGTAATATTGTTTCTACATCACCCAGACTTATTGATGTCACTAACATCAGTGCTTTTATCATTTTCACTCTCTTTCATTTTTTTGATTTCTTCATACATCATTTCTTGTTCTTTTTGATGTTTGTCTAACTGCGATTTTGTTGTGGTATCTGCGTTGAATGAAATACTAATCCTTTCATCATTTGGGTCTGCTGACCTATACGGCCATACCATGTGATGTTGTAACGCACCAAACAGATACATATCACCAGGCTTTGGTTCAAAGGAACATTGATAGTTTGCAAAATTAAAATCAGACCCAGTGTTATTTGAGAATGTCACTTTACCATCTGATGGATAATGGTTTTTTCTATCTCTTACTTGTTGTTTAGGTGTTTTCAAATATGCAATTGCAGACACTCTACAATTTGTGTGTATGTGCATTGGATTATATTCACCAGGCCTTTGTCTTACAAACCACATAGTGTTAATCTTGGACAACAAATCCCTACGAAATTGTTCATCAGGCATTTTGCTTGGTTCAGCTTGAAAATTTACTGATGATTGAGTTATAACAAAGTTATTTACACATTGCAAACAAAACTGAACCCATGATGGGAATTTCTCTTGTATCTGTGGTGTCACCTCTGGTTCTTCCTCTACCTGTCCCACTAATTGTTTACCAAAACTTTTAAAATTATTCATTGTATAATCATACATTTTTTCTAACTCTTGAAATACCAAATCAGGCATTTTAAATTTCACAATTACATTTGCCCAAGGCGAAAAAATCTCTATTGGTAATGATGATGCTTGTTTTAGTTGTTCTTCACCACCAATTGAACTCATATCTTTTATTTTCATAATACTCTACTTTATTTCTTGATGACCAAAATCAAGGTACTCAAAAAATCTGTCACCAATCTTCACCTTGTCACCAACACTCGTTGACCTAGAATTATATAGTGCGTGAACATCATCATTATTCCACCACGCATTATCAATACTATTAGTCAACATGAAGGCTTTGTCAATCTTCTGTGATAAAGATAAGTTCTTGTCTACATAAACTTCTGCGACAACCTTTTCTCCACCATCTTTCCAATCCTTCTGAATGACATAGACAGTTTCTTTTGTAACCTTGTTTAAGTTTCTATTTAATATCTTATTCATAACTAATCATAACCTCTTTTGTAATGTTTGTCAAGTCCATATCAACTAAATGCAATCAAACTTAAGAGTAAACTATTCAATGAAAATCCAATTGCATTAGATACAATGTATAATACATCTTTAGCATATATTGCTCTTATTAGGAATAAGAATAATCCTAACCAGACAATCAATATAAAGTTTAATGGTGGTAAATTAGTTGACCAACCCATTATAACAGATATTGATGTTGGAGCTGTTGCACCATGAATTAGAACCATTCCAATCCAACCACACATTTCTGGGATTTTTTTAATCATTATCAACCTCATATTATATTAACGAATCACTTACACTATTATAGTACCATAAAGGGGGGTATTTGTCAAGTATAATATGGATTTACAGTAGAGTTGGGGTCTTCTATTTTCTCTACATTCTTGACCTCTGGAATGTAATATTGCAACATTTGTAGGATACCTTGTTGCAAGGTATAGCTTGATGATGCACAACCACTACACGCACCACTCATAAACATGGTTGCAATCCCATCTTCGTATTTTTCTAGGGATACTTTACCACCATGTAATTCTACACTAGGTTGTATCTGTCTGTCAATGATTTCATTAATATGTCTAATAACTTCTTCATCACTTCTCATACTCTTCTCTTCATCTCTAATTCTTTTGCAATCCACTGTTTTGCAATACCATTGGTGACTTTCTTATTTGCAAGACTTCTCACTCTCTTGAAGACACCTGTTAGTATATCTTCATCTTTGTCGTTATTGTCAAGTATAATAAATCTATTTTTGAATAACTGACTAAACTTACCAATATTTTTCTGCACTGCATTCCAAGATTTTACCACAATAGGTTCTGGTAATGTTCTATCTCTCTTTTGGTTTCTTGCAAGTGCAACATCAAGTGATGTGTTTACAAATATCATATGAGTATCATAACCTAGTTGTTGTAACTCACGCATTTGTCCTTCTATCTTGTTGTAGTCTTTACCTGTCCCATCAATGATAAGACCTAATCTACCCTCAACAAAGTTTGCTTGTCTTAGTTTAGTGATTCTCTTTGCAGTATCTCTTAACTTATCTCTCTCTGGCTCTTGTTGTCTACCAAGTTTTGTGTCCATCTTCATTGTCATACCAGCGTTCTTAATCATCTTCTCAAACACCTCATCACTATTGACAATACGCATACCAAACATTGCAGTGGTTCTTCCAACTACATAGGATTTACCACTGCCTGGGCCTCCAGCTAAAAAGAATGCTTTAAAAATATTGGGGTCGTAGACGCCCTCCTGTAGTTCCTTGAAGTATTTCATTTTCCGTTTCTCGTTCTAAAAATTCTTGTTTATTATATTTAGTCCCCCTGTCTATTGATATGATGTTTGTTCTACTCTGACTTTGAAATGTCATTTTTCTTACTCTATTTCTAGTTCTGCCCTTCTTTGTTTTCTTAATCATTTGTTTCTCCGTTGGGTTATGTTATATAATAATATGAATTGTTTTTATACGAGTCTCCTTTTTAAGTGTAAATAGGCACATAATTTTTGCCTCTTTTACCTCTAGGTTCATTTGATGACCTTGAGTTTTTGTGTTTTATACCTATTGAATCTTTTACAACACTCATTGTCATTCTATGTTGTCTTTCTGCTTGATTGAAATCATGTTTTAATTGTGTAACTAAAAATCTACCATTATAAATTGTGTCCACTCCCTCATCATCATGGTCTGTTCCAGTTATTGGTAGTTCTATGTTAACCATATCACCAACACATAATTGACTATAGCCATGCACTTTTAACTGAATGTTTATACCACCACTTAATTCCATAGCTTTTGATTTTGTTGATTGTAACCAATTTTCCACAGGATTGTCTTTATGGGTGTATCCAATATCAGAGTCGTAGTATGTGGTATCGGTCAAACCATTATTTGAGGTTGGGTGTAAATGTATCTTAGAGTTTGGAAAAGACCCCATTGTATTCCTTCTTCTATCTACTACAGTATTATTGTATATAGGGTTTGCATCAATTCTACCATGTTTTTTAAATTTTCTAAAATAATTGAAATCATATTGCTGATAATTTTTATGAAATATATTGTATTTAATTAAACTAGAACCAAACATTCCACCCATGCTAGTTATCAAAGTATCATTTGTTCTTGAT
>VMHT01205809.1_pt1 | contig 10180 bp, 24 predicted proteins | sample 4693611 | NCBI WGS metagenome assembly VMHT01 (sample SAMN12280063, study PRJNA550983) | marine metagenome | isolation source: seawater sampled from same location over 5 years 0.02-0.2 micron viral filtrate | place: USA: collected off the coast of southern California halfway between the port... ...
TCATACTTAGCTTTAGCTAAGTTCTTTAGAGCATAGTGTGTAGCTAAAAATGTTTTACCACAACCTGCAGGTCCTACAGAAAAAGTTACATCATTCCTACTAATGGTATGATAAAAGCTTTTTTGGTTAGGTGTTCTAAACTCCAACGATCTCCAATCAATTCTTTTGATTTGGGATAGAGCTTGTCGTTTGTTTTCACAGGGTTGGTTAGATTTGATTTGTGTAACTGTTTTTACTTTATTTCTATCAGACATGATCATCTCCTTGATTTTTAGAAGGTTATTCCTTTCTGATAATAAATATAATATATACTTTGAATTAATTCCAGTTATTTTCTATAATTTCATTTTTGTTCAATATCTGTAAAAGTTCCATTAAAAGTAAAGAATGTTCTGGATATTTAGCTATAGCTTTTAACAAATTTTCTAAATACTCCGATGGCATGTGGTCTAACTCATACTCACCAATTATAACTGCTTGGTTTAAAAATGATTCAATAGCAATTTTTAAATCATCTGGAATATCTTCTCTAATTTTAAGATCTTTTACTCTTTTTAAATCTTCTTTTTGTTCAGGTGACATTTTTGTACTCCAATATTTTTCCTAATTGAATTGCATATCTACCATATAAATCATCAGTTACTAAACCTTTGTATTTCACTATCATCACAGGTGCTACTTTAGCATACCCATTTCTAAATTGTATAACATCATAGTACCTGCCTTCTAATCGTTTAGACCAATAAGGTGTAATGTCTCTATATTCAATTGTTTTTTCACCGTTAAGTATTGCATCGAAATACTTGCGATACAAGTTGAGATGTAAAACTTTCATTTTTTTATTATAGTATATAAGTACTCAGCTAAAGTTTTACCAAATTTCTTATCCGATGGATAATGAGCTTTAGCAACAACTCTAGACTCAGCTACATTTTCTCCTATTTCTTTAAATTGTTCTTTATATTCTGGATACTTATCTGAGTAATACATACCTAATAAATAACCTTGTGTGGCATGCCCACTTGGATATGATGGAGTTTTCATACTATCCATTTCAGTTGTACCAGCCAAATCAATACCATAAAATTCTGCTATTTGATAAGGTCTTGGTCTGTTATACTTATATTTCAGCTCAAGAACAAACTTCGCCGATTCATTTAAAAGAGATTCTAACTCCTCTTTTATATAAGGTAGTTCCAACTCTGCTAAAGCTTTTTTAAAAACTTCTTTTATGTCGTCATTATACTTTACAAGTTCTTTATCTTCTTCTATCGTTGCTAAGTACTTGATTTCATCCAAAGTTGTTGCACTACTATTTTCGGGAGGTAACTGATTCGGTAATGCGTACTCGCTCTCAAAGAGAGTAAGCGGCGTCATCATTCTATTTTTATGTCTGCCCTTCGGACCCGAAATATAAGTCATCTTATTAAGCGCTAATAAGTCTGTTAGTTTAATCAATTGATTTCTCCTCTAACTAATAATAAATATATAAGTAAATAAAAAAGAATGTATTTTTTTTACCTGTTATTATCGAGCATTATTTTTCATATCTTGTTTAGTTTTTTTCTTATGACAAGGACGACATAAGGTTTGCATATTATTTAATTCATAGTATGTCCAATCTAACTTAGTACCTTTGATTCCCTTTTGTTCCATCAATGGTTTAACGTGATCTAAATCCCAACCTCGTCTTGTACATTGTTCTCCACAATCATTACACTTTCCTTTGTCTCGTTTCCATATATGCTTTCTAGCTTCACCTGAGTGATAGATTATCATATAGTCTGTGGCACAATCTTGATGCCAAGTCTTACGAGTCTTGTGTACTTTATTTTCAATAATCTTTTTACCACACCAACGACATATTCCTTTTTCCTGTACATAGTAAGAATTAGGTTTGGGTGGTTTACGAAAGTCACCATCCCACTTTTCTTTCTTTTTACCAAATGTGTGTTTGTGTCGTCTGCCAAATTTACTTAGTGGCATTACTTAATCTGTAACCTCTGTACCCATTCTGGTACATTCTTTTCCATGTAGTGTTGTATTACAAAAGCCTCACATATATGAGAGAAGAACCAAACGAATGTAAGTATTGGAACATAAATTCTAAAGTCTAATCCAATTACCTCAATACCTAACCAAGTTAGAAATATCATCCCTATGGTTTTGGTTATAAATCCCATACCTGAAAATCCCAATGAAATTACATTACCACGTTGTAACACTACATAGATACCCACACATAAATGCATAAGATTAAGAAACATAGGTGCTAACACCCCTAATAAAATATATTCAATCATTCTATGATGTTACCCTCAAATATTCCATCAGAACCTTATCTGTTGGATTTACATTTCTATTATTGTTCTGAAATATCTCCCAAGAATCCTTAGCATACTGACCTATACCATACAACTCATCAACGGACTTAAATCCTTTGACATAACCCTCACTCATCTTCTTTAATGACTTGGCTCGTCTGTTATACAATCCCAGTGGTTTCAATAACTCTGCTAGCTCTGATTGATTAGCATTCATCATATCTCCTGGCGTTGGATACTTACTGAATAATTCATCCCTAATTGTATCCACCTGTTTTCTGTTAGTTAGGTTTAGTAACATACAACAAACTAACATCTTCCAACCATCAGGCTGATAAATCTCTTGTAGTATTGGCCTGATTATTTTTCTAATCATCATAAATTTGTTATCTGTATTAGTACAATTGCTATAGCTAATAGTATGCTAATAATAGTTTTTAATGTCGGTATCTCCCCTATAAATATCCACGCCATAAAACCAAATACAATAGTACCGATACCAAATCCTGCCAATCTCATATTCCAAAATGCACCGAAGTGTTCATAAGACCATCTTGTACTCCAAAAAAATAATGGTGCTATAACAATACTTGTAGCATAAACCCACCACATAGACTTCAACCAAGGCTTATCCCACACTACCCATCCTTGCAATTGAAAGAATGCTATGATAGAAGCTACCAACTGAGCACTAATTGCCCACCATAACTTAGTCATCCTAATTCCTTATTTTAAATGATTCGTTTAATTCATTAATGTGCCTACACGTTTTCCTAAACATATAACCTTTACAACCACAACTATAGTGTCCATGAAATGGGTGCCACTCTACTGTATAGTGATTACCATTAGAGCCATCTACACGCCATTGGTTGTCTACCATTACCTCACCATCAAATGTTTCAATTAGTTTTTCTAATAGATTCATTATAATAATTTAGCTAGTGTAGGTGAAACATTCATAACTTCTTCTAGTTCTTCTCCCGATAGAACCTTGTTCCCATCTATTACAGCCCTTTCAATCTCATCTTTAAGATAATACAAATCGCACCTAGCACCATCTATATAACCTTGTGAATCCACATTAGCATTATACTCTGGCAAAGTATTCATAGCGTCATCTAACTGACCTTCTATCTCTGACAACTTATCTAATATTTCTTTATATTCCATAAATTAACACCCATCCAGTACAAAGGTTTCAAGCACCGGCACATCCCTATCCAAATCTATATCCGTACTAACCGTCACATCATCAACAGTACCACACATCCTATTTTCCATATCCTTATCCAGCCTATCCATCAGACTAGCCTTACCCTCTGGACTCATCCAGTTAGTCCTATGGAACTTTTCATTAACCCACATATCAACCACCTTGATTGATTCTGTAACAGCGCTAAAGCAATACTCTACTTTAACATTGTCCTCATTTACATTGTATTCATACACGTACGTCATATTAATTGACTCCTATTTGTTGTTCTAAATTTCCATACATAAGTAAGGCACTTACAATTTCATCCACTTCGTCTGTCCACTCATCTGTAGGTTCATCGAAGTATATCTCACCAGTATCGTGATCGTAAATCTGATGAATGTAGTTTTCATTATGAGTACCATCATTAAGATTATACCAAACTACTGCTAGATTATGAACAGGACCTGAGTGGTCTATTAAACCTAAATTTCTTAGATACTTTTCAAAACCGATATTTTCAATCCTATGTTCACCATTGATGTAAACATCTCTTCCAAGTAAATAGCTATTACCGTAAATTGTTTCATTAAATTCCATAGTGTAACTCCGCTTTCATTTCTAAGTAATCCGCTTTTGTGTCATTCAATAAATTATCTGTTGGATTACCTAATATATCTTCTATGACATCTATATCCTCAGTACTGAGAGCATCAAAGAACTCTTCGTTTTCTATGTCGTTAATGTGAATGCCACCAAAGATGTCATAACCACCATCGACTAACATTGGATAAGTCACGCCATTTTCATCAATGACATTTCCAACACTTTCTAAATTAACTAAAGTCATTATTTTTGTTTCCTTTCTCATTTCACCTAAATATAACAGGTAAATGCAATATGAGTCAAGGTTTATTTTACTTTTTTTTATATTTTATTTTTTCTATTATGTTACCAAAGGTATCATGATCATAGATATATTCTGAACCATCTCTGTGTTTGTCACCTGAAATGGTGTTGTCTTGAAATGCCATATGTGGCGGGTGTTCGGCTGGTAAAACCAAAGCTAGGTTTATATTTTCAAACTCTAATAAAGCCCAACTATCGTCTTGATACTTCACATTACATTTTCTATTTGCGGTATACCATTTGACGGCTCTGGTAATATTGTTTACGGTTATTGCAACGTGGTCAATTCTTTCTATCTTTTTCATTCCATTTTCTAATGTCTAAATTGTTTAATATTTGATTAAGGGATAGCCCATCAGTTTTTTGTTCTCTTTTACTCATATCCTCTGCTCTTGTAGATATAATCATTTGGTCTAACATATCATCATAAGAAAGCATAGTTTTTAACTTTTCTATAAACTCACCCAAATTCTCTACATCAGGATTCCTATCGCTTAATATTTGTAACATAGCTATTATTTGATTTACCTCTTTACCAAATAATAAATAACATTCATCATCATTGTGAAAGTTCATCTTCATTATTCACCCCTTCTACTACTTGTAACCAATGCACTAGAAACTTGCGCACTTAATAAACTCTGTATCGTAAAGTACAATGATGGATTTCTTTTTAGAAGTTCCTTAAACTCTTTCTGAGGCCAGACTAATAATTCAGAATCGTGCTTCACAACACAAGTTGCTGTAGCTGGTTTCTCTGTAAGGAATGACATCTCACCTACAAACTGACCATCTTTCAGTTCCGCTACCTTGCCACCACTTACCTCTACGTCTATTGTACCGTTGTATATTAAGTTCAATGTTTCAACTTTATGTTTTTCTTGTGTAACAACCTCACCTGATTTGAAATGTATCCAATCTGCAATCTTTGTTATTTTTAGAAATTCAACTGGTGTCATATCTTTGAACATAGTTTCGTATAACTCTCTATGTTTAGCGCTCATCTGTACAGGTCTCTTCTCATATATTATAACAGCCACATGATATAAGTTCAATGAGATAAATACCAAGTTCCATCCTATAGCAATCCACATTGGTTCAATAGGTATAACCCAATTATATAATATAGAGAATGCGCTAGCTAGTATAGATACTAATCTAAGATATAATATATCCTTTACCAAAAAGGAAAAGGCTATTAACCCAAAGGCTAAGTGTCCTGCTATTGTTGCTATATTCATATAAATAATTATCTACTTATTTTATTAATCGTCTATTTCTACTTTATAAGGTCCACCTTTTTTATCCACTCTACAATCATCCGAACTATAAACATTTATTATACGTTTCTGTTTTAACGTAACAGCTAACGCTTGTATCCAATTTTGATAAACTACTCCTGTACGCTTTTTGAATAGTCTAGCTACTCTTTCTCTAACAGTTTCTTTATTATCATTCAATTAAATTGCTCCACTTCTTCAGCTTTTTTACCTTTTCATCTACTCTCTTATCCACATCGTTCCAACTAAACATATCAAATTCATGCATCAGTTCTAACATACACATAACATCACCCACCTCTTCTAGTATCTTTTTGTTATCGTAGTACTTTTCTTTTCTTATTGCTTTACTACATGCTTGAATAAGTTCACCACATTCTTCCATAGTGATTACCAGCAGTTCTTCTATATCGTCCATTTAATCAGCCCTCTTATTAATAATTGATAAAAATTCAGATCGGGTTTCTGTAGACTCTCTGAACCTACCTCTCATAGCACTCGTAGATGCAAAGCTATTTTGTTTCTCCACACCTCTCATTTGCATACACATATGTTTACCTTCCATAACTACTGCCACGCCATATGGATTTAATATCTCTTTAACTGCGTTAGCTACTTGATTAGTCAACCTCTCTTGTACCTGTAATCTTCTTGAATACATATCTATGATTCTTGGTATCTTAGATAATCCAATTACTTTTCCGTTAGGAATATATCCGACATGAGCTTTCCCAAAGAAAGGTAATAGATGATGTTCACATAGAGAGAAGAACTCTATATCTCTGACTATAACCATATCCCTCGCATCTTCGGTAAAGATAGCTCCGTTGGTTATCTCCTCTATATCATCGTGGTATCCTTTAGAAAAGAATTTCCAGGCCTTCTCTACTCTCTTCGGTGTCTTTAATAAACCCTCTCTATTAGGATTCTCACCCAACTCTAAAAGTAGTGATTTGGTTATGTCTTGTAATTTGCTCATAAGTATAATCGCTCACCTGTTCCCACGTGTTGCTCATACCACAACCCCTCAACATCGTGCCAGACATAAGGTGACTCTGGATTTTCTGTCCACTTGAATTGAGAATAGTACCCATAGTCTTTCCTCAATAGATTAGCTCGGTGTGATGAATGAAATGATTCCTTACCTAACCAATGTGGTTTAACCATATTATTAAAGTCATAGAACTTCATATTGTTATTGTAACCTCTATCTATCCACTCTGTTATAATAATGTTAGTATAGTGTTTAAGAGCATTTACATAAGGTCTCCACATAACCGTGGCTGGATGATTTATCCACCCCTTATAAGGTTTACCATCCTTACGCTTTTTACCCTCAATAGCGTTGATGATTTGCATACCCTCAACCCTTTGTTTACCTAATCTACGCCAGTCTAAGACTTTAGCGGATTGTTTAAATGATTCATATGGTAGAAATGTCTGCATTACCATTGTACTCCTGTGTATGGTATTCGGATAAGATAATATAATTTACCATCTATCTCAAATATCTGGTTACGCCCGTCTGGGTTAATAGTCTCAAACTCTATTCTCTCATATATAATATCCATAGTTTCTTGCCTATGTGTTGATATCAATGACTCAACTGTATATGGATGTATTATCTCTATTTCTATTTCTAGTAAATAATCAGGATGTGGATCCGATGGTACTAACCTATATGGTATCATCTCTGGTCTTTCTTGACCGTTTAGTTTAGATACACCAAATACAATTGCTATTACAGCAATCAATACGTGAATTGTTGACAATGAAAGTTTCCTCATTACGACTCCTTACCGTCAGGCTCATCCCAATATCGTTCTTCGCCTGGTTCGTTGATTTGTGATTCTACAAAATCTTCTGATGACATATTATCGTCACCCATATAGTCAATACCATAGTCGGTATAGTCATTAACATAACGCTGTATATCTTTTGGTGAAACAAATAACCCATACATATTCATAGGTTTGCTCTTAGATAACCTCTTCTGATCCTTACATATCCTTTTATATAAGTAGTGGCCTAGTTTGTTAAACATTATTTTTTTTCAACCAACCTTTAATTTCTTCTTTTCTTCTTTACTAAACTTATCAAAATATCTGGTATCCATTAGTTTCTTATGTGAGTCACTAAAGTGCTTCCTACTAGCAACATTGATTAAGAAGTAAGGTGCTTTCTTTCTCGTAGCCTCACCAGCAGCTGTAAAATCCTCATATGGGGATAGACATAATGCTTTAAGGCCTGTATCCTTAATTGCTTTCTGTAGGAACTTTTGATACTTCGGTCTATCTACATCTTCCCATTTTATATCTTCGGTATCCATACATACAAATAACGCTGAACTCCTTTTGGATTCGGTAAACTCATAAAACAACTCATAGAAACTCCTCTTATTAGGTTTCCATATATCAACATACAAACTATCCTTTTCTATTTCGGCTTTTAGAAATGGACATACTGGCATATCGGAAAACGCATCATTGGGTTTCTGTAAATAGGTAAAGTATTCATACGCTTCGTCTAATACCTGAGTGTCATCTTTATAGAACAACTCTAATTGATAACTAGTGTTGAATAAATCTAATTGGTAACTCACAACTTCTTCATCCACTTACGTTGTTTAGTAGTTAGCATTTGTAAGCTAGCCAGTTCGTTCATAATCTTTGACTTACGCATGAGACTAATCTTATCTTTACTATATAGGGATTGAGTAAGCGCACAAGCCGCATCGTACCCTTTACTATTGAACTGACTCATAATAGTCTCAATGGCTTCTCGGTAAGGTATATAAATATTAGTAATTGGTTTGGGTATGTATTTAGGTTTCTTGGGTGCAGGATTATTATATTGCTTCAACCACCTATCCCAACTCCTATCAGAGAATATACCCTTTGCTTTCTTGTTACTATTAACACCACGCCTATCCAATCGCTTAAGCTCATCAGACTTCTCACTAGATACGGGTTGAATATAACCACCAGTCTTGTGTGGGTATATGGTATGAGAGGAATACTTTTTAGTATCGCTACAATCCAAACAAACAGTATAGCCTAAGTGTATACGGCCATCAGAGAGAACAACATCACATTTCTTACATTTATTCATACTTGTAATATAGTGTTAAAATCGCATACAAGTCAAGGGAATAATTAGAGTAAGTACGCTTTTTATTTTTTATCATTTATGATACCTTTATTATATCAATTCCTATAGGGAAAAAACCTGGCTCGATTCGTGAACTGGTATGAGCCTCTGTCAGTATGTCATACGATCGGCGATTAACGATTAATTGCCCATGCATGCCTTCAAGTCTGTCATAGTGTCACGCCTCTCCTACTATCATGCCCATTTGTCGAAAGTGCTCTATCTCATAGAACACAGCAGTAAGTATCATTACTATGTAGTCCTCATCGTTCTTGAGCACGTGGGCTGCTTCGTTGAGTGACCACATCTTCACCATATCGAGCTCTATTTGATTTACTATGTTCTTTATGTTGTGTTCTTTCATATTAATAAATATCCTATCTTTAGCAAAATATTATTCAGCGTACCGCTGAAATAAAGGGAACTCCAGAAGATTTACGGAGAGTATCTTTTGTCTCCTACTAGCAGTGGCTCTTAACCTTAGTTCCCTAATTCGTCTGGCTCTATGCTCTTCACCAGTGTATCTGAAGCTCCTCAGGTGAGCCTAAATTCAAGCCATAATTATCTTTCCCTTTCTCATACCTAAATATACGCACAAAGGACCATACGAGTCAAGGGTTATTTTAAAATAGTTTAGCTCCCCAGGCATATGATCATAACTCAGCAGTATTTAAATCCACGATTGTTTACGATTTCCCTTGACTTTACCACCACAATTGTGTATATTCCAGGTTGATTTAGATTAGATAAAGAATATGCTTGGATTACTTACTGAACACTTGAACCACAGCCTTTTGGAATGACTTAACTGACGCGGGCGTGTCTACTCCTAACCTATCCATCTTTAACAGATAGAAGCAGTTGTAGCATAACAGCCTCAAATTCGCTAGTTCTTTGTTAGTGGTGTCATCGTCTAAGTAGTCCAACATAAGCGGCTTAGTCATATCCTGCGGACGATACTCATCATACCCACAGTTAGCACACTCCTCTGCTAGTAATCCTTCTCGGCACAAACGCTTCTGAAGTTTAGCGGTAGAGTAATTAGGATTATTCCCCGCTAGTATATCTGACAATTCGACAGGCTTGCCACCTTCCCTATACCTTCCGGGCGCTGGGGCTGGCTGAAATAATTCGTACATCTTAGCATATTTTTTAAAAGTATTGTAAGAAATGTCTAATAGTTGAGCGGCTCGCTTCATTGAAGTGGTTTCGTTAATTGCCCAAGCTATTTTACTTTTTGCTATCATAATACCCTTATTGTGACAAAATGACACACGAAGTATATCAATTTGCTTATAAAAAAAAGTCTGACATTAAGA
>VMHT01019020.1_pt1 | contig 10179 bp, 6 predicted proteins | sample 4693611 | NCBI WGS metagenome assembly VMHT01 (sample SAMN12280063, study PRJNA550983) | marine metagenome | isolation source: seawater sampled from same location over 5 years 0.02-0.2 micron viral filtrate | place: USA: collected off the coast of southern California halfway between the port... ...
AGCAGATGTAATGGGAGCTTCTACTTTTATAAACTCAAGGTACTAACCTATGGCTAGAGTTGCTGTTCAATTAACGAACTTCACAGGTGGAGAATTATCACCAAGATTAGATGGCAGAAATGATTTAGCAAAATATCCTACAGGATGTAAGACTTTAGAAAACATGATTGTGTTTCCTCATGGGAGTGCAGCAAGAAGAAGTGGTACACAGTTTGTAGCAGAAGTAAAAGATAGTTCTAAAGAAACAAGATTAATTCCTTTTGAATTTAGTACAACACAAACTTATATGTTAGAGTTTGGCAATCAATACATTCGTTTCTATAAAGATGATGGTCAAATATTATCTAGTGGTTCAGCTTATGAAATAGTTTCACCATATTTAGAAGCAGAACTGTTTGATATTAAATATGCACAATCTGCAGATGTTATGTATATTTGTCATCCTAATCATCCTGTAAAAAAATTAGCTAGAACAGGTCATACATCTTGGTCATTAACAAGTGTTGAATTTACCAATGGTCCATTCATGGATCACAATATTGAAACAACAACTATGACAGCATCACATACGAATGCTGGTCAAACAGGAACATTAACTTTATCATCAACTACTGGAGTTAATTCTAATCAAGGTTGGTTATCAACTGATGTTGGTAGATTAGTTCATGTACTTGATGGTCATGTAAAAATTACAGGATACACATCAACAACTGTTGTTAATATGGAAGTAATATCAGATATATCAAGTGGATCATCTACAACTGATTTTGCATTAGGATCTTTTAGTTCTACTACTGGTCATCCTTCTTGCGTAACTTTCTTTGAACAACGATTAGTATTTGCAGCAACGCTATCTCAACCACAAACATTATTTTTTTCTAAGTCTGGTGATTACGAAAACATGGATGATAACTATCATGGAACAGTAGCAGATGATGATTCTATTATTTACACAATCGCATCTAACCAAGTAAACGCAATTAGATTCATGACAGCTACAAGAACTTTAATCATTGGTACTGCTGGTGGTGAGTTTGCAGTTAGTGGCGGTGGAACTGATAACGCTATTACACCTACAAATATATTAATTAAAAAACAATCTAACAATGGTGCAGCAAACGTAGATGCTTTAGCTGTTGGTAACGCAACTATCTTTTTGCAAAGAGCAAGAAGAAAGTTAAGAGAACTAGCTTACAACTTTGATGTTGATGGTTATGTTGCTCCAGACTTAACTATTCTTGCTGAACATATTTCTGAAAGTGGATTTAAACAACTATCTTACCAACAAGAACCTAACCAAGTTATTTGGGGTGTAAGAAATGATGGTCAACTTATTGGATTAACTTACCAAAGAGAACAACAAGTAGTTGCTTTTCATAGACATATATTTGGTGGTAGTGCAGTTTGCGAAAGTGTTGCAACAATTCCAACAGACGATTCAGAATATCAAACATGGGTAATTAACAAAAGAACAATCAATGGTGCAACAAAAAGATATGTAGAATATATTCATCAATATGATTTTGATGAAACAGATGATACTTCATTTAACTTTTTAGATTCACAATTATCTTATAGTGGATCTGCAGTTACTACTATATCCGGTCTTGCTCATCTTGAGGGTCAAACTGTATCGATCTTAGCAGATGGTGCAACGCATCCAGACAAAGTAGTTAGCTCTGGATCAATAACTTTAGACAGATCTGCAAGTAAAGTTAAAGTTGGATTAAGTTATACATCTTTATTACAAACAATGAGAATAGATGCAGGTTCACAAAATGGTACATCACAAAGTAAAACTAAAAGAATCTATGAGATTACTGCTAGACTTTATGAAAGTATTGGTGTGGAGATTGGTCCAGATCTAGATAACATGGAACGAATACCATTTAGATCTTCAGCTAACGCAATGGATAGTGGTATCAATGTATTTACAGGAGACAAAGAAATAGAATTTAGAGGAAACTATGAAACAGATGGTTTTATATTTGTTAGACAAACTCAACCTTTACCTTTGACGATACTGTCATTATACCCTAAACTTCAAACAAACGATGGATAGAATAATCAATATTGTAAAGTACAAAGGTGAGCATGGTAAATATATTATGAAACAACAAATGAATCATATGTTAATGGATAAAGATATGGAGTTTAATGGTAACGCAATGAATTTAGAACAAGAAAATTTAGCATTCACAGGTATGATTAGTGGTAAACCTATCTTTGCTGCAGGAATGAAAATTATTTGGGATGGTGTTGCAGAGGGTTGGGTACTAGCAACTAAAGATGCTTTAGATCATCCTATAGCTGTTGCAAAAGCAATAAAGAAAGATTTTGCACGAATTGCTAAAGAAAATAATATCAATAGAGTTCAAAGTGCTGTAAGAGCAAACTATACAACAGGTTTAAAATTTGCTAAATGGTTGGGATTAGAGGAAGAAGGTTTAATGAGAAAATTTGGTTTTGATGGTTCTGATCAATATATGTATGCGAGGTTATTCTAATGGGATGGCAAATGGCAGCAACAGCAGTAATAGGTGCAGCAACAGCTAAACAACAAGGTAAGATTGGAAAATTTAATCAAGCAGTTAGTGAACGTAATGCTAAAGTAGCAGAAGCAGAAGCAGTACAAATAGAAAAAAAAACTGAATTTGATATTGCTAGATTTGATGAGTCTTATCAAAAATTAGTAGGTCAAGCAGAAGTAGCTTTTGCTAAATCTGGTGTAGTTTCTGGAACAGGCACAGCATATAGAATTGCAGCAGCAAATGCTAGAGAGAAGTATATGCAAGAAAACATTATGAGATACAATTCTAAAGTTGCTCAATCTAAAAAAATTGAAGAAGCAAACTTTGCAAGAATCTCTGGTCAAATGGCTAGAGAACAATCTAGACTTGCTCAAATACAAACAATAGGATCTACAGGAACAAGTTTACTTAATATGGGTAATTTTGGTGGTGGTCAATCTTACAGCAAAACTTATACTGGTTTTGGTCAAAGTGGATATGGTAGAGATCCTGGAGATATAATGTAATGCCAAAGATACCTACATTTACAACTGAAGCAACAATAACAGGTGAAGTTGGATCTGTTAAATCTAATATTCAAATGAGTCTTGATCAAACAATTGGATCTGCTTTAGCGCCTGTAACAAAAGAAATTGTACAACACGCAGTTAAGAAAAAAGATTTTGAAAATAAAACAGAAGCATTAAGATTAGAAAATGATTTTATTAGAGATATGCAAGACGTTTATACTGAAGCAGGAAATTTAGAAAATGATGATCAAGCACAATCTATTGTTAAAAACAAATCAAATATGTTGATACAAAAATATTCTGGTCTAGCAACTAATAATAATTCTAGAACTTTATTTAATCAGTATGCTTTATCTGAAGTGCAAAAAGGAATCTTTAGAACTAGTACAGCAGTTGAAAGAAATACTTTAATTGCGTTAGATACTTTAGTTTCTGAAAAAAAATCTAAATTAATGATTACAGCTTTAGATATGAAAGATGGATTTGACTATGAGGTTTTAGGTGCAGATTTGGAAGATTTATATACGATAAATTATAAAGGAAAAGTTCCTGATGCAGTTTTAAGTAAAATGATTTCCGGTATACCTAATGAAATAAAATTTTTAGAAGCAGATAAAATGATTTCTGAATATCCTAGAAAAGCATTATCAATGTTGATGAATGAAAAAGACTTTCAAGGTTTAAATTATGATTCAAGAAAACAATTAATTGAAAAAGCTAAAGTAACTATAGCACCTATGATTAAAGATGAGTACGATGATCATCTTGCTAAAATTGCTGTAGGTAAAGAAAGTTTTTTTGACATGAATACTGCTTCATTAGTTTTACCTGTTAATAAAGTAAACAAAATGATTGCAGAGGAAACATTTGCTAAAGATCGTACAACAAATAATGCTATACTTCTTAACACTCCTTTATCATTAACAGAAGAAGTAGCAGATGGTCAAATAAAAGAATTTTATGAATTACATGGAGAAGTAAAAGGTAACGAAAACAAAACATATGTTAAGGGAATTGTAGCAGGTAAAAAGAAGGCTCTTAAAGAAGATGCAGTTGGTTTTATAAAAGAATTTGATACAGAGGTAGAACTTGCTTATCAAGAGTTAGAATCAGAAACAGATCCTAAACTTATAAAAGATAAAAAAACAAAGTTAATAGATTTATTAATTAATAAACAAAGAGATTTAGAAGTTGAAAAGATTAGAGTTGCTAGTAATGCTGAAATGCAACAAATAATAACAACACTTACAGATCCAGAAATTTCAGCAGAAGATAAAATTAATTTAGAAATGTTTACAAAAAATATGTATGGAGACAACAACATGAGTAAAGTTTTAAATCATTTATCAGATTTAAAAATTCCACAAGATTATATTACTGCATTAAGTACAAATAGTGTACCTTTAAAAAAAGATATTTATTCTTCAAGTACACAAAATTTAGAAACATTAGAATCTTTAGTTAGATCTGGAATGAAAGATGGAGATAAATTTAATACTATAGAAAAAGCAATTGCTAAAGAGTTAGATGATTTTAAAAATGTAATTTATGCTCAAGGAGAAGGATCTGTAAGTTCAACAGCATATGCAGCAAACATTCAAAAAACAATTTATAAGTCTGCTTTATATAGAATAGAAACAAAAAATATGACTATAGACCAAGCTGTTAAATCTGCTTCACAAGAATTTTTAAAAGATTATCGTATAGGAGCTGATGAAAATTATTTGATTGCATCAGATGTTAATGGAGAAAAAACAAACCAAATATTATTAGAACAAAAAGTAGAAGCAGTTCTTTTAGAAATAGAAACTAATGAAGAATATGTAGATAAATTTATGGGTGAAGATGGTTATATGCATTTTGCTAAACTTGCAGGAGTAGAAAATTTAACTGAAGAAAAAGTAAGAGATAGAATTTTATCAAATATTCAAAATCATAGTAAAATGTTAAACAATAGCGATATGACAGGTTTTGTTGTTTATACAGAATTTGCTAATGGAGCAACACATCCTATTGTAAATGCAAATGGTGATAAAATAGAATTTTATAAAGTACCTACTGAAAATGATAAAGGTATTTTAAGTACAGAATTAAAATTTCCAGGAACAAATGAAGATATACAATTAGTAGATGAAGATGATGGTTTAAGTTATTTAGATAAAATTGTTTTAGATGAAAATCAAAACATAGGTAAGGAAAGTATTACAGTAGGAAGTTCCATTGATACTGTTGGAAATTTATTTTCGTCAAAAAATAAAATAACATAATATGATAAATTTTGGATTAGGTACATTTGAGCCTTCTGAACAAGAAATAGGTTCTTTATACAATCAAACTAAAAGTGGCTTTTGGGAAACTGCTGGTGCAACATTCATGAATGCTTGGAATTATAACCCAACATCTTCTGTGTTAAGAGCTGTAGAACAAACTCAAGCATATCAATCAAGTAGTGAATATTTAGATAGGGATGAACTAAATAAACAATATGGACATCTTGGTTTAGTATTTGAAAAAGATACTAGATCTGGTTTAGTTGATTATCTTGTAGAAAGAAAAGAATTAGAAAATGAAAGAGCAGACGTTATTGCCAGAGGTCCAGATGGTAAACTTGCTAAAAGTTTTTTTTTTTTAGAATCTCTTGGTACAAGTTTTTTAGATCCAATAAATCTTGCAGCATCTTTTGTTCCTGTTGTTGGTCAAGCTAGATTTGCAAACATGGTAGCAAGATCTGGTAAGAATGTTGCTAGAATGAAAAAAGGTTTAGTTGAAGGTTTTGTTGGTAATACAGCTGTTGAGCCACTTGTTTATGGTGTGGCAAAATCAGAGCAAGCAAATTATGATGCGTGGGATTCTTTTGCTAACATAGCTGTAGGTGGTTTTATAGGTTCTGCAGCTCATGTTGGTTTTGGTAGAATAGGAGATTTCATTGCAGAAAAAAGAGGTAAACCAAATATATATCAAAAACTTGCTGCAATCTCTCCAGAGAACCAACAAGCATTATTAAGATATTCTGTTGGTAAAGTTTTAAAAGGAGAGAAAGTAGATACTGGAAATCTTATAATTGAAAAAACTAAAATAGGTGATCCAAGATTAAATAAATTAGAAGATCAAATTACTGAATACAAAGGTTTATATAAAAATGCTTTAGAATCTAAAGATAGAAAGTCTGCAAAAGTATACCTGCAGAACTTGCGAAACCTACAAAAAACAGAAAGAGATCTAATTGAAGCTAAAAGAAAAGCGAATGATGAAGCTAAATTACAAGAACAAAAAGAAGGTATTAATGCTAATAATAAAAAAACTACAACAGAAATGAAAGCAACAAAAGTAGAAAAACAAACTTCTGAAGTAGAAATTGAAGGTGAAAACACTAATCAAACAGTTAAATTTAGACAAAAACAATTAGACATTAAAGATGAAGATCTAACAGAATTATCAGTAAATAAATCTGAAATTGATAAAATAGATAATAATATTAAAAACAAACCTAAACTAAGAGAAGCTATAGAAGCTGCAACTTATTGTACTAAAAGGAATAGTTAATGGCAGACATAAAAAAATTATCAAAATGTTTTCAAGAAGTTAAGAGATTAACAGGAGATCTTATATCTGATGAACAAATTAATGAAATTTTAGATGAAGCTAAAATAGCAGTTAATGAAAGTAAGTTTGATAAAGCACAAATAAAAACAGATAAAATTTTAGCAAAAAAAGTTATTGATAAAATTGAATATGATCAAGCAGTAAAAAAAAGAAATTTAGCTGAGAATAATTTAAAGGCTATAGATATTTATCAACAAATTATAGATGCAGTAGATTTATCTGCAGCATCTAATGTTAAATTTAAATTAACTCCAGAAGAAGGTGTTTTAGCTAAATTAGTTGGTAATCAAAAATTTTCTAAAATTGCTAGAGACTCTATTGGATCAAGACAAACTGCTTTAGAGGAAATGGAAATTAATAATTTTTTTAGAGGAATAAACGAAATATCACCTACATCTTGGGATGCTTTAACTTCTGGTAAAATGGATTTAGAAATTATGGATGAAATGAAAGGTTTAATTTCTGGTAACGCAGAAGCTAAACAAATTGCAAAAGTGTTAATGAGAATACAATCTGATTTAAGAGGTCAGTTAAACGATCTTGGTGCTAACATAGGTGAGATAGATGATTGGATTACAAGAATGTCTCACAATGTAGAAAAAATGGCTAGAGCTGCAAATGGTTCTAAAATTATTGGTGATCATAGAGTGGCTTGGAGAGAATATATTAAACCTAGATTAGATTTAAAAAGAAGTTTTGTAAATGTAAATGATCCTAAAGAAATAGATAAAATATTAGATAATATTTTTGATAGTTTTATGTCTGGCGATCATATGAAACATGATGGTGCAGGAAGTATTTTTGGTACAAAAAATGTAACTAATAGACTAAACGCATCAAGAGTTTTACATTTTAAAGATTCAAAAAGTAGACAAGAATATAGTGTTAAGTTTGGAGAACCTTCTTTAAAAGAAAATGTATTAGGTGTTATAACTACTAGCACAAGAAATATTGCTTTAATGCAAACACTTGGAACTAATCCTAAAGATACTCTTGAAAAAGTTTTGTCTTTATTAAGAAAAAAATATAAAAGCACAGACCCTAAACAAATTAGTAAATTAAATTTTAAAAATTTTGAAAATGAGTTTAAAGAATTAGATGGAAGTATTAATGGTATATCTAATGATGTTTTAGCAAAAGTAGGAATGGTTGTAAGATCAACTGGAGCAATGGCTAGATTAGGTATGACACCGATTACATCTTTTGGAGATATACCTCAATATATGGGTACTTCAAACTTTCAAGGTAGAGGATTACTAAGTGGTTTATTTGAAGCATTAACTGGATTGTTTAATGCCAACGATAAAGCTGCAATGGAAGTCTTGCAAGTAGTAAGTAATTCTTATTCTGCTACAGCTTATAGAGGTAACGTGTATGCTGCAGGTAATGATAGCTGGGGTAAGATGGGTGAATTGCAAAATACATTTTTTAAATGGAACTCACTAAATGGATGGGTGTCAAGATTAAAAAGTTCTATGATACTTGGATTATCTAGACATTATGGAATGTTAACTCAAACAAAATTAAAAGATTTAGATATAAGAGAAAGAAACTTTTTAAATTTATATGGTATTGATGAAGGTAAATGGGATATGCTTCGTTCTATTAAAACTTTAGCAGTTGATGATAAAAGATATTTAACAGCAGAAAGTGTAAATGATTTATCTGATGATGTTATTACAAGTTATGTTGGTAGAAAACTTTCTCAAAGAGAAATAAGAAACTTCAAAAAAGATTTAGAATTAACTTGGAGAAATGTTTTGGTAGATCAAGGTATGCATGGATCTCCAGAACCAGATGCTGCCACTAGAGCAATCATGAACCAGGGTCTAGAAAAAGGTACTCCAATGGGAGAAACTATTAGATTTGTTATGCAGTTTAAAGGTTTCCCTATAAGTATGTGGAAGAAAATTATTGGTAGAGAACTATACTCTTATGGAGCAGACGAGGGTAGTTTACCAATGCTTAAAGGTTTATCAAGTCTACTAATAATGGGTACTATTTTTGGTTATATAGCAATGTCTACTAAAGACATGATTAGAGGTAGATCTCCTAGAGATCCTAAAAAAGCAGGAGTTATTTTACAATCATTTGCTCAAGGTGGTGGTGGTGGTATTTATGGTGATTTCCTAATAAGTGAAATACAAAATGAATATGGTAATGGTATATTTGAAACTGCTCTTGGACCAACTGCAGGAGATATAAAAAAATTCTTTGATATGGCTCAATCTATGAATGATCCTAAAAAAGCAGGTAAGAAATTTTATGAGTTAGCTGAAGGTCATACACCTTTTTTAAATTTATATTATACTAAATTTGCATATGATTATTTAATTGGCTATCAGATTAAAGAGTTTCTTGATCCTGGGTATTGGAATAGAATGAAAACAAATCATTCAGAAAAAAGAGGTCAAAAATATTTTATGAAACCAGGTTCAATAATACCAGATTTTGATCAATTAAAAGAGTAGATAAAAGAATGAAAAAAGAGTATAACCAAGAATATTTATTGACTAAACCATCATCAATGTTTAAAGGTTTTTAGCATATGACTATATCATCGACTACAGTAAAGAACTCCTACTCCGGAAATGGTACACTCAATACCTTCAACTATACTTTTAAAATTTTTGCAGACGCAGATATTCAAGTAATTATTAGGGATGCAACAGCTACTGAAACTGTAAAAACTTTAACTACACATTATACAGTAACAGGTGCAGGAAATGCTAATGGTGGAACTATTGTATTTACATCTGGTAATATTCCAACTAATACAGAAACTGTAGTTATAAGAAGAGCATCACCACAAACACAAGCAATCGATTATATTGCTAACGATCCATTCCCTGCTGAAAGTCATGAAGAAGGATTAGATAGATCTATGATGGCTATTCAACAACTACAAGAAGAAATAAATAGATCAATTAAATTATCAAGAACAAACACAATGACATCTACAGAGTTTGCTGTTGGTGCAACTGATAGAGCCGGAAAAATTTTTGGTTTTGATTCTAATGGTGAACTTGTTGTATCGCAAGAATTAGGAACTTTCAAAGGTAACTGGTCTGCATCAACTACTTATTCTGCTAGAGATATAGTTAAAGACACATCAACAAATAATATTTTTTTAGCTAACACAGGTCATACATCTTCTGGTTCACAACCACTAACAACTAATACAGATAGTGCTAAATGGGATTTATTAGTAGACGCAGCTAGTGCTACAACAAGTGCTACTAATGCTGCTGCTAGTGCTACGGCTTCTGCAACCTCAGCAACCAACTCAGCAACAAGTGCAACTACTGCAACTACAAAAGCAAGTGAAGCAGCTACTTCGGCAACTAATGCTGCAAATAGTTTTGATAGTTTTGATGATAGATTTCTAGGAACTAAATCAAGTGATCCAAGTGTAGACAATGATGGCAATGCTCTTGTTGAAGGTGCGATGTACTATAATTCAACAGACAACGATATTAGATTTTACAATGGTTCATCTTGGGATGCTCCTGCTACACAAGCTGCAACGAGTGCAA
>VMHT01125617.1_pt1 | contig 10178 bp, 11 predicted proteins | sample 4693611 | NCBI WGS metagenome assembly VMHT01 (sample SAMN12280063, study PRJNA550983) | marine metagenome | isolation source: seawater sampled from same location over 5 years 0.02-0.2 micron viral filtrate | place: USA: collected off the coast of southern California halfway between the port... ...
CAGTAGAAGTAAATTCACCATTACACTTTGATTTAATACAACAAACTTTTATGAATGCTGGTGACCAAATACACGCTATAGCAAATAAAATTAATATATTAAATACATCAGAGGTTGCTGGTGATAATGATGGTAAAGAATTAAAAATAATTGCTTTCCCAGTTCCATTTAAACCAGTAAGTCAAAGACTAAACTTAGAATTAGAAGCTGTTGCTGGTTCTACTTTACTTGGTCAACATGTTATTTTCTCAGAAGTAGTAAGAAAAATTTAAAAATAAAAAAAAAAATATTTTCTAAATATATAAAATGAATAGTATTCAATATCACGAAGTACAACCACAAAATCAGCAAGACTCTTATAACCAATTTAACACTATATCTTTTGAGATTTTAAGTGATGGAAGAAAATTAAATCCAAACTCACTAAGATTAGATTTTGACTTAGAGGTTTTCAAAACTGGTGCAACTAGAGTTGGCGGAATTGACGATGTCTTCGTAAATAAAAACATTTGCGGACACGCATTCTTTGAGAGTTGGCAAACGACAGTTCAGTCTGCTGGTTTAATAGAAAATTTACAAGAATATCCCCGATGGGCAAATATTCACGCCACCGCTACGCATAATTCAAACGATTTTATGACATGTGGATTTCAAGCTGAGGGCAGACAACTCAAAAACGAAGCAGCATCAGCTCAATTACAAAGACAATCATGCCATGCTAGTGATGCCGCCGCACACTATATCAACCCATCTTTTACCATAAAACCTCTTATAGGGTTTAACCGCATGATGGGAGATGGTTATTCATTCAGCAAAAATGGTTATATAAGAATTGATATTAACATCGCAAGAAATTTAACTGCTCTTTATGGTTCAGACTATGCTGCTGATGGATCCTTCGCATTAAAAAATGTAAGAATGAGATATACCACACGACCTGACGATGGATCGCAAGGTAAAATTTTAATGAACTCTTATGTAGAAGTAAAAGCAACTTCTACATCGCAAAATTATAATGTTGATAGTAGAGTACCAAGTAAAGCTGTTAATGGTGTAGTATTATCATTTTTAGAAACAGCACACGAATCAAGTAGTAGAGATGATAGTTATCAATTAGAAAAATATCCTTCATTAGACGAAATTAATTATCGGTTTAATGATGCTAGTAATAGGTATGTTACTTATAGTGTAACAGACTTAGGAGACCAAGTTAAAAAAGGTATTCAAGCATTAAGCGACGGTGGTGTATCAATGGCAAGTAGATTAAATATTGCTGCTAATCATTCATTCATAGTTGGATTACCATTTCAAGAATATATAGATTTATCAAGTCAAAAATTTTCAGTCAATTTAAAATCAAGTAGTACTAACTTGAACGCAAAACCAAGAAATGTCTATTTATTCTTTTTAACCTTACTTTCTATTTAAACAATATTTTTTCTTAATTTAATATATTTATAAAAAATAATTATAATATTTTTTTATAGTATAAATGACTACTTTAAATCATAGAAATAGAAGAGCCGTAAATAATCATTCTATATACCAAACCGATTTACATACAAGCACCAATAGTCTACTTAGTGCAATTAAAGAAAATACTGCGAATATAAATTTAAATGTTGATACACTTGAGGTGAATACAGATGGACTAGAAGCATTACAAACTACAGCAAACACTACATTAGCATCTATATTAGTAGATACAGATGCTGCTGATAGTTCGTTAAATACAATAGAAGCTCAAAGCGTTCTTACTGCTTCTAGATTAAATAATATTCAAAATAAATTAAATGTAAATACAGATGGTACTGGTGATACACTAGGACAAATCGCTAATAATATATTAAGTAAAAATACTGATGCTGAAGCACATTTAGGAAACATAGACACTGGAATTGATGTATTAGAAGCATGTGTAGGATCCAATAAAGTTAATGTTAATATTTCGTCTGGCACTATTACGCTTCCTACAGGGGCCGCTACTGAGGCAAAACAAGACACATTAGAAGCATCTTTAACAAGTATAGAAGGAAAAATAGATGTGTTTGACGCAGTATTAGACGCAAGTTTAGTAAAACAAACGAGTATAGAAGGATTAATAGGTACTTTAGACGGAGTGGTAGATAATATATTAAGTAAAAATACTGATGCCGAAACCCACTTAGGAAACATAGACACAGGCATAGATGTATTAGAAGCGTGTGTTGGATCTAATAAAGTTAATGTTAATATTTCGTCTGGTAATATAAGCGGATTCGCGACAGATACACTACAAGGAACTACAAATAGTAAATTGGATACATTAGAAGCAAGTTTAACTAGTATGGAAGGAAAACAAGATACACAAGTTACTCATCTATCAGAGATAGAAGGAGCAGTAGAAACTCTAGAAGGTTGTGTAAGTGGATCAGAGGTGCAAGTAGATGTTGTAGGTTCTCTGCCAGCTGGAACAAATAATATAGGAGATGTAGATGTAGCATCTGTAGCGGCAGGAACAAATAGAATAGGTATGGTAGCAATAAAAGCAAATGAGGCCGCAGATGGAAGTGGTACTGAAAGACATTTATTATGCGATAGTGCAGGGCATCTTCAAGTAGACATAGTAAGCGGTGGAGGCGGCGGTGATGCCTCGGCATCAAACCAAGTAACAATAAATAACAGCATAGCAACATTAGACGCAGTAGTAGATAATATATTAAGTAAAAGCACAGATGCTGAAGCACACTTAGGAAACATAGACACTGGCATAGATGTACTAGAAGCGTGTGTAGGTTCTAATAAAGTTAATGTTAATATAAGTAGTGGTAATATTACTGGTTTTGCTACTGCGGCACATCAAGTCACCGCACAAGGTAAACTAGATACTTTAGAAACAACACTTACAGCAATTGAAACAGACCAAGCAGCATTAGAAGTATTACATACATCAACAAACTCAAAACTAGATACTATTGATAGTGTGTTAGACAATATATTAAGTAAAAATACCGATGCCGAAACACACTTAGGAAACATAGACACAGGAATAGATGTATTAGAAGCGTGTGTTGGATCTAATAAAGTTAATGTTAATATAAGTAGTGGTAATATAACTGGTTTTGCTACTTCAGCACATCAAGTTACTATACAAGGTAAATTAGATACTTTAGAAACAACACTTACAGCAATTGAAACAGACCAAGCTGCACTAGAAGTATTACATACATCAACAAACTCAAAACTAGATACTATGGATACTGTATTAGATAATATTAAGGTGGATACAGAAGCAATAGAAACCGCAGTAGAAGCATTAAATGCCAGAGATAGTTTAACTACAACATTAATTATTGACGGTCAAACTGTAAGTAGTAGTGGAACACATACCAGTAGTTCTTTTGAAGTAACAAATATTAATAGAAGTGGAAAATTACAATTCTTAGTAAGAATTTCTGGTGTATCTGTTCCAGATATTTCTGTAGCAGTTCAGCTTAGTGCTGACAACACAAACTTTTTTGGAGCAGATTTAGGTATGATAACGCAAGGAATTTCTACTTCTGGTGACGCTCAGTTTATATCGTGTAATTTTGCCGCAAAACATGTTAAAATAAAACTATCTAACAGTAATGGCAGTTCGGCCGCAACTTGTACCGTCCATATGTTTAATTAAAAAAAAAAAATTAAAAAATAATATTAAATATTATAATGAGTAATAAATTAGTTAGACTTACATCTACAGAAACAGATGGTCTTTTTGACGCACAATTTAACGACCCACTTTATATAAAACCTATGAGTTCAATAGGATTACAATCAGCAAATATTAATATTTTTCAACCTAATATAACTATCATAGGTGGATTCAACAATACATTTACTGTTAGACAAAACGACCATACTTTTGAAGCAGCTTTATTTGAGAAAACCTATAATAATACAAACTATTTGGATTTATTAAGAGATATGGCAGACGAAGCAAATTTAGGATTAAAGTGTGATAATAATTCAGCAGATCCATTTGCAATAGGTGTCCAAGTTAATGTGGCAGTAACCGACGAAGCAAAAGTAGAAATCGCAACATTAAGAGGCATAAATGCTACACCACTTGTAAGTGTTCCTGCTAATCGCAGATTTAAAACTCATGGTGTTTCTCTTACAGACTCTACATTAAAAAAAGATGGTGCTTTAGCAGCTTCTACCGATTTAACAAAATCTTATATTCAAAGTTATGGCGAATTTACAAAATCAAGTGGTGTATTTTCATGTAGAATAAAACACATGACGAGCGGTGGCGGTGTTGCTGTCGGTGGTTTTGTGTTTGGACTGGTACATAAATCAAAAGTACATAAATTACATGGGCAAAATTCAAACTTTGTAGAAGATGATTTTACGATTGCAATTCAAACTGGTAATAATGTAGGGGATAATTATAGAATTATACAAGGTCAAAATAATACTGGTTTTGTAGATTCAGGAGTAGCACCAGAGAGACTAAGTGGTGTAGATTTCCCTGACGAATCACAACATGATAGAGTTCAAATAAGAATTACAGAGGGTGTAGCAGTTATAGAAGTAATACAGCACACAGCTGGCACAACTATATTGGGACAACCGACGATTATAAATGTAGCAAATAATGATAATATATTAGGTAATAATCTACAAACAGAATTTTATGGTGTTGTATGTGTAAGAGCTGCTTTAGCAGATTGTCAATTAGATAATTTAGGTTTTAGAGAAGATCCTTATGCTAATGCAGTAACTTTAGCAAATATACCTGGTGCTACAAATGATATGTCAGGTAGAACAAATATAATTACTAATGTAATTTTTCCAACAAGAGATTTACCAGACTTTTTAGGATTTAATATTTTAAATTTAAATCCATCAGCAAAAAGAAAAAATGAGGTGTTCTTAGCAGACAATACATTTAAAGTTTTAGCAAAAAATGAAAGATTTATTTTAGAGATGTTGAATTTAAATTTAGATAGTTATGATGGGTTTTTAAAAAGAAAAGCAAATTTATTACATTCACTACAATTAGAACAAGCACAAACTGGTACATCACACTCTACTATTAGATATGAACCTAATGAAATTATATATTTGGATCTTAACAACGCACAAGAATTAAGTCTTACTAATTTAAGAGCTCGTGTAGTATCAGAACAATATGAACCTATAGACACAGAAGGTTTTAACGTATTAAATTTATTATTCAAATGATACTATAATTCTATCTATTCTATCTTTTTTCTGTAAAGGATTATATCTATAATATATTTGATTATATAATATTTTTTTCTCAAAAATATTTTGATTTAATAAAGATTGAAAAATATATCTAACTGATGTATGATTTTTTAATTGAGTAATATATTTGATTAGATTTCTTATATGAATATATTTTAACCAACCCATATTATATACATTTCTGTAATTAAAATATGTAGTAACTAAAAGTTGATAGTCATCTTTATTTTTCTTACTATAGAGGTGTGTATATTGATTATACTTTATATCCATAATAATAAATAAATATAAAAATTGATTTAAATTTAAACAATAAAATATAATATAGAATATTATGGATTTATATACACTATTAAAACAATACAAAGATGTTAAGGATTGCTCTATAAAAGCGTATGAAATAAGACTAAGAAAATTAAATAATGATGAAGAAATAAATGATTTAAATTTTATAGATGAACCAACAGAAGACACTATAAATAAAATAAATGAATTAGAAAATGATAATACAAAAAAAAATACATATATAGCATTATGTGTATTTATAGATTGTTATTTAAAACATTTAGAAGACCAAATTGAAACTGTAGAAGAAGTAAGTGTAGGTAGTTTTAAGGCATGGGGGCAATCTACTATAAATTATGATTTAAAATTAAATAAACTAAAAAACCAGCACACTTTATACAAAAAAAAAAAGAAGAGTTTAATAAAATAGTTTATAAAAATCAAAAAAAAATAGAAGCAAAGAAAGGCACTATGAATGAAAAAGAAAAAAAAAATTGGACTACCAAAGATGAATTAATGAAAGTATATAATGCCTATAAAGAAGAAGTATTTAACACGGATTTTGATAAAAAATTTAATGCTAGTAAAAGAATATTATTAGAAAATTATTTAATCACGGCATTATATTTATTTATAAATCCGCGTAGATTGGATTATAATGTATTTATTATAAAAGATATTAAAGATAGAAAACCTAAGATGAATTATTTAGTAGATGATAAGCAGTCTGGACGATATTTCCTTATCGCAGAATACAAGACAAGTCGCTGCTATGGCGATGATATTATTATTGTACCTGACGAAGTTAATGCTGTCTTGGATATTTATTTAAAATATTTAAATGTTAGAGATCCACAACCATTATTTTTCAATAACAGAGGTGAACCACAAAATAAAAATGGTCTGGGTAAATATATAAGCAGAGCTTTTGCACCTACTGGTAAAAAAATAACATTAAATTTAATTAGAAAGATAATAATATCGGAAACTACAGGGTGTCAGCAAATGGACGAAGCAATAAATTTAGCAAAAGACATGAAACATAGTGTTTCAACACAACAAAATTTTTATTTAAAAAAAATGTAGAATAATAATATAATGAATTATGTTATTGCGATACCTAGTCATAATAGAGCTTTAGATATAAATAGGCAAACTTTGAAGGTGTTACATTATTATAATATTAATTGGGATAAAGTTTTTATATTTGTTGATGGGGGGGAAATAGCACAATATAAAAAATTTTTAAAATACCCAGCAAATATTGTTGAAGGAGCATTAGGCATAAAAGAAAATAGATTAGCAATAAGTGAATATTTTGATGAAAATGATTTTATAGTAAGTATAGATGATGATATTACTCATATATTAAAATTAAAAATTTGCCAAACTGGTAAAAACAGATTAGATAAAGAACAAGATTTAAAATTATTTATACTTAGTACAATTGAAAGAATGAAAAAAGAAAACATAACACTTGCTGGATTATATCCAGTAGATAACCCATTTTTTATGAAAAACTTAGTGTCTTTAGATTGCCGATTTATCATAGGTAATTTTAAAATATTTAAAAATAAAAAAATATTAGAAAAAAGAAAATTTACATTACTTGAGGACTATGAAAATACTATGAAACATTTTTTTTATGCTGGTAAGGTTTTAAGATTTAATAATATGGTAGCAAGTACTAAGTATAATATATTGAAATGGGGATTAAGTAATAAAGATAAAATAAACGAAGTAAATTTATTTCATCATAAATATTTACATTATAGTTCTATAAGTATAAAAGCAAAAACAGTAGATATAAGACTAAGGGATAAAGGATTTTCTGTTCTTTCTTCTTTATGGATTGGTAAAAAATTAAATGAAATAAGTAAAATTTGTATTAAATCTTGGATAAAACAAGGATACGCTATTGATTTATATGTAAATGAATTAACTGAAAATGATTTTCCACATGATTTAATGCCATATATAAATCTGATAGATTACAAAGAAATAGAATGTGATTATGAAAATGATATATTACCTTTTAGTGACTACTGGCGTTATAAATTATTAAAACAAAAACCGCAGAGTACGTGGATTGATGCTGATATGTTTTTGCTTGACAGATTACCTACAACAAATATAATTATAAGTAGCGAACATACGATGCAGTCTGGGGCATATAAAAGCAATAAAACCTATGTACCGAATATAGGTGTTTTAAAATTAAATACTATAGAAGGTCAAATGTTTTTAAGTGAAGTTTTAGAAAAAATTGATAGAGGTAAAAAAGCTACTTTTTGCGATAATATGAAAATATTTAGAAATATATTAAAAAAGATATGTTATGATGAGATCTATAGATATATATATAAACCGAATGCTTTCTGCCCTGTGCCGTGGTGGGACTGTGCCGAGATATACAAGGATATTGAAGAGTTTTCTACAAAGTATTCGGTATCAGTTAAAAGCACAGATTACATATTAAATAATAGTATTGCTATACATCTTTGGAATAATTTTACTTTTAAAAAATACAAAATTGATTTTTATAATTTACCTAAAAACTGCTTCTATAATACATTAAAAGAATACTATGACTGAGATAAAAGGATTTGAAAACTATTTGATATATGAAGACGGAAACATTTATAGCAAATACTATAAAAAATTTTTAACACTTAAAAAAGATGATAAAAGTGGATATTTACGTATTACTTTATATGAGAATAAAAAAAAGCAAAGATTTTATTTACATAGATTATTAGCAGAACATTTTATACCTAATGATGATGAAACAAAACAACTTGTAGATCATGTGGACCGAGATCGAGAAAATAATGATTTAAGTAATTTGAGGTGGGTTAATTACGCAGAAAGTAATTGTAATAGAGGTCTTTTTAAAAATAATAAATTAAGAGAAAAATATATATGGGAATCAGTTCAACAAAGTGGTAAAAAAGGGCATTACAATTATTATTATAAATTTAAAATAACTAATATTCATCAAAAATATTATAATGCTTTATATTATAGTCTTGAAGATGTTATTAAAATTAGAGATGAATTTTGTAAAAAGAATAATATTAATCTATAAAATTCATCATTATTGCTTTATGTTTATAAGATTTTTTATGTGTATTTAATGTATATTTATTTTTAAACCATAGACCGCAACTACATTGGATTTTTTTTGTAGTTTTTTTTATTTTAATTTCTTTATCTTTCATTTTTTATTATTTTTATACTTAGTATGATTTTTTCAAAAATAATATATTCAATTTTTATATTTTTAATATGAATGAAGTTCATAAAATATTATTAAATAATTTAAAAAAATTAATAAATTGTATTGAAGGTGAATATTTTATAAGTGATGGTGCACTATTAGGACATGTAAGAGAAAATAAATTAATAGAATATGATGATGATATTGATATATATTTATTACCAAATAGTTATATAAATAAAGATAAATTAAAATTATATGATTTAGATATTCAAAAATATTATATTTGTGATAAAATATATTCAAAAAATCATACTAAGATAAAAAAAAATAAATGGTTTGAGTACATAGATTATATGAGAACAAAACGAGATACAGAAAATTTTAACAGAGCAGAACTCTTTGAGTATGCGAGTAAAACATATAATGAAGATAGTATAGATCCAAAGTTTTCATATCCGTATATAGATATATTTTATTTAAAAGAAAATGATGATGAATATTATTTACCATATAAAATGAGTAGTAATTATGCTAATAAATATTTATATTTTAAAAAAGATATTATAAATCCTATAATGAAAACTATGTTTTGTGATATAAAAGATGTTTGTATACCATACGATTCTGTTAGAGTTATTAAAAATATATACGGAGATGATTGGTTTATACCTAAAAAATTTAATAATAAATAATAGTAATGAATAAATATATTGATTGTACTAAAGTATATATAGATAGATCTGAACATGGTTTAGGTTGTTTTGCTAAGAATGATATAAAAAAAGATGAAATAATTGAAAATGGTATTATGATGATAATTAACGGTGTTGATGGTAATGACAATCCACATTTGTTTACTTGGAGTGATGACAGAAAAGTATGGGCTGCAGCGAGCGGTTGTTTGCCGTTTTATAATCATAGTGAAAATCCTAATATAAAAAAAATAGGTAATTTAAAAAATAATACTATAAAAGTAAAAGCTTTAAAAGATATTAGAAAAGGTGATGAACTTAGAAATACTTATATGAGTAATAAATGGCGAAAATGCTTTAATTTTACTCAATAAATGTATAATCTACAGCAATCCATTCTTCTTTATAATGATCACCGAAAGCATTTGTGTATGCTGGTGAATAAAGGTGATTTTTACCTTTTTCATCAAGTTCACTTACATATTTAGGAAATGCGTTCATAAATTCGTCAAGCATCATTACCCTTATATGACCTGCCATACCTGCGTCAACAGTATAAACAGGTGTAAGTTCGTCAACATGACAAATATGATTGCCGTGCTTAAACCACGCATCATCTCTTGTGTTATTCTTATATACAAGCCCGTCTTTCATTAGAACATAAAGATCAGCCGCAACAAGCCCTTCACGCCCTTTGCTACAATCTCTTTTCAGCTTACAGGTGTTGATGAAAAGTTCTTCTA
>VMHT01135195.1_pt1 | contig 10178 bp, 13 predicted proteins | sample 4693611 | NCBI WGS metagenome assembly VMHT01 (sample SAMN12280063, study PRJNA550983) | marine metagenome | isolation source: seawater sampled from same location over 5 years 0.02-0.2 micron viral filtrate | place: USA: collected off the coast of southern California halfway between the port... ...
AAATCTTTAGTGCTTCCAACATAAGAAAACCCATTAAATTCCGCTAAATAAAATGTATAAGTAATCATCTTATTTAACTATATGTAATCTCTTTAAGTTATTTTTTATGTAATTGGTTTAATACATACCACTTAGACTCGAACCAGATTCAGCAGAGTGTTTCTTACCACCAGACATCGCACCACCAACTTTGCGAATTGGAGTCATATTTAGGAATTTGCGTCCTCCAACAAGACGTTCGTGGTCTCCACTTTCTGGTTTTTGCGATTTTGTTTTTAATGTCATCTCACGAGTTAGGATGCCAGAATATACACTCGAAACACCTTGTTGAGTACAGAAGATACCACTATTGACGCAAACTACTTGAACTTCTGGAGCAATCGATTGAGAAGATACATTTTCTACGTTTAGTTGGATTTGGAAATTGAAGTTGCCTAAAGAACCACTTGTTAGGTAATCTGGTAGAGATAAATCATAAGGAGGAGCAAGAACAAGTAGAGAACCAGTTGTCCCAACAGCAGAACCACCAGAATCAGTCGAGTCCCATTGTTTGCCACTGAATTCCGCCCACGATTGGGTCGAACCATTTTTCATCGACATTTTCCATAGGTCTTGTTGAGTAGCACTGGATAATAGACCAGAAGCATTATTTAGATTTACACTAATCGATTTAATAGCAAAGAAGGAGTTAGCATCTTGGATGGTTTGCGATACCATAGGTTTGCGAACACATACAAGGAAATAATCTGGAATTTGGTTTAGTTGAATGTTATTGGTTAGGAGTCGTGTTTCAGCACCAGTTTCAATTGGATTACTCGAGTTTGCGTTGGTAATATAACGAGGGAAATCCATAAATGGGACTACATTTTTGGTGTCAAGTCTGTCAGAAGGTTGAGTCGATAAGAATTTAAGTAGCATTTGAGTATCAGCGAACATACCATCTTGTCCTAAATCAGAAGCACCAGCAACTACACTTCTCACAGCAGATTGAGTCACACCAGTCGAAGCAGTTTCTGTAGTTAATAGAGAACCTTCTGATAGAAGACGAGAAAATGTGGAATCAAGTGAAAAGTTGAACGACATATTGTTAATGCCTAATAGACCTTGAGAGTTGTGTTCTGGTGAAGACCAAGTTAGAGGACTAATGAAAATTGGTTCTGTCACTTTGGTTTTGACTTCAACTACCCACCATTGTTGATTGTAGTAAGTGTAAGTTTCACCAGCGGGTGCTTCACCAGAACTTGCCCATTGCGATTGTGCTAAATAGGTAGTTCCAGTGCTTTGACCAATTAGAACATTATTTACTGCTGCTTCAACACCAGTATCATTTACTTCAAAACCATTACCATAGTGAGATACATATAGTTCAACGTAATGAGAACCACGTGGAATTTGGTCTAAATCATACGAAGCATTGTTGTAAGAAGCAAGAGGGTTATTGGCAGCATTTACACCATAACTATATTCTTGGTATGCTTGGTCTGGAAGACTTGGGGTCATTCCGTTAAAACGATATAGATAACGAGAATCATTTAGACGTAGAAGTTGAGGTAGAACATCTTTTACGTTAGTGCTTACAGATGTGTTATTAATGGTAGCACTTGCGGTGTTCATTAGAGAAGAAAGAGGGAATGCTTGTAGTGCGATGGTGTTGCCCCATTGTAGAATTAGATTGCCAGTGCCTTGTGTGATTTTGGAATCAGTGAAAGAATCAGCAGTGACTGGATAAGAAGCATCACCTACGTTAAATGAAAAACCCATATTGGTTTCAATAAGCATATCACGACCAATAACAATGTTTTCACTTGGAACTTGAACTGAGAAAATCATAGTGCTTGAATTTTGAGCAGTTGCTGGGAATTGTTGGTTTGTGTGCGAAGCAGCACCAGAACGGACAGCATATCCTAAATCTGGTGTGATATCTGCGATTGTAGAATCTTTAACTAACATTGTTTTAAAACTTTCTGCCATTATAATATAAGAAAAGAAAAAAAATATCTAAGTCCTATTTTAAATATTTGTCTTTTTTGATAAATCCAATTTTGACAGAGACAGAACCACCAGAATTTAATTTGAATGGGATTAATTCACCAGTTTTTAATCGATAAGAAATAACTAAATCTAAATTGTGTAAAGGTCTGTTTCCGTAAAGATGGACTAATCTGTATTGTGCTTGTGGAACATAAACAAGATTTGGTCTGAAATTTCCATCTTCGCTTACTAAATCTGTGACAACATTTTCTACATTTGCGTTTGTTCCTCCTACACGTGGAGAACCATCAATAAATATAACTGGAGTCGATACTTGCGAAGGTTCAATTGGTAAAGTGTTGCTTGTAAATACAATTGCTGAAATAGGATTCCAAGCAGATGTGGTTGAATATTCTTGTACTACATCTACAACATTATAATAAGTGCTTGAACCAGTATCTGGAATGCCATCTGGAAATAATTGAGAAATATTAGAACCACCAATATCAGCAATAATTAATCTGTGATTTTTACCATTTGAAGAATCACTTGTCTCATATCCTAAATAAGATGCTGGGAATGAATTAAATAAATTGAATAATGGTGCGTTAAAAAAAATCTCTATTTGCGGTCCAGAAGAATTTTCACTAAATACATCAAATTGTGCTTTTAAAATAGCACATCCACGTGAAGCATCCCAAATGATAACTGGTGTGTAAGTTGTAGTAGTATATGTTTGATATGTAGGTTGTGATTTTAGACTTGTAAATGCTGAATCCATTGCTAAATAAATAATGTAAAGAAACCAATTGTAAGAATAACAATTGTAATATCCTCCACGATTATCTTGAACTCCAGTATTATTTACAGATGGAGCATTTGGTACTGACGAAGATTTATCTTGAGGAATCCACGAGAGATAAGTTTGGTCTCCTTCAGCATATACAGAACCATCTGCGTTGTTAATTTGTCTCATTGTAATAGAATAAATAGTAGCATTAACATCAGCATTTGGACTTGGTTGGATGCTTGGAATAAATAACGGAACTAATCCAGTGTCAATGGTAAATCGTAAAATACTTAAATCATAATGTTCTGGATTTTCTACATAAGGACTTGAACGACTTTCATTAAAAGAAAATGGTGTTGGATTCTTTGATGTGGATTGAAAATTTGTAGTTAGAACATCATAATATACAGCATCTGGTAGATTATCGTTTTTTGCTTCATTTAACTGACTCATATATATTAATAGAATATATTTTAATTTGAATAAAAACTAAAATCTATAAAATGGAGTTGGGAGTAGATATTGAGTGGGCAATATTTGTTATTTGTCAAGATATAAATAAAGTTTATTTTCCAGAATATTATATTACATAAACCAGTTCCATTTTGAATTATGACCAGAACCTTCGACTATTTTATCACCTAAACGAGACACTATATCTGTTTTGTGTTCTAAAAGAGGATTTCCAGTTTTAGAATCGATTAAAATATCACCTTTCTTAAATTTATCAAAAGTTGAGACAATGTCATCTGAACTTCTGATGGTTGTCTCATTTTCTTTTTTTTTATCTGAAGGCAAAGATGCTGGATTAATATTCACAATTTTATCAGTAAGTCCTTCATCATTTAACAATTTAGTAATTCTGGCAGATTGGGAATGACCCACATTCAAGAATTCAAATGAAGGATATTTATCTTTTGCTTTCACTTGAATTTGTCTCGCATTATCAAATCTTTTTGTGTTTTTATATTGACCTAAAAGCAGAGCAAGATTATTAGTCCAATCAGAAAGAGTAGGTTTCGTCCCACGATTGGCAATAACAACTTTGTTTTTATCTTTATTCACAAAAACTTTTGCCTCAGAAGTAGATAAACCTCTATCTAAAACATATCCATTTATGTCTTCAACATCTTTATTTTTTTTATAAGAAGATGAAGAAAAATCAGAAATTTGTTTCCCAGTTAATTGTTTATCCATATACAATATACAAATATTATATAGAGACAAAATATAAGTAATTATAACAATGTATTTTAAATATGATATACACCCCCATAGCATTACAACAAAAGGTGGTAATAATCTTAATTATATCACGTTGAAGGTTTGGAGTAAAACTGATATTAAACAAAAGGTCTGGAAAGTTGCCTTTACAAAATCATTTAACACAGAATTTGAAGATGCTGAAGATAAAATGTTTGAGTTTGTGAATGAAGTGCGTAAAACATATAAAATAATTCCTTTTCCAAAATTGACTTAAAGAGATTACATATATATAAGTAATGGAGATTGAACTCTTTGGAAATAAACTAAAAGTATTTGAATGTGGAAAAGTTCTTGTGTTTGGGAAACAAACTCCACATAAAGATAAATATTACGAAAAGAAATGTGGTGTGAGTTATGATGGTTATAAAAATTTACAATTAAGACACGAAAATAAAATCAAAAATTATAAACTTCATCGAATTATTGCCTATGCTTATTTAAGTTTAGACATTAATAATCCAAAAATTCAAATAGACCACGTAAATCAAGACAAAATAGATAATCGTGTTTCTAATTTAAGAATTGTATCAAATCAAGAAAATCAGTTTAATAAATGTTGTAAAGGTTATACTAAAATTGGCAATAAATATAGAGCAAGAATTAGACTAAATGGAAAATATATTTACTTGGGAAATTATGATACTCGAGAATTAGCACATAATGCTTATTTAATTGGTAAGCAAATTTATCATCCACTACCACAATAACCAATACGCAGCAAACGAAGGAGAATACATAGGTGAGTTTGCCCACTTGTGGTTTCTCTGTCTAAATTGAGTTCTTCTGTCTTGGTCGAGATGATGTGTAAAATCCTCATACCTAATATCACCAAAATGAATCCATTTTTTTTTATGAGGGTCGAAAATTTTGTATTTTTTATTTTTTCGGTCACTTAATTCTATTTGAACTTTGTTGCTATATACTTTTCTTGCGTTTGAAAAAACTTTTGAAGGGTTGCTTACAGAACCAATTGGTTTTTCGTTTTTAGCAGACATTTATATTATAATCATATTTTAATGACAAGAGACGAAATGTTAAAGATAATTTTAAGATATTATGATTCTATTAATAGAGACAAAATTCCAGATATGCGAAATTATTCAAAAAAAGATTTGTTGAAAGTAATAGAATTATTTAATCTCTACTAAATATATATGAGTGCTAAATCTATTGGTTTAAAATCAGTGATAAGCGTAGATAATACAAAAGATTATCAGTATCCTTCAATTCAAGTTAGTGATGATAATCAAATTATTCAAGTGAGAGACAATAATTATGATTCACAATCAGATTTACAAACAGAAGTCGATGCTTTAGAAGTAGATGTTGCTACATTAAATACTGATTCTCAATTACTTTTAACAAATGTTTTACTACTAAAATCAACTTTAGATGATGTTATTGTTGATGTTGCTGCTATAGATACAAATGAAAGTGATATTAACGATTTATTAGACACTATTAGTCAAAAACTTAATAGTGGAGATTATGAATCTTGGACTTCATATTATGATGCTATAAATGCTAAAGATGCTGGAGTTTTCAATACGCCAACACCAGCGGATGGAGAAAATTATACCTCATATTATTTTCAACCAAATCTTGGAGATACTGGAGATAGTGCTTATGATATTGTTAAATATTTTCCATCTATTACATATTCATTACCAACTGATACTGATTCAGTTCCAATGTTATTACAATGGAACGTTAAATTAACGTGGTGGGACTCAGCATCTGCCGCATCAGCAGAGCATATCAAAGCAACTGGAATGTTAGGTATTTATTTAACTTCTCAAGATGAGTCAATTATTTATTATCAAACAAAAGATGGTAATTTTAATTTCGACGCAGATGATGATGATAACACAATAGTAGTGGGTTGTGGTTCTTCAGTAGTAAATATGCCAACTGGTAATCAACAAGTTAAATTAGGTTTCTTTGTAAGTTCTCATAATCAAGATAGCAGTGATTACCCAATAAAATCAGTCACAAGTTGGATTGTAAATATAACTGAACAAAATTATAATCTTTATTCATTAATGAGAGTTTAGAATTATTTAATCTTTACTTATATTATATGAGTGCTAAATCCATTGGTTATGGTAGTGTAAAATTAGTTGCTGGTTCTTATACCCAAGCATTATTAACATTATCAAGTAGCAAACAAATTATAGGAATACAAAGTCAAGATTTAACTGGAGATGCGGATGATTTAGTAGCAGAAGTAGATGCTATTAGTGATACATTATCAACAATTGAGACAACACAAAATTCAATTCAAGACCAAATGAAAGAAGATTATACAGAATTAGATTCAATTGATATAACAGAAGAAGAATCAACTTATCAAACACAATTAGATACATATCAAACTTTACTAACACAATATAACGCACTCTCAACAAAACCAATTGCTGAAATAGTTTTAGAAGTTTCAACCTCTACTTTATCAACAAATGCTTTTGGAAGTCTGTATGAGACTTTACAAGGACCATTTAATTTAACTGAAGGAACATATTCAGTTTGTTGTAGTTTTATGGCAGAATATCAAGATAATGACACTCTTCCAAGTGTAAATATAGCAATAGTTAAAGATGGTGATGACTTACAAAGTGGATATAGATATGGATGGGGAACGTTTGATGGTTTTTGGTCAAGAGAAGGTCAAAATTACGTAGTTTGTAGTGGAGCATTTCAATTACTCATTCCAAAAGACGGACTCGATGTGAATTTAATTATTGCTGGTTCTGTCAATGCTCCAGTTGGTGATGGTCGTGTGGCAAATGATTGGACACCAGATTTTGGACTACAAGAAGTCGATAGCAGTGAATATGATGTTGTAAAAGCAAATCCACCTCAAGTCACTGGTTCATCACGAGCAATACAAATTGTTAAATTAAATTCTGATGTTAATCCATTGATATAATTAAAATCTATACTTATAATATATGAGTGTAAAATCCATTGGTTATAACAGATTATCTGGAAAAGAAAAAGCACAACAATTTGTGATGCCTACGATAACAATTTCTGAATCTGGACAAATTTTAGGTTTAGAACAAGGAACACCTCCATCAAATGTAGTTGTAGAAGATTCCTTAACAGATTTACAAAAAAGATATAATCAAGAAAAATCAAAAGAAACAAGGTTAGATGCTTCTTATAATGATTTAAACACAGATGTCACTGCTATACAAACTGAGGTTTCAACTTTAAAAACAAACACAGATGATTTATTAACTTTATGCCAAACATTAAATAATGATATGAATTCAACTACTCCTTCTACTTTAGTATCAAATGTAGATGGAACATCAAGTGGAGTTTCACAAAATTATTTTAGAATTGGTCCATTGAATTCTGATTTTGCTTCTAATTATAAACAAGCAATTGGAGACCCAATACGATTATCAACTGGATTTTATTATTATAGATTAAATCTTGGTTTAAAAGCAAAATACGGAGTTTTAACTATTGATGGTGTAGAATATCAAGGAATTACAGCAACTGGTGCTTCGAATGTTTATGTAAATGTTGAAGTTTATCTGAATGATGTTCTATACCACACTTTTATGGGTTGTGGAACAGATTGGAGACTTAACCAACTATATAATCAAGGACAAATCTATATGGATATTACAACAGAGACATATGTCACGACATACGTTTGGTTTGGAGCAAATCTTCCATATACATTAGATAGTGTATCAAGTAAAAATATTATGAGTTTTGATTTAGATGATAATCCACAAAATTCTGTGCCTTATCAAAATCCATTTGGATATATGAATACACAAAATACTGGAAGTTCAACAATAGAAATTTGGAAATTAAATGAAGATTAATTAAAGAGAAACTCTATGTTATATTAGAATGCTTGATGTATCAAATTTTATGGAACGATTAAAATTAACCCACCCAGAGGTTTATCAAAGATTACTACAAGATAAATTAGTTGTCTCAGTTAAAAAAAAATAATTAATATTATATAATGAAAATTTTAGTGAGTGAATATAAAAATGAAGTTTATTATATAATACCAGATGATTGGCAAATCGAAGACATTAAAATCAGAGATGGTAATGTTTTCTATAAAGGAGACAAAAAAGATTTAGAACACCACGAACACATCGACAAAAAACCCAATATTTATATTGACACTTTAGAATCATTTAAAGATTGGTTCGAATCTATTTGTGAGTTCTAAGCAGACCAACCAACATATGGCACACCTATTCTTTAAAATCAAGAGGTGTGGCATAGGTGTGGCAAATCTTATGTCAGTGTTTTTTACAGCATAAATGCTCTTATTATTATATATATATATATATATTGTTATTATATGCCACACCTACCACACCTAACATACAATATCCGTAGGAAAAACACATAACTTTTTTTTAGTAGCACCTACTAAAAATGAGTAGTATAAAATATAGCAGAGAGAAAAAATATAGTGTGTCTTGTGTATGTGTGTCATCTGTTGGTTCGCTCAGTAATTCAAAAAAAAATAGGGTTGCCCCCATTTTTTTGTTTTTTTTGTTTTTTTATTTATCTTCTTTAGACATCAACTCTTGTTCTTGTTCTTGTAATCCTTTCCCAGTAGAACACCCAACACAAATCCAAGGTTTTCCTTCAAATTCTTTTTTTACTTCATAACAACAGAAACCTTCGTAAGGACAAACTTCATTATCACAAAATCGTTCGTTTTCTTCTTCTTGTTCTTCTTCACATTTATTACAAAGACCATTTTTAAGGTTTGAAACATAATTATTACATATGTCGCATTGTAAAGAATCTTCTTCTTCGCTTTCGCAACAAGAGAAGTATCCAGCACAATATTCCCAATCTCCTTCTTCTATTTTTTCTGGATACTTTTCATCACCTTCCATTTCATAAACTGGGACTTCTTTGAATTCTTCTTTGTGAAAAACGTGGTCGTATCTAATGTGAATATCTTCAATCTCCCAATCAATTGGAACAACAAAGTGTCGTTCAACTGGATAATAAGTTGCGGAGATGATTTTGTGCGTTTTGGAGTTCATTTTGGTAGAAGACATTATGAGTTGGTGAATTTGTCTCATATATATTTTTTTTTCAAGTTTTGTGTTTTAGAAAATAAAAATAAAATAATTAAATTAATGATACAAATAATTATTAAATTAATAATTTCTAAAATGAAAAAATCGAAAAAAAAATATATATGAGACAACTTCACCCAAACTCATAATGGATTTAAAACTTATCGCAAACAACTTGAATGAAGATTGCCTTTCTGAAATTTATTCATTTGTTAATCGAAAGCAATTGTGTTATGATTTTCTCACACAAAAGAGGGAAGACATTATCGTTCAAGGTGTTATGAAACCAAAACCAAAAACATTTCAAGAAGGTAAATATTATACTGATTTTCAAACAAATATGATTGGTTTTAAAGTGTTATTTATCAAGAAAATTACAAAATGCTTCATAACTTATGACTCATATCCACATTATTATCACGACCTAAATGATTTTACCACAGAAAAAAAGAAAAGAAATTTAGATTGTAATGGTAATGAATTCATTAAAGAAACAAGTTATACAACCTTAAAGGTAAATGATTTCATAGAATTGGAAAAGTTTCCTTATTGTTGTTATGTTTTGAAAAAAAAATTTGATTTTGAAGAACCTCCACTTTTGAGGAAGAGGAAATTTAATGCTGGGGAATACTATAAAATTATGAATTGGATTGAAAATATAAAAAAAACAAATGACAAATGGTTTGATTGGAAAGGTTATGGTGAATTTAATTGGTTGTTAAATGATTTACGTAAGAAAATAATTAAAGAAGCAGAAGACTCTCTTGCTAAATATTTAATAAGAAAATCAACTCCTTATAATAGAGAAAGGATAGTAGAAAAGAGTGAATATATTGAACACCTTAAAAGATTATTAGAATAAAAACAAAAAAAAACAAAAAAAAGTGAGGTTGTATTGGTGGTATAACCAAACTTTTTTTTGTCTCATTTATTTTATTATTTAATTAATTAATTTATTTTTATTTTCTAAAACACAAAACTTGAAAAAAAAATATATATGAGACAAATTCACCAATGGCAACAATGACTTATCGTTTCAATCGTTTATCTGATACTGCTATTAATGG
>VMHT01201176.1_pt1 | contig 10178 bp, 10 predicted proteins | sample 4693611 | NCBI WGS metagenome assembly VMHT01 (sample SAMN12280063, study PRJNA550983) | marine metagenome | isolation source: seawater sampled from same location over 5 years 0.02-0.2 micron viral filtrate | place: USA: collected off the coast of southern California halfway between the port... ...
CGCTTTGTTCATGGCAAACGTGTCCGGCTCCCATTTATCAAATCGACACTTACGACCTAGGATGGATCGAATCGATCCCGACGATGCTTTGTCGTTTAACCTTTTCATTACGCCGTTCATTAAGCCTTTAACGAAAGGTACTCGCTTATGGTATTGGCTAATTAACCCTTTTGCGTCATCCATAGAAATGTCTAACTGCTCGGATAGCTTACCCACCCCCATGCCATACATCATAGCGAGGTTAACCACCTTGGCTTGCTTCCTTGGAATGTTCGCCATTTCTGCAACCATCGTATGAAAGTCTGTGTTAGGATCATCGTTGTATGCTTCAACAAAATCTGACGCACCCTCCAATGGCAAATTACGACTCTGACCATAAACATGAGCATAGTGGACCAAGATCCGTGGTTCCTGTTGCGAGTAGTCAATTGCCGCCCATTGTTCTCCCTCTTCCGGCAAAAACAAAGAACGTATCAGGGGCCCAATCTCAGGGTCTCTTGCGGGAATTTGCTGAAGGTTGGGGCTGTTCATACTTAAACGACCGGACACGGTTCCGCCATCATCAGATCGAATTTGATTAATATGGCTATGAATTCTACCGTCAGCGTGACAGTGCTTTGTGATTGTGTTGAGGAAAGTGCCGGTTGTCTTATTCAGGTTCCGAGCCTCGACGATGAGTTGCGCGAGAGGGTGGCTGTTCTCTTGGAGGAAAAGCTTTGTGAAGCTAGGTGCGCCCTTTTCGGTCTTTGGATACTGGAGCCCGACTTTATCGAACGCTTTGACAAGGGATTGAGCCGCCCAGATTTCCACGTCACGCCCCGCAACCTTCTTAATCTCTTTCATGACTTGCCGTTCCCGCTTGACAAGACTGTTCCGAGTTCTCTCAACCCTGTCTTGATCAACCCTGACACCTCGCCAAGTCATCTCGATGAGACATGGAAGCAGATCAAGCTCAAGATTAGCAATAGGCCAGAGGTCTTCTTTGCCAAGCTGAACGCTGAAGTAATTCCAAAGTTCGAGAGCGAGTTCGGCATCAGCCTCACCGTAAGCACCGACGTGCATCGCGGGAAGTTTCCACATCTCAGCTTTAGGATCAACGCCGAAACTTCTAGCGGCCTCGACTAAACCTTTCTCTGATTTTGTCTTACCTAACAAGTCGTAGGACAAAGCGTTTAAACTGTAACTAAATCGATTCTCGTCCAATAACGAGGCAATCAACATGGTATCGATTATTCTTCCTTTAAGATCAAAGCCCATGCGCTTGATCCAACCCGCATCGTACTGAGCGTTATGCATGATTTTATCTGCGGGGCATTCAAATACTTTTTTTAGCCAACGATTAACGATCTTTTCATCTAAGTTGCCCCCGCCCAGATGCCGAATTGGAATGTAACCGGACCATCCATCTACCGCTACGGCATAGCCCACAACCTCTCCATTTCCTGTAGCCCAACCAGGTCCGCTAGTCTTAATATCGGGGTCTCTCGTTTCTACGTCGATAGCAATTTTTTTTGCGGATGTTATATCGGGCAACTCCATTGGAGGAATCCACTCGCTTTTCGGAGTGAACATAGCCATTTGTAAATTTCCTCCCGCCATATAAACCTCTCTTTACTTTCTGTCCTTTGGGGAAAATTCCCCGCCAAGCGCGGTGTAACCCGCCTTGTCGATCCAAGAATCTTCGTGGTCGATGGTGTTTAAAAGACGGGCCGTCTTGACCCAATCCATCATGAGCGCAACGTGAGATGCTGTAATCCTTCCGTGACTTTCAATTGCTGACTTTGCTATTACGTTCCATCCTTTAGCTATTTTATCGTGATTTTCGTAAGCGTTGCCATAATCTTTTGCGCGGTCTCCCTTAATCAAATGATCCGCTTGAGTTAACAAATCAGATCTGTCCATGATTCTTCCCCCATAACTGTTTTTCTTTTTCTCGAAGAAGTTGCAAACTATTAAAAAGCATTTTCATTTCTACTAATGCATTCATGGCATGTTTTTCAGCTTCATCGTATTGTTTATTGTTTACCGCTTCTGATATAAAACGAAATTCTTTTTCAGCTTTTAAATAAAACTCACTATAGTCTCGTGGCTGTTTATTGTTTTGCATCTTCTTCCTTTTCCTCGGTATAAATTTTTGGTAAATAAACTAAAACTAAAGTGCCACAATTTGGGCAACTCAAATTTGATTCTATGGAATAATTTTCATTTTCTTCATCAAGGTCGTGATCACCACCCCAAATTAATTCATGATTACAGTGCCAACAATTCATAAGTTATAACTCCTTCCGACATCGTCAGGATCAACGATGTACAAGTTTTGTTTTGCTCTGGTTACCCCGACATAAAATACTCGATGCATATCGTCAGGATTAATATGCATTTCACTTTCTGCGGAAGGGCTCAGGTCCGTGAGCAGTACAACGTTATCCGCCTCCCCTCCTTTTGATCCGTGGATCGTGGACGCTGTTATCCGAGGCGTGGCATTAAACTTCTCGCCCCGTCTTAGCAACGCCGTGATGTAGGCTCGTTCGGTCTCCGGTATTTTATCCATTGCTTCAGACCATATCATTTCTTTAGTTGCCAGTAACCCATGATTGTTTATCAGACCTTGAAGCGTAACAAACTCAGCCTCATCTAGGGCCGGTAACTTTTTAAATCCGCGTTGAACGTGTTTACCGGAAGACATATAACTGTAAATCTTTTTAGCGACGGCTCCTGATACTTCTTTACCTTTGCGAAGATGCTCCCAACCATTTACAGCTTCGGATAATTTCTCTCCAATCGAGCGGTGTCCCTTGTAATTAAACAGGTAACCGTTTGATTTTAAATTAGAAGCTACCGCTTGAAGATGGTATCCGGCTTGAGACAAGATTAACCAGTTGCCCGTCGAAAAGTCTAAAGAGTCCATAGTGTTTATTCTTTGAACTGTACCCAACTCCGTTCGAGGTAGATAAGTTTTTGGGAAACGTCGATGTATTCTTTTCGCTACGTTTTCTGCGACGGTATGAACCGAGCTAGGTATTCTATAAGATTGTTCTAAGGTTTCTGAGCCACCCTCCAAGTTAATAAAGTGATCCACATTCGCACCCGCCCACCTAAAAATGCATTGGTCATCGTCCCCCGCGCAATACATTCTCTCGGAGTTTTTATCCAAGATATGTGCGATGTCCCATTGCAAAGCAGACAGGTCTTGAGCTTCATCCAAAAAAGTAAGTTTTAACTTAGGGCAACACTTGTCGCTTTCCTTTATGAACATCTCAAGCATATCGGTAAAGTCGTACAGCCCCATATTTCTTTTGTAATCAACCAAGGCTCTGTTAATGTAGTCGATGGTGTTCCAAGGAATATCGATAGAACTGTTGTTGTACTCATCCCTAAGATCTGTTTTTTTAAGACGCGCTAAATTAATCAAGCCTAACACGGGATCTTTCCTACTTGCCGCAGTAGGTAAGTCCTCTCCTACAGCCGTGTTCCGTGAGCCGTTAAGCGTCATCCCTACCGACTGACTCAACTCCTTATAATGTTGCTCACTCATGATGTTTTCAAACCGGATAGAGGTCTGCATCAAAGCAAGACTATGCAATGTTCGGAAGTAAATTAAGTCTTCTTTAGGATCGAGGTTAAATCTTTCGACAGCCCGTTCCTTAGCTTCGTTTGCGGCTTTTCGTGTAAAGGATAAGAAGGCTATTTCATTTGGATGTATTCCGTTTTCAAGTGCTTCATCTACCTTGTTTAGTAACGTTGTTGTCTTCCCCGTTCCCGGAGGTCCGAATATCCTGAACATCTGAAATCCTTTTTTTATGCTTGTTTACAACTTGTCGAACACGCTCTTTTGTCAGGCCAAATTTATTACCGATGGCGGTTAAGGTTCGATGTTCTTTGACGTACATGTCGTACATGGTCTTGTTTCTTTTATCTAAGTCACTCAAAACGGAGACTCCTTTGGTTTAAATGATGGGATATTAATCTGTACATCGGAGCTATCAAAGCTAGGTATTTTCCAAACCCGAACGGCTTTTCCTTTAATCTTCATGACCGTGTTCTCACCTTGAATGTCTCTCAAGTGCTTTCCTATTTTGTTACGCCTGAACTCAAAGAATTTGTTTTTCTTTAAATAGTCTTCAAAGTCTTTAAGCCTAAAAAAGGTGAGCGAGTTCTCTTCGTCAGACCAAGGGCGGCGAAGTAGTATCTCTTCCTTGTCCTGAGCCTGTTGCATACTGGTGCAAAACTCTTCCAAGTAATCGTAAAACTGTCCTGACGAGGTAACGTCTTGTGACACTTCAATGATCGCTCCATCATTTTCTTTCATCTCTGTTAACAGTCCACCGACACGACCTTCCCAGTTTTGTCGTTTCATGGATCGGGGCATAAAGTTAAGTTGCTCAAGGCAAGCCTTCTGAAACGAGGCTTGGCTCATCAGTCCATCCGTGTCTAGCTCTAACGGTTCGCCGTTGACATCCATGAACCAGATCGGTGGCGTTGAATTATACTTTCGTAAGTTGGCGATGGTGGCTCCCGCCACTGCTGCACCCACACCAAACTTCCTTGTTCGGCACAAATCTTTGTTACAATGAGCATTGATAGGAGCATCACTACATTTATACGCATAATCTTTTCTTAACAGTTGTTTTGCTACGACGTTGACTTCCGCCAACGGAAGAGACGGCTCAAAGTACTCTTGATTATACTTTAGTATCTCACTCTCCCAACTGTCAGGGTGAGCTTTGCGTAGGTAAACCCCCATGTTAAACAGACCGTTGTTCCTACCACCTTCGGATATTTTTTGACGACTTAATATTTGTAAGCACGGTGGTCCGTCGGCCAAGAGGTTTGTTTCTTTGGCTTCGGGTACCTGTAGATTTCGTATTTCTTCTGGTGTCTTTACGTGAGTTTCGTACAGCTTAATAAATTCTTTAAGCGTAGCGGAGGTAGCATCATCCAGAAAAGCGTAGCGTAGACCTTCTTCGCTGTTGTAATAAGGTAAATTTAAAAAATTACCAACGTCCCCACGATCTAAATGTAATTTGATTTGTTTGGGAAAAATCTCGCTCTCACCGAAGCCCAAAGCAGAAGACATATTTTTAAGGGCTTTTTGCATGTCCTTAGCTGAGACCCATTCATTGCTAAATAAAAAGCAATGCGCCCCTCCCGACTTAGATCGGCAGATGACAAGAGGGAGTTTGAGACTGCGTATTTTCTTAATAAGCTCCGCATGATCAAGCGGGTACTGGTCGATATCAATGCAACCCCATTTACAACTATCGTTTTCATTAATGGGTATTATACCCAGACCTCTACCGTTACCGGCAAGATGTTCTTTAAATAATTCTAGCGTAGGCTCTTCCCGAACAACACCCGCCGTTCCTGACTGCTTTCCATTAGCGCCTTGTTTTTCTATCTTGAAGTAACCGTAGGCTACACGTAGTCCTTCAAAAATACTGGCAAACTTCTCGACTGACATATTATCTCCCACGAGTGGTGGGCGGGTTTCCCCGCCCCAGAATGATTAAAACGGTATTGTTTCTCCGTCAACCTCATCCTCACCATCGCTGTGCTTAACAACTACGTCACCGGCCAATATGTCTTCTGAAAACTTCTTGGCTTGAGTATACAAAGCCGCGTCCTCAATTTGAGACAACAAAGACATCTCCCAACCGTGCCAAGAACCCTTGGAGTTCTCCTCCTGAATAGTCTTTAGAAGGTAAATGTGGCTGTAGCGCGGTGGAGTAAACGTGCCAAACTCACCTTGCATGACCCGACTCGCCATAATTGAATTCCATTTTCTGGATTTCTTTAGCTGAGTAGATTTCATTGCAATTAAAGCGGTCTCAATGCTATCGTCCTCGTTCAAGATCAACACAAAATGTTGGTGTGTTTCTTCGATGTACTCGCCACTGCCTCCGACAACATAATCTTTGTTATCGTCTGCTGAACGCTCAGTCTTAGGTCGTGTCTCTTGCGGTGTGTAAATCGCACTGGGTGCGCCACTCCCAGAACCTCGCGGAGCCCATTGAATAAAGCGCCGTTGGTAAGCGCAAGGTATGACTCGGATACCTGTTTTACCCTTGTACACTTTGCCCGTGACAGTATTATAGATGTCACCTTTTCGGGCCTCTTCGTTTTCGTCTAGAACGGGATCATTGCCAGACAAGACTTTGACAAACGGTAATGCTAAGTCTTCTTGACCGATGTTCTCTAACCCTTTTCCCGCGTCTTGCTCAAAGATGGACGGATCGAATACGGTAAGACCTTGCTCTTTCTTCTTTGCTACTGCATTTTTTGTTGCCATTGTTATTCCCCTTTATTTTTTACGTTTAATAGTTGCACGTTGTCCTACCCATGCTCCAAACAACTCCATTGGAAACTCTTCACCTGCTTCCACACGTTCTTTAATAAAAGCTCGAAGCGTTTGTGGATGAACTTCCGTTTTAGTGTGAGCGTCATAGCCGTGTTTCAAAGCGAACTCTGAAAAGGACTTTGCTATATCATCCTCGCCCTTGCCAAAATTACACGCGACCGTATTTTTAATGATGTCATCGTAGTCATTCTCCCGAAGCCAATCATAAGCGGCGGGTCGGTTAACGACCTTGATCGACGCACCATACGTTTGCTTTACCTCGACGGTTGAGCCATCATCTAGTTCTAACTTATTAAGACCTAGCTCTATGAACATACCCGGCAAATCTTCATCCGTAAGTTTAAGTAAAGACTTCTTTTCTGCGGACAACTTCTCTTCGAGCTCAGAAATTAATTGTTCTTTGTCCCGAATATTTTTTGCTACCTTTGCTACAGATTCCAAACCACCTTGGTTCAGATTCTCTACCCTGTTTTTGCTCGGGCTGAGGTCCTCTTCCATCAATTTAGTCAAGTCCATCGTTTCTCCTTTCGTTGTTAAAGACCATATCGGGCCTTGACAAAGACGTATATTATACTATATCTTAGAGATGTCAACACCAAAAAGGAAAAAGATGAAGAACTACGAATTCGAAACTAAACCCTTTGATCACCAAGAAAACGTGATCCGTGATTCGTGGGACGCGAAGCACTATGCTTTATTCATGGAGATGGGTACCGGAAAGACCAAAGTGGCTATCGATACGATGGCTATATTATACGAAGAAAAAAAACTCAACGCAGTGTTAGTTATCGCACCTAAAGGAGTCTTTGATAATTGGGTCCGAAAAGAAATCCCCGTGCATCTGCCTGAAAGAATACCGCGAAACATTGTTCGTTGGCAACCTAATATTACACAGAAGTTTCATGACGAGTTAGAACCTTTTGTGCTTGACCCGTTTGACGGCATGAAAATATTTGTGATGAATGTAGAAGCATTCAGTACAAGCAAAGGCGTTAAGATCTCTAAAGTTTTTTTGAGAAAGAATCCTGACAATATGGTAATCGTCGATGAGAGCACAACAATTAAGAATCGAAAAGCGGCCAGAACAAAAAATATTATTAAGTTGCAAGACTTTAGCAAGTACAGACGAATACTAACCGGATCGCCCGTTACCAAAAGTCCTATGGATTTATTCAGTCAGTGCGAGTTCTTGAACCCTAAGTGCTTGGGATTTAACAGCTACTACGCTTTTCAAGGCCGTTACGCTAACGTACAACAACGTGCTATGGGTCATCGTAGTTTTAACCAGATCGTTGGGTACCGTAAGCTAGACGAGCTTAACGGCAAGCTGGATAAGTTTAGTAATCGGATACTAAAAGAAGATTGTCTCGATTAACCGGACATAGTGAATATGCGACGCGATGTGCCGTTGACCGCTGTGTAAGTTCGGTTGTACAAGCAGATGAAGAAGTTAGCCTTGGCCAAACTAGAAGATGGCGAGTTAGCTACAACGGCTAGTGTACTGACGCAGATCATGCGTCTTCAACAGATATGCTGTGGCTTTTTGCAACCAGACGAGGGTGAAATACAGCCGTTAGACAACAATAGAATAGACGAGTTGTTAAACATTATTGAAGAGACTCAAGGCAAAGCTATCATATGGGCTTCGTACACGCATGATATTAAAAAGATCCGTGATACGTTGTCCGAAAAATATGGTGAAGAATCAGTGGCTTGCTACTATGGAGAGACACCACAGGACGAACGGCAGACTATTGTCGAAGAGTTTCAGGACGAGAGTACTCCGTTACGGTTCTTTGTCGGTCAGCCTAGGACAGGAGGCTACGGCATTACTTTGACTGCGGCTAACACGGTTATCTATTACAGCAACAGCTACGATTTGGAGATCCGATTGCAGTCTGAGGATCGAGCGCATCGTATTGGTCAGACAAACAAGGTGACGTACATTGATTTGGTGTCACCCGATACTATCGACGAAAAGATATTAATTGCGCTTAAAAGCAAAATTGATATCGCAGGGCAAGTTTTGGGCGAACAAGCCCGTAATTGGTTACTTTAAGGAGACGTTATGAAAGACAATAGCAATTGGAATTTACGTTTTACCCGATCATCAAAAGACGTTTATGGTCGTAATTTAAACTCGGGAGACTTTAAAGAAGAAAAAAGTCCTATGTTTTATGTAGGTATTTTAATCTTTGTGGCAGGCGTTTTAGGGGTTATTTTCCTTTAAACAAACGTGCGATACGTTTGGTTAGATCATCTATGTTTTTGAATTTAATTTGTTTAGACAACATTATTTCAAGAGCGCTTTTTTGATCAGGATTTCCTTCGCGGTAATTACCAGAAATAGATAATCCTTCTGGAGTACTGTAATAGGCATAGTATTGTTCCGGCGTTAATCTTTCGCCATAATTTATTTTGGCGGGAGCACCAAACGCCTGTATTTCTTTAGGGAGTTCAACTTCTCCTGAAAGATATCGACCAGAAGCTCCGGCACCAAACTGGTATTCGCTTGGCGTAGTTACATTAAAACCTAAATTGCCGCGACCTTCTTTGTATTTTTCTCTTATAGCTACACGTTGGCCGTCTATGTATTCAGGTATTTCCCTAGAGCCAGAGCCGTATTCAATAAAAATGTCGGGGTCTACTTTGTAAACTTTTTCTTGTAAAGAACCAATCCCCTCGCCTACCGCGCCGCCGTCTTCGAAACCAAGCGAACCAATGCCGTAGTAACTAGAAAAACTTTCAGGGTTCTGAATGATATTCAAAGCATTCTGCCGTGCCGTCTGTAACTGTTGTGCGCGGGCCGCGGACTCTGTGCCAAAGGTATCGATTTCTTTTTGCGTGATCCCCGGATCAGTAGGTTCTTTCTGACTAAAAGTGCCTTTACCGCTTTCATTATGATCTTCAACCGCTTTGTTATAAGCGTCAACTTGAGCTTTATAATCAGCTATTCTTTTATCGTAATCTAATAGTTGAGTCTTATCCGCTGAGGTTAATGTAGTGGGCACCAGTATCTGGTTAGGATTGTATAACCCACTTGACCCCGACCCAAAATTAAAACGAGGTATCGCCATTAAGCCGTACCGCGCATTCTAATAAGATCGGATATAGAATCATTAGGGTAAGCCGCCGCATAACGTTGTTGTGATGCGGCATTAGCCTGAGTACTCCCCGCCGGTAATAAACTAGCTACCCCTGAACTGTCCGCGGTCGTTTGTGCCGGTGGCTGTTGAGCCACGGGCAGTTGTGCGACTACAAATGGACGCGGTCCAGGGGCGCTTGCACCGCCGGTGGGAGCGACAGGTGATCTTTCGAGAGAGGCTTGAGGTTGTGATTCGCGGACATTCTGTTCCGTATTAGGTTGACGAGGCTCTATTTCCTCGTCACTTATTACTTGTGGAACAACACGTCTAGGTGTTTGCCCCACGCTTTCTATAAAGCCAAGTTTTTCAAGCATAAACCCAATTGCTTTAGTTATTCTAAGTTTTTCTTTTTGTGTTCTTGGCTTACTCAAAAGATCAGCTAAAAGCTCGGGCTGTTCCATAAGTTCCGACATTACGTCCATCTTCATGCTTTCAGGCACTTTTTCAAAAATATTACGCATCATTTTAGAACCGGCCTGCGCCGCAATCAGAGTACCAGAACCGCCGCCACCGGGAAGTAATCCTTGCATTCGACTACCCAACGCAGAACCCGTAATGCGAAGATAAAAATCAAGCATTGGACCGGCATCCTTTGCGACATCTCCCAGGGTTCCTTGTGAGTCCATAACCTCAAGACGAACCATTTCTGTAAGATATCTTTTCATATTATTAGC
>VMHT01143478.1_pt1 | contig 10177 bp, 26 predicted proteins | sample 4693611 | NCBI WGS metagenome assembly VMHT01 (sample SAMN12280063, study PRJNA550983) | marine metagenome | isolation source: seawater sampled from same location over 5 years 0.02-0.2 micron viral filtrate | place: USA: collected off the coast of southern California halfway between the port... ...
AACATGCCCCCCTATGCTTTGCGCTGCGGACAACAATGCAGTGTGGCTTGTCTGCAACACTGTGACATATTTGCAACACCTAACATTCTGTGATAGGCTCGCGGCGATTGCATTGCAGCGCGTGTCGTCCTGTGCTTTGTGCGTGTTGTGAAATGCAAAGCTAACCCTTCCCAAAACAAAACCTAAACAATATCAACACTTCCTTACTTATATTATATAACCAAACTTTTTTCCAATGTGTAAACTTTTTTTGCTATGGGGTGTTGACATGGCGCAGATAGTGCGCTAGGTCTTGGTTATGTTCAATTACCTTGGAGGGTTAAAACATGACTATTACAGCAAAACAAAAGAAAACTATTGAAGACGCTTATGTAAGACTAGGCGCGTTAAATAATATCAATTGGACTAGCTACCGTGACCAGCTAGTCAACATCGAAAAAGAACTAGAACGCGGTCATCGACGGTTCTGTCATGGGCGCAGTTACGGCCTAACAGTAGCGCAAGCTGCCAAATATTTTGCAGCAAAGCATATCATTGACGCTATGAACGGCCAGCAATACGACGTCAAGTCTTACTTGCACATTAAAAAGTCTTGCTTCTTGGCTCAGTCACTTGTTGCCAATTATCACGACATTATCAAACAAGCTATGGATGGGTTCGATTACGACTCATTCGCTGCGCTTGATTACTGCGAATTAGTGGAGGCATAAACAATGACTGAAAAACTTATAAACGGTTTTTGTATGATAATCACAATCTTGATAATAATGGGCTTTATAGACTGGTTGTGGTTGTTTGGAATCGAAAGCAGCCAAAGCTACACTTGGTACGCTGTAATGGCTCACTTTGCAAAATAGGCTACCGACTACCCATTGACGGCTAGAGGGCTGTCAGTGGCCTTTAAATCGCTATTAAACCATAGGAGGGTCAAACAATGGCACAATATCAGGTAACAGTAATTGGTACAGTAGAGAGGGTTGTGTTTGTCGAGGCAGATTGCCTTGAGTCAGCACAAAGCACCGCCGAGGGTGAATGGGCAGCATTGACTGGCGGCATAATAGAAACAGCCGAGACAGTAGCGGCTATAGAACTGGAGGGTTAAACAATGAAAAACTTAGACGGGCTTAGTGCCTTTGCATTTACTAGCAGCTTTATAAGCAGCGTACTTGGCGAGATAGTATCAACACATCACGAGCCATTTACTGCGTGTTGGACTGGTAAAGTTTTGGACTGTATGACAGACAACGACAGTGGGATTGACTACGTTTGCAGCTTATCACTATCAGACAAAGGCAAAGTCGTAATGAAGGTTTTTGACGGCATGATAGACGCTAAAGCACAATATGCCTTGATAGGCTATGCCACATACCACGACATTGAACTGGAGAGATAGACATGCAGCTAGTATTTCACCGGATTAAATTTACAACATGCTTGGGTTCTGTCCAGACAACACATAAAGACGATTGGCAGCTATGCGATACAGCAGACGAGGCAAGGCAGCAAGTCCTTACCTTGCAGAACATACACGGCGATGCGCTGGATTCCTGGGGCATTGCTTCAATTACAGACTCATCAGAGAAAAGCTGGATAGAGAAATGACACCATCAGAACTTAGAGAAAGGCGGTCTTTCCTTGGCTATACGCAGCAATCATTTGCTGAAAGGCTAGGACTGTCACGCCGCACAATACAAGCCTATGAGCTAGGCGAGACAAGCATACCCAAAGTCCTAGAAATGGCTTTGGAAACGATAGAGCTAGAGGAGAAATAGAAATGTATGAGGTAAGAATGACAAAGCATTGGTCGGGTAAGACCTACAATGTTGACCTTGTATCTTGGCAGAGAGGTGAAGGCATGGCAGTTGGTAAGGCTTTCAATGTTTCACGCAAAGAAGCAGAGAAAGAAGCAGCTAGGGTTGCCGAGTTATACAACGCCAAGATAGAAAATAAATAAAAAGAGGCTGGGGTGCTATGCTTAACAAGTTATGCTTAACAAGTTTGGCACCCTTTTCTTTTTGCAATAGGTACTTGGGTTGGCACAACAAGTGATGCTTAACTTGTTATGCTTAACACCGCAACTGCGGATTATACGAAGAAGCAAAAACCTGTCAACCACAAACTTACAAAGCATTGAAAAGGAGGGTTTCACATGCAGATAATCACACGCAAAGAAGCAAAAGAGAAAGGGCTGAAACGGTACTATACCGGCAAGCCTTGCAAGCATGGGCATTTTTCCGAAAGGCGCACTGATAGCGGCGACTGTGTTGAGTGTTTTTATTTAAGATATTGGGGCGACAGGGAAAGACCCAAAAAAATAAAAGTGCCGGAACATTTGCAGCAGTATCTAATGACAAGAAAGCAAGCAATACTAGCTGGGCAAAAGACTTATTTTACAGGGCAGCCATGCAAGCGCAACCATGTTGCTAGTAGGTTTGTATCAAGTTCAGACTGCGTTATGTGCAACAGAGAAAAATCCCCTTGGAAAGAATGTTGCAACAAGTATGCTTATCGTTCAACAAAAGAACATAGAGACAAGCAACAAAGTGAGTACAGAAAAACTAACGCAAAGAAAGCGGTGCAAAGGGCTTCTTTATGGGCAAAAAATAATAGAGAACGACGCAAAGAAATAGCAGAAGAATACAGGCGGCGAAACCCAGGCGTTGTAAAACAACGTTCCACGCTTAGTCGCGCAATGAGGCGTAGACAGACATTGAAAAACTTAACTAGCGAATATTTCACTCACATTTATAACGAATCTGCAAGATTGACAAAAGAAACAGGGGTACAGTACCACGTTGACCACTACTACCCACTAAGGGGTAAAACAATCTGCGGCCTAAACGTACCCTGGAATCTACAAATCATTACGGCAGAAGAAAACCTAGCCAAAGGCAACAAAATGCCGGAGGAGTTTTATGGGGCTAATCACACAATGATTCCCGCACTAACATGCACCATGTCTCAAAGCTAATCGTGGCTATGTCATCCTTATTAGAGAAAGCATCGTTGATAGCTGAGAGATACACAACGCAGCGAATAGGTTGCCTGTCAAACTTGTAAATGAGAACTGGCAGTTCGCCTGTTAATAACGCAGCGGCGCATGTTTGCGACCACCAAGCATCCTTATGGATATTATTGGCTGTCGTGTTTGCATACCGCTTGCACTCTATCAACCACCCATCCAGGCCAATCAAATCACCCTTGCCAGCCAGCCTGTATTGTTCCAGGTCACGCTTTACCTTGACCCCTAGCTGGTCATGTATAAGGTGAGAAACCTCTCGTTCAAATGCAGCACCTTTGTTGCGTCCATTGGTCATTGTTCAAACTCTACATGGATAATAAACTCGGCTGCATCTTCTTCATGCACCTCGCCGTCACCATCGCAGAACTCACAGTCAACCATAACACCTTTTAGATAACCGCCATTGTTGTAGTCTACTACTGCAACCTCTGCCTCGTACTGGCCTTCCCCGCCACACTCAGGACACTTAACGTAGTCGCTCGGTGTGGTGTTGTTCGTAGAAGTCATTAGCTTTTACCCTTCCATCAGTTGCTAGAAAAATACGCCGCATAGATTCAGGCGTAGGAAAACGCTGATTAGATAGTATGCGAGACACAGCAGAGACAGACAAGCCAGCTTTATTAGCAAACCGCCTTATGCTAAGTCTTTGTTCTCTAATGTAATCCCGTAAATACATGCAAACACCATATATCAGTGTTGACAGATTGGCAATGGGTTGGTAAGACAACATAGAGAGATGGTAGTGCCTCCTATGATAGTTTGATGTACTGGAATTCATTAAACAACTACCGTCTCTCGCTTTTTGGAGGGTCAAATGGAATACACAATCCCAGACTATCGAAAACAATTTAACTGCTACCACAACAGCGCATCAGGTGGTACGCAACCAACCTATGAAAACATTTTCAAATTACTTTTGCGTAAAGAATACGGCATGCAGTTTCCTATGTCAGCTAGGCCAAGGGCAGGGCAGATAGTACAGACAGGCGGCAACCATAAATTTGGTTTGCATGATTACTCGCCCGTCAGAGGCCAGCAAGAGGGCATGTCACTTGGCGAGGCAGTAAGGCATGCCATGACTGAGTACATGGAATACAAGCCAATTACATGGGACAACGGCAAAGACATGGAAGTGTTTGAGGCTTGCAAAGAAGTCATCCCAGACATGATTCGTCATGCTGTTCATGGTGTAGAAGAATACTTTGGCAAGAACGTGGAGATGGTAGGCGAGTATCAGCGTGTATTCAAAGATGACAGGCTAGACATTCCTACGATTATGTTCCTGGATTATGCTGATGATACAAGACAGATTGACCTCAAATGCAGCTTGCCAGTAGCCAACCCGCCTAAAAAGGATGGCACTAGGACTTGGCGCACACCTAAACCAAAGACAGAACCCACCTGGAATCAGGTAGCGCAGCAAGCCGTGTACTGGAAAGGCACTGGCCTTATACCAGCTTTGTTGTTTGTTACTGGTGAGGGTTATCACTTATGTACACCTGATAACTGCGACATGCTAAAACCTGATGCTTTAGAAGAAGCGTATGAAAGAGTAGCGCAGCGGTGGTTGACTATTCAGAACCTTATGAAAGCTGCAAATGGTAGCTGGAAAAACTTGTTTGGAATGGTTGCGCCAGACTTTGCGGAGATAGCCCAGCGTCACGGGCCTGAGATACTTGAGATTGCTAAACAAACGTGGAGGGTAGAATGAAAGTACCGACAATGGCTGAAATAAAAGAGGCGTTGAAATTACCAGAAGTCAACGACAAAACTGACGCGATGGGTAGAGTTATCAGAAAAAATAACTATAGCCAAATGAAACCTAACAAGAAGGTAAATCCTAGCAAGGGGAGAAGTAAGTATGACTGAAGTAGAACAAGAACACGCACAAGCAATCGACTTTACACAAGAAAAAATAAAACGCCTAGAGTCTGATATGGCTTACATGCGAAAAGACATGGACGAATTAAAGACTATGCTTGCTTCATTTATGAAGGCAATAACAGACCACAAAGAGGAGGCAAACGACAATGACTGATATATGGCAGACTCTTAGCTGCATTGATGTGAATAAACACACTGAAAAAAAACAAGGTATGACGTACTTATCTTGGGCATGGGCTTGGGGTATTGTCAAAGACAGTTATCCAAGCGCCACCTTTAAGAAACATTACTTTGACGGTCCAAATGGCAAAAGACCGTACATGACTGATGAACATGGGTATGCGTTTGTTATGGTCACAGTGCGTATTGAGGATGATGAACAGACGGAAATACTGCCTGTACTAAACGGCAATAAGGCTGTGCAGAGTCCTAATAGCTTTCAAATAAATACAGCCCTACAAAGATGTATGGTAAAATGCCTGGCCTATTTTGGTTTGGGTCATTACATTTATGCTGGCGAGGACTTGCCACCAGAAGATGATAATGATACCACACAAGTTCAGACGGTGGCTGTCGAGAAAGACCCTCCAAGTCAACAAACTCCGGCCCCGTCTGAGCCAGCCGAAGAAATGACCCGTGAAGAACTTGACAACAAGCATGACAAGGGCGTGTGGCAAGACATGAAATCACGCTTGCGTCAGATGAAACATGTCAATAATGTTCATACTCTGTTTGAGTCTATGAAGCCTAAAATACAAGAGATTAGAAAACGTAATCCAGAAGCAGCACAGCATATTGTTCAATTGTTTCTTGATGCTGAAGATAAATTAACAACAGGAGGAGCCTAATGGCCTTACGAAAAATCACAACTATTCGCTGTTTTGCGAATGACCCAGACAAAAAAGCAACACATAGCAACTCAAATTGGAGGCCGTATGTTGGCAAAGAACCAGGTGATGTGGTTCTAAGTAAAGATACGCGACATCAAATTTCTGTGTTTGCTAATGAAGATGGGTCTATTGATGTAAGCATCAGTGAGCGTATTGCAGATGATTACTCAGGTGGAGAAAGCGTAGCTGCTAATGTAAGGCAGGGCGGGATGCGTAAGATTGCAGAGTCAATCGAGACACCAGCCGCACCAAGACCTCAGATGACGCTTGACGATGAAGTCCCCTTCTAACTTGGAAACTGCCTTCCATGCCTTAGACCATTGCAAGGATGTACTCTTGGAACGGTCTAAGTATGGGGCGGTGGATGACAACTTCAAACAAATTAGCAACATGGGGTCTATGATTACAGGCCACAAGATGACTGAGGCACAAGTTTGCGCCTTCATGGTGGCATTAAAGTTGTCCAGGTTATCGGCAAAAGATGAAAATGGTCAGAACTGTAACCACATTGATTCATTCATAGATATTATAGGCTATAGCGCCATTGCTTTGGAACTGCTGAACAATGGCAAAGAAAAAGGTTGACACACGGCAGATTGCTTGCGCCGTGTGCGGTTACGAACATTACATTAAAGATGGTGGGTGGGTAATACTTGGTAACAAGAAAGCTATTTGCTACTCACTGGACAAGAGGAATTGTTATGAAAAAATGCGAGTGCTGTGGGCAGATACTAACGACAGCCCCCTTGAACAAAAGAAACCGTTGGGCATTCTTGAAGAGTTTGAAAGCTGGTGAGGTGATGACGTTTGCGAATGAGAGAGACAAAGAACAAGCAAGGGATGCTGCAAGACACTACAACATCCCTTACAAAGCCTATAAACACAGAGATGGTTCTGGGTATAGCCTGATTATTTCTTCTTAGCTTTCATAATCTTTTTCTGCAAAGCGGATGGCAATGTCTTTTGCTTTGCAGTTAGTTTCTTTGCTGGTCGGCCTTTCTTTGAACCGTAAGTTCCTTTTCCCATTGGCATTTAACAATTCCACTTCCTTAATGCTTTGTTGATACGACTATTCGGGTCACGCGCTGTCTTTTTACTGGTCAGCTTCTTTTTCATGCCTTTCATTCTAGCACAAAAACTCTTACGCCTAGCTGCTGCCTTGGGCGATTTCTTTGCCTGCTTACGAGATACAGGTGGCTTTAGATTCATGCCTTGACGCTTTGCAGATGCACGGCCCTTAGCGTTCAGACCGCCTGACTTACTCTTACCAGCCTTGCGTTGCCATGCAGGAGTCTTAGCCATCTTTCTTCAACCCGTGGGTGTACCCGTCTTTTTTATTATATGTAAGTGACTCGCCTCGGCCTTGTTCAACATAACTACAATGTATCCAACCAGAGTTACCGCCAGTGTAACACTCAAGAATAAGCTGGTCATATTCTAAATTATCCTCAATCCATTTTGCCAAGTCATAATTATCCATACCTGGCACTTCAAAGTCACAGGCTTCACCCTTGGCATGCTGTGAGTTTATAGAGCTACCTATGGCTACACATAACTCAGGACTGCGAAAACCTGACGATACCATCACTGGTCCAAACTCATCACGGATAGGCTGTAATATTTTATCGCATAATAACTCCATAGCCTCGACATGATGTATTTCTGGCTCGTTAGGTATGCTTTTCCGTTCAGCCGTTTGAGACTTGACCATCTCTTCTAAGGTAAAATTAGGTGACAACGAAAAGGTCATTTTTTTCTCTTCTTTGCTGTCTTTGCTGACCTCTTAAAAGCCTTTGATGTAGGCGCTCCCTTGCTTCCAGGCTTGCGCATTTTCTCGCCAGAACCAGCAGCGATACGCTTACGCTTGGCATGGATGTTAGCATATAAACCTTTTGTCATTTTGATACTCCTTTGTATTTTTCAAAGCTGCGCATTCCACCAAGACCTAATAATCCTAATAATACAGTCATTAGGCTATCCATGTCAAAAGCTGGATACGCCACTGCCTCAATGCCCATGTATGCGGTGACAACATCCATCGTGGGAAAAACTAAAAAGTGCGCGAATAGGGCTAGGCTACAGCACCACCCCACGCTAGGCCGCCAGCCCGATACAAAAATGTTTTTTGATTTGGCCTCTTCAGCATTGATAGCTAACTGACCCTTGGCTAACTCTTGTGCATGTCTGTCAGCCATAGTAGCCAACTCATGCGCCAGCTTATTCTTCTGGTCTTTGTCCTCAACAAATTTATCTAACAGCCCTGTTACTGGCCCTATTAATGCCTGAATCACTTTTCACCTCCTGATTTTCCCAGATAGATTCCATACACGCCCGTCATCACGCCCATAATTACGCTAACAAAAGCAGACTGTTGTGTTGTGGGGGCTTCTAAATTCATAAACCATTCAGCACATCGCCAAGACATAGCGACTGAAGCAACCATTGTTAACTTTGCCGTGATATTAATTTTCAAGTATTTGCTAAACCAATCAACCATTTCTATGTCTTCTTATCGCCGCCAACGATTTATTAAACGAATAAAACTCCGTTTTATCTTCATCAAATAACTGAGGCGACATGCGCTTTGACTTTTGTTGCACCTCGGAAATTGGCAAGAACACTGCTTTCCTATGTTGATAGCCCACACAGCATAATATGTCATAGTCCCTAACACTCCCAATAATTTTATTCTTGCGTCCATGGCCAAACTGAAAATGGTAACTCGGAAGGCGCTTACCTTTTTGTAATAATAAGCTAGCAGTCTTAACTTGTATCCTGATAAATTCATCATCTTTCCACGCTAGTAAATCAACCCTGTCTTGCTGGCACATAGACACTCGCCAACCTAATGATAACACAATACCGGCTGCATAGTATTCCCCTGTTAAGCCGATAGTTGTTTCGCTCATTTTATGTTTTTTTGTAAAACCACAAAACAAGAAATAAGAATCCAATAACACTCAGTATTAATACGCCTATAACAAACCACTCTACGACTTGTTGACGCATTTCTTGCTGCTTATATATTGCTTCTTGTCTTTGCTTGCGTATCTTACCTTCAAGCTGAATTAAATCAGCCCAGGCTTGCGGCCCGTAAGACATATTCAGAAATGTTTTTAACTCCTGTCTTTGTGATTCAAGTTTTTTTTTGGCTGCAAACGCTGCTAGTGCCTCCTCTTCAATGGAGCCAGCAGCAAATAATTGTTTAAAAAGCGGTGGGTTTTTTGTTTGCTTTACAGCATTGTCCACATCAGATGCCATCTTCATCCAGCGGGACACATCGCCTATACAGGACTCCAAGTCACGCCCAGCAGCTATCATTTGTTTTATACCATTAAAAGCTGCTGTAGCCCCAGACACGGCTGCTGTAATTGTAATAGGGTCCACTAGGTCAACTCGCCTTCTCTAAGTTTTTTGCAGCGCCATTTGGACGGTATCATATTAACTATCTCTCCAATGTCCTCAGACATTTGGAATGCGCGGCGGCGGCATGCCTCTCTCGTTTCGCTGTAAATTATAGAATGAAACTCAACACAGTCAGCGGGTGAACCAATTACACAAGCTAAAACAATAGCCTTAAACATGACCTTGGATGCGTTTAACAATACGCTTTACAGTGTCAGTCTCCCATATTCGTATTAGTACCCAAACACCAGTAAACAAGGCCACAAAGTCTGGAACCATAGCCATGTAAGCGGCAACAGTTCCAGTACCAGCAACAACGTCTAAGACGATTTTGGTTTCATCGTTCATCAGTCAGCGTCTGCAATGGTTAGAGTGCCAGCCGCTACTTGCCGCAGGATTTCTGCGTAGTCTGTGTTGTTTGGGTCAAGTGAAACGTGCATAGTCACTCCATCAATACTCGCTACAACTCCCTGATTTACTCCGTCAGCAGATACAGAACCGTCATCCTTATTAATAATTATTCCTTGAAAATATTTTGCGTTGGTAATATTCATTTTTACAACTCCGCGTCTGCTTTGAAATCACTAACCACAATAGCAATGCCAGCGTTCCAGTTATTTGCACTATTATAAACATGGACGTAACTGGTGTTTATACTTGCTATAGCAAATGTTCCTGCGCTTCCGTTCTGCGGAGTATAAGTTCCTGTTACTGTTGGTGATGCCCTCATCTCAGGTGAAAATTGTATTGTACCCGATGGAGCAACGGCTGCAGAAGGAGTACCTACAGTATAACCAAGATGTTGAGGTGCAACGTAACAGTACCGCTGACACTTAGCCAACGTAGTTCCAAAGTCCTCATGCTCAAAAGCGGTGGCTACATCTCCGATTTCAAGCTGTACGCCTGTTAGGAAGAAGTTGTTTGCCGTATTGTCCACACAGTTTACTTGCCCAACAGCACGGTTAGCCTGTGTGCT
>VMHT01069066.1_pt1 | contig 10175 bp, 10 predicted proteins | sample 4693611 | NCBI WGS metagenome assembly VMHT01 (sample SAMN12280063, study PRJNA550983) | marine metagenome | isolation source: seawater sampled from same location over 5 years 0.02-0.2 micron viral filtrate | place: USA: collected off the coast of southern California halfway between the port... ...
AGGTCAATTAACAGGAACAGGTTACGTAAGATCATTAAATAACTATCAAATAATTATGGATTCAGCTCACTCTGGCGGTCCAGTGATAGAGTTTGGATCAACGAGTGATTACGACGCGTATGGACACATAGGTCAGCAAAACAGTGAATATCAATTTGGCACACATAGTAGAGATTTTGCTTGGTATAATGGCACAACAAGAATAATGGAGTTAGACGCGGGAAACACATCCGAGCCTGTATTAGCCATCGGTACAAGTGTTGATGCTGATAATACAAAAGCAACGTTGCAAGTTTTTGGAAATAATAACACCGATGGTACTGTTCGACTTGGACCACATAGTAGTAAAGGTAGTACGTTCTCACACATACATTATGGATCAAATGGTGATTGGTATATAAGACCCGCTAGTAACAGTGGTAGTGTTTTTGTATTGAATTATTCAGCTATTTCAGATGAAAGATTAAAAGAGAATATTGTAGACTCTGATTATGGTTTATCTGAAATAACATCACTAAGACCAAGAAACTTTAATTGGATCAATAGTTCAACAGATGACGTGCACACTGGCTTTGTTGCTCAAGAGGTTGAGGCTGTAGTTTCTAAATGGATCACACAGGGTGAGCTTGATGATCATAAGTCTGTAGATTACAATGCAATAACAGCTACGTTAGTAAAAGCCGTACAAGAACTAAAAGCTCAAAACGAAGATTTACTCGCTAGAGTAAAAGCACTCGAAAACAAGTAATAAGATATTTAGCTGGCAACAGCTAATTTGTTTAACCTTTAAATTTAAAAACATGGCATTAAAAGGATCATATGATTACAAAGGCATCGCGGTAGCAGATGCGTATGTAAAAATATCAAGCGTAAATTGGAGTTGTAGTAGCAATTCTGAGAATTACGTAAAGACTGCAGCTGTGTACAATTCTGATGGTACAATCAAAACCCCTGAAGTGAAAGCTGATAGGTGGACACAAATTACAATTGGAAATTGGCACGCAAATGTTTATAAAGATAAAGCTGCTAGAGATGCAAATCCTAACAACCACATCTGCTCAATAAGTGGATCATTTGATATGGACTTGAAAGATAGCGCTAAAAACCCTGTAAAACAGGCTTACGTTGCTGCAAAAGCAATGGATCTTTATAAAGGTATGGCAGACGCTTAGTAGCGGTGACAATAGCTATTTAATATTGTTATATTATATGTAATAATATTAAAGTAAATTTTTAACAATTAAATTAAATTAATTATGAGTAAAGAAGTGAAAAATATCTCTGAAGAACAATTAAAAGAACTTCAAGGACACGTTAACAAAATTAACCAAGCACAATTACAGCTTGGTGGCTTAGAATCTCAAAAACATAATTTACTACACGCTGTAGTAAAAATGCAAACTGAGTTAACTGAGTTTCAAGGTAAACTAGAAGAGGAGTATGGAAAAGTAAGTATTAACATACAAGACGGATCTATTGCACCACTTCCTGAAAACGTGGAAGATGAAGCTGATACGCAAGATTAGTATCGGTAAAGATTATAAAAATGACGCAATGCATTACGCCGTTGGCCAAGAGGTCTACGGCGGGCACGTCATTTGCGATATAATTGAAGAAACAGACAAGTTCAGCGTTTATATCAAAAAGGATAACAATGTTATACCTTGGAAAGATTTTAACAAAAACATGGCTGTATCTGTAGAGTATAATCTAGAGTACTAATGAAAAGTTTATATGACTTTATAATAGAACCAATAGGTAAAAGATATAATAATACTAAAAAAATTGGTGACAAAGAACTTGTTGTTAATACAGAAGTTTTTAATCATCAATATATAAATAGAGAAGCAAAAGTAATATCAACACCAAGTTTGGTTAAAACAGATATAAAACCTGGAGATACTGTAATTGTTCACCATAATGTTTTTAGACGTTGGCATGATGCGCGGGGTACTGAAAAAAACAGCTCTAATTTTGTTGATGACATAACTTATAAAATTACATTAGACCAAATATTTTTATATAAATCAAGTAATCATTGGCAAGCGCCTGATGAATATTGTTTTGTAAAACCAATACACTCATACAACGCTTTAGATATCGGTACGGAACAACCATTGGTTGGTGTTTTAAAATACTCTAATAAGCTCTTAGGTGAGTCAGGATTAACAGAAGGTGATTTAATAGGGTTTACACCTAGCAGTGAATACGAGTTCGTTATAGAGCGCGAGAGACTATATAGGGTATACACAAGTGAAATTACAATTAAATATGAATACCAAGGACAAGAAAAAGAATATAATCCAAGCTGGTTACAGAGCAGTTGATGAACTTATAAAAGTTGCTAAAGAAAAAATAGTTGATAGTGACGATGACGTTTCTGCAGACAGGTTAAAAAACGCAGCTGCAACGAAGAAGCTAGCGATATTTGATGCATTTGAAATATTAAACCGCATTGACGAGGAAAAGGCAATGTTAGATGGTAAAGCAAAAGAAGAAACCCAACCAAAAGCTTTTGGCGGTTTTGCAGAGAAAAGATCTAAGTAATGTACGAACAGACATTATATAAAGTTGTTGAGCCAGTAAGAATTAATACGCTTAAAAGACTTAATAAAAGTAAAAAGTGGAAGTATGGTTACAATAAAGAAAATGATATTGTGGTCATAAGCAAGACGGGGCAAATAGGTGATATTATTGAAATACAAAATCTAAAAATAGCATTACCAAAACAACCTGCAAAAATAAAGAAATTTAAAAGTGATAAGTGGGAAGTATCTTCTTATCCAAAAGAACTCAATAGAATAAAAACAATATTTGACTGGAGAGATTATCCTGATGAGTTTAAAAATAAATACATTGATTATATAGAGGATGAGTTTACAAGAAGAGATGAAGGGTTTTGGTATTATAACAAAGGTGTTCCTACTTATATCACTGGTACTCATTACATGTACCTCCAATGGTCAAAGATTGACGTTGGACACCCTGATTTTAGAGAAGCAAATCGATTATTCTTTATATTCTGGGAAGCTTGCAAAGCGGATGTTAGATCGTATGGCATGTGCTACCTCAAAAACAGACGATCTGGTTTTTCGTTTATGGCCTCAGGTGAAATCGTTAACCTTGCCACAATATCATCAGATGCGAGATTCGGTATATTATCTAAGTCTGGTGCCGATGCTAAAAAGATGTTCACAGACAAAGTTGTACCAATATCGGTCAACTATCCTTTCTTTTTCAAACCTATACAGGATGGAATGGACAGGCCGAAGACAGAACTTGCGTACAGAGTACCTGCGTCTAAGCTTACAAGAAGAAAACTTACCACAGCTGCCAGTGATCAACCAGAAGAACTTACCGGTCTTGATACGACTATCGATTGGAAAAATACCGGTGATAATTCATATGACGGTGAGAAACTAAAGCTTCTCGCGCACGATGAATCAGGCAAGTGGGAAAGACCAGATAATATATTAAATAACTGGAGGGTAACAAAAACAACTCTAAGATTAGGTAGTAGAATTATAGGTAAGTGTATGATGGGTTCAACCTGTAACGCACTAGATAAAGGGGGTGATAATTTTAAAAAACTATATTATAATTCAGATGTTACCAAACGAAACAGAAATGGTCAAACTAATTCGGGTCTTTACTCTTTTTTTATACCAATGGAGTGGAATTATGAGGGTTTCATTGATGAATATGGAGTACCTGTCTTTGAAAGTCCAGAAAAAGAAGCAATTGGTCCACATGGCGATGTCATTGACACAGGCGTTATTGATCACTGGCAAAACGAAGCTGAAGGGCTCAAAAACGACCAGGATGGCTTAAACGAGTTTTACCGCCAGTTTCCTAGAAGCGAAGAACATGCTTTTAGAGATGAAACTAAAAATAGTGTATTTAACTTAGCAAGAATATACGACCAAATAGATTATAACGAAGAAACAAACCAAAGTGTGTCCACTGGTAATTTTCAGTGGGTTAATGGTATAAAAGACACGCAAGTTATATTTTACCCCGATCAAAAGGGTAGATTTAATGTGTCATGGGTGCCGCCAGCTAGACTACAAAACAGAGTTGTGAACAATAATGGCGTTAAGTGCCCTGGTAATGAGCATATGGGAGCATTTGGATGTGACTCTTATGACATATCAGGAACAGTTGATGGCAAAGGTTCAAAAGGCGCTTTGCATGGTTTAACTAAATTTAGCATGGAAGATGCTCCACCTAGTCAATTTTTTTTAGAATATGTGGCTAGACCAGCGACAGCTGAGATGTTTTTTGAAGATGTTTTAATGGCTTTAGTATTTTATGGTATGCCAATATTAGCAGAAAATAATAAACCTAGATTACTATATCATTTGAAACGTAGGGGTTATAGAGGCTACTCAATGAACAGACCCGATAAAACATGGAACAAACTTTCTGTTACAGAAAAAGAAATAGGTGGTATACCAAACACTAGTGAAGACATTAAACAAGCACACGCTGCTGCTATTGAAATGTACATACAGGAGCATGTAGGTTTAAAGTCTGATGAAAAATATGGTAATATGTATTTTAATGGAACATTGAATGATTGGTCTAAGTTTGATATAAACAAAAGAACAAAATTTGATGCAACTATTAGTAGTGGTTTAGCAATAATGGCATGCAATAGACATTTATATACACCAAATGCTAAAGTAGATAAACAAAAAGTAAATATAAGTTTTGCAAGATATGCAAATAGTGGAACAAGATCAAAAATAATATAATAAAAATGGTAAAGAAACAACCAAAAACGTATTTTCCCAGCCAAGCTGTTTCTGACTCAGAAAAGAGTAGTTTAGAATATGGTATGCAAGTTGCAAATTCTATAGAATCAGAGTGGTTTAAAAAAGATTCACATAACGCAAAATATTATACACTGCGTGATAATTTTCACAAACTTAGATTATATGCTCGAGGCGAACAATCAATTCAAAAATATAAAGATGAATTATCTATTAATGGTGATTTATCTTACCTTAATTTAGACTGGAAACCAGTTCCAATAATCCCAAAATTTGTAGATATAGTAGTTAACGGCATTGGTGAAAGGGTATATAAAATAAACTCATACTCACAAGATCCATCTTCATTACAACAAAGAACTGACTATATAAATAGTGTTGTTGAGGATATGAAGACCAAAGACTTTAAACAAACTTTGCTAGATAACACTGGAGTAGATATGTTCAAAAACAACCCTGAAGAACTACCTGCTAACGATGAAGAGTTATCAGTTCACATGCAGCTAAATTACAAACAGTCTATAGAAATAGCGCATGAAGAAGCATTATCAAACTTGTTTGATTTAAATAAGTATGAAAATCTAAAGAAAAGAGTTGACTATGATTTAACGGTATTAGGTATAGGTTGCGTTAAAAATAGTTTTAATACAGCTGAAGGTATTAAAATAGAATATGTAGATCCTTCTGACATCGTGTACTCTTATACAGAGTCACCTTACTTTGATGACTTATATTACGTTGGTGAGGTAAGAAGAATATCTATACCTGAGCTTAAAAAGCAGTTTCCTGATATATCTCAAGAAGATTTAGAAAAAATGGAGCAGCTCGGTCAAACAACATATAAAAGAAATAGATATTATACGTCAGACCAACAAGAAGGTATTGTTGATGTGTTATATTTTGAATACAAAACGTTTAAAAACCAAGCTTATAAAGTAAAAACAACAGCAAGCGGAGCTCAAAAGGCAATAAAAAAACCAGGCGATTTTAAAGCAGATGATAATGATAGGTTTTCAAAATCATCAAGAGCTATTGAGGTTTTATACTGTGGTGCTAAGGTTGTGGGGCACGATAGCTTACTAAAATGGGAGCTAGCTGAAAATATGACTAGACCCAAGTCGGACATAACCAAAGTGCAAATGAGTTATAGTATTGCTGCACCTAGGATGTATAAAGGTAAAATTGAATCTCTAGTCGGCAGAATGACAACATTTGCGGATATGATTCAATTAACGCACCTAAAGTTACAGCAAGTTATGGCTAGAATGGTTCCTGATGGTGTTTATTTAGACGCTGACGGCCTTGCTGAAATAGACTTAGGTAACGGCACAAACTATAACCCACAAGAAGCTTTAAACATGTTCTTTCAAACTGGTAGTGTAATCGGTAGATAAATGACACAGGACGGTGAGTTTAACGCTGGTAAAGTTCCTATACAAGAAATTACAAGTGGTTCTGGGGGTGGTAAGCTAGGAGCTTTAATACAGTCTTACAATTATTACTTACAAATGATGAGAGATGTAACTGGATTAAACGAGGCTAGAGATGGTAGTACACCAGATAAAAATGCTTTAGTAGGTGTACAAAAGCTAGCTGCTGCTAATAGCAATACAGCTACAAGACACGTGTTACAAGCTGGCTTATACTTAAGTTTAAAAACAGCTGAAGCTTGTTCATTGAGAATATCTGACGTGTTAGAATACTCAAATACAAAAAATCAGTTTGTTAATTCGTTAGGTAGGTTTAATGTAGCTACGTTAGATGAGGTAAAAGAACTTCACTTGCATGATTTTGGTATATTTATAGAACTAGCGCCAGATGATGAGGAAAAACAAATGCTTGAAAATAATATACAAGTAGCATTGCAACAACAGCAAATATCTCTTGAAGACGCTATTGATGTTCGTGATGTTAAAAATTTAAAGTTAGCTAACGAGTTATTAAAAATAAGAAGAAGACAAAAGATAGAGCAGGATCAAGCTATATCACAACAGAACATACAAGCACAAGCGCAAGCTAACGCTCAGTCATCTGAGGCTTCTGCTGCCGCTGAAATACAAAAGCAACAGGGTATAGCGCAAAGTAAAGTGCAGATTAACCAAGCACAGTTGGAGTTTGACATTAAAAAAATGGAGACTGAAGCAATGATTAAAAAAGAACTTATGCAACATGAATTTGACCTTAACTTAAAGCTTAAAGAAATGGATTCACAAGTGATTAAAGATAGAGAGAACAGTAAAGAAGATCGTAAAGATGAAAGAACTAGAATACAAGCTAGTCAGCAGTCTGAAATGATAGAACAAAGAAAAAAAGATTTACCAGCTAAAAAGTTTGAGTCTGCGGGCTTTGATAATTTAGGTGGCTTTGACCTAGAGCAATTTGACCCTAGGTAAATTTATTAATTTTATAATATTATATTATGGCTAGAAAAAAGAAAGCAAAAGAGGTTGTTGAAGAGGTTGTTGATACTAAAGTTGAAGAGACTAAAGTTGAACAAAAACCCGTTGAAGAACCTAAAAAAGATACTGGCTTCCAGGAAGACGGTACATTTAAAGTAAACTTAACTGAAAACAACGAAGAGGAGGTAAAAGAAGAAGTAAAAGAAGAAGTAAAAGAAGAAGTTGTTGAAGAAGTTAAAACTGAGGAAACAAATAAAGAAGAACAACCAGTTATAGAGGAAATAACTGATGAAGAACCTCAGGTAGAAACAACACCGGAAACAAAACAAGTTGTTGAAGAGCAAGTACAAGAAATTAAAAATAATTCTCCAGAGGTGGAGTTGCCAGACAACATTCAAAAAGTCGTGGACTTTATGAAAGAAACTGGCGGTACGCTTGAAGACTACGTTAGGCTCAATGCGGACTATTCAAAAACCGATGATGGTACTTTATTAAATGAGTATTATCGACAAACTAAACCACACTTATCTCAGGATGAAAGAAACTTCTTAATGGAAGATTCATTTTCATACGACGAAGAGATAGATGAGGCAAAGGATGTAAAACGCAAACAACTTGCTTATAAAGAAGAGGTTGCAAAAGCTAGAAACCATTTAGAGCAAATGAAAGGTGAGTATTATGAAGAGGTCAAAATGGGCTCAAGATTAACACCTGAAGCGAAAAAGGCTATGGACTTTTTTAACCGCTACAATAAAGAGCAAGATGAAATGCAAAAACTAACGTCACAGCAACAAGCAAACTACGAAAAAAAGACTAACGAAGTTTTTAATAATAAATTCAAAGGTTTTGAGTTTAAAGTTGGTGATAAAAAATATCGTTATAATGTTAACGATGTTAACGCAAATAAAGAAGCGCAGAGTGATTTAATCCAAGCATTTAGTAAGTACGTTAGTAACGATAATTTACTAGATGACGCCATAGGTTATCACAAAGCATTATTTGCTGCTAGAAATGCTGACGCTATCGCAAATCACTTTTACCAACAAGGTAAGGCTGATGCAGTAAAAGAGGTTAATATGGATTCAAAAAATATTAATATGGATCCAAGAAAATCTAGCACAGTTGAGTCTGATGGTATGAAATATAAAGTGGTGAGTGGAGACGATAGTTCTAATTTAAAATTTAAACTTAAAAATTATTAATTAACTATAAAAATTTAAAACTATGGCAAATGTAAGTTTTGGAAGTGGTATACCTGCCGCTGGTATTGTAACACCAGCAACTGGTAAAGTCACTCTTAATTCAAATTATCTAGACATCAGAAGTGATGGATGGACAAAACAATATCTACCTGAGCTTTATGCTTCAGAAGTAGAAAAATATGGAGATCGTTCTATTGGCGGTTTCTTAGACTTTTTAAGCGCAGAAGAAGCTATGACTTCAGATCAAGTAATTTGGTCAGAACAAGGTAGACTTCACATCGCTTACCAAGCAACATGTACTATTGCAACTGGTGCTATCACAGCTATCAAAGATATTGATAACACAGGTGGTGCTAACATTGATCACTCTTTAAGAGTTGGTAATACTTTAGTATGCGTTATTGGAGGAGTTGTATTTAAAGCATATGTTAAGACTGCTGGTGCTTCACCAGTCATTAAGCCTTACGGAGCTGCTAACGTTACTAACGTTTCTAATACAATTTCAGGCGGTGCCGCTACACAAACTATTAAAATGTTTGTATACGGATCTGACTTTGGTAAAGGTACAGCTTCTATGGCAGAAGCGGTTGAACCTAAATTTCAATCATACAAAAACTCACCAATGATCATCAAGGACCACTTTGAAATTAGTGGATCTGACGCTGCTCAAATTGGTTGGGTTGAGGTTTCTGGCGAAGCTGGACAAAACGGCTTCTTATGGTACGTTAAGTCTGAGGCTGATACTAGAAAGAGATATGAGGATTATTTAGAAATGGCAATGGTTGAAGCTGAGGCTTCAGCAAGTGGTGCGGACGCTGATATTCCAGCGGGATCTGATGGTTTATTTAAACAAATAAATCAAAGAGGTCTTACTGCAGCTACAATGTTTGACGTTGTTGGCGAGACAATTACTGATTTTACTACTCTATTAAAAGAGCTAGATAAGCAAGGTTCTATTGAAGAAAATACTCTTTTCTTAGATAGAGACTCAAATATAAATGTTGACGACGCTTTAGCAGGTCTAAACCCACATATTAGTGGTGGTTTAGGATATGGATTATTCAATAATTCAGAAGACATGGCGCTTAACTTAGGTTTCACTGGTTTTAGAAGAGGTTCTTATGACTTCTATAAAACTGACTGGAAATACTTAAATGACGCTTCTACTAGAGGTTTAGTAGGTGGAGTTGCTGGTGTATTAATACCAGCTGGAACTACTTCAGTTTACGATCAATCTTTAGGTAGAAACATGAGAAGACCATTCTTACACGTAAGATATAGAGCTTCAGAAACAGATAACAGAAAGATGAAAACTTGGGTTACTGGTTCTGTAGGAGCTGCTACATCTGGAGATGATAAGATGGAAGTACACTATTTATCTGAAAGATGCTTAGTAGTACAAGCTGCAAATAACTTCGTGTTATTTAACTCATAATCATTATTAAAAGAGTTAGGGTGCTTCGGCACTCTAACCCTTTTTTATTTTTAAAATTTTATTATATTATATCATGAAAAAAACAAAAACAAAAGCTCCCAAGTGGGAGATAAAAGATAGATTATATGAATTAACAGGTAATGATAAACCGATAGTTCATATATTAAAAAGCAAAAACATGCTTTATTACGATCAGGAAATGGGATACGAGAGACAGATAAAATACTGTGAAAACCAAAAAACACCATTTGTTGACGAAATGAAGGGTGAAGTTAGGTTATCACATATTATATTTAGAGATGGAACTTTATTTGTTCCAAAAGAAAAGCAAACACTTCAAAAGTTTTTATCAATTTATCATCCA
>VMHT01105434.1_pt1 | contig 10175 bp, 21 predicted proteins | sample 4693611 | NCBI WGS metagenome assembly VMHT01 (sample SAMN12280063, study PRJNA550983) | marine metagenome | isolation source: seawater sampled from same location over 5 years 0.02-0.2 micron viral filtrate | place: USA: collected off the coast of southern California halfway between the port... ...
GTATTTCGTTGTGAACACCCCGGGCCTTGCAGTATCCCCATGTGTCATAGCGTTTCATTGCAATATATTCATGTTTAATTTAATGTTCATTGGTGCACATTGCATTATTTGCAATTGTTCATATATACTTTAAGGTAAGTCGAAAATGGTTTGGACGCGCCATCAAGGGGTTAACACCCGTTTCATTTCACTTCACATAACATACGATCAACAGGTCATATATAACTATGTTTTTATATTACAATATGTTTATTATTAGATATTTGGACATACGTAGATTCAAATGTCCATACGTTACAATGTTAATGAACTAGCGTCCATTTAAATGCGTTTTAACACGTTTATTATACGTTTTAATCGCGCTCTAGAACCAAGACAACGTCACACTCGCTTAAATATATTCAGCGCTACAACATGCGGTTCTATTGATTGGTGTATTTAAGTAACCATTGTTGAGCACGAACATCCCACGTTTGAGTCATCGCCCAATTATAGGCTACATTCAATTTATTACTCATTTTATACGCGAATGTCTTATCATTGTTTTCCCTCATCAATGTATCCACTATTGTAGCTGGATTATTATCTATTATCGTGCCTCTATCTCCATTACCCATTATGTTTTTTATGTTGCCTGCTCCATTCGATATTAATTTAACTTTACCTAACATCATTTCAACAGCACTTATACAATACGTTTCAAAATAATCTGATTGATATATCCAATATTCCGCCTCGCATATTTGAGTTTTCAAGTCCCAAGGACATAGGCTACCTATGTAATTAATTCCATCTTGATCCATATTAGGTTTGCCCCAATCATTAGCATATGAAGGACAACACACATTCAACTGCATATTCGGTCTAACAGCCCTGATTTTATCCCAATTATCACACAATACCTTTAATCCCCTATCCGGAGATGATGTCCACAATATAGTGTCCTTCTTGGTGTTAGAATCATATTTCAACCAATCATTAGGGTCAATAGCATTATCTATAGAATGTATATACGTATTAGATTGTGATGGTGTGTAGCCAAAAGCTTTGCTTGCTTTTTCTTTCATTTCATCTTCATGTAACTTACTTACACATATAATTCCATTCATTTTATCATGCGTGAAATAATTTTTACCACCACTATGTAAATGCTTGCCTTTATACCAATCATAAAAGTGTGTGTTGTGTAGCCAAAAATATGATTTATCAAATGATATACCTTGGTCTTTTAACACTCGAATATAATGAATATAATTCGTTGATATAACCATGTTATAATGTTGAAACGCCCTTGGTTTATCTTTAATGAGTTTATTTATAGGTCCTTGGTATTTACCTAAAGTATTGTAATGTATGTAATCAACACCATTCGCTTTTTCCTCTAATACATCACCCGAGACAGTAACATAATGTCCTAATCGAGCAAATGCCTCTGCTAATTTAATTACACAAAACTCTGTTCCACCTAGCCCTTCTTTATTCCATGTATTATGATTCCAATGTGGATTAGAATAGCCTGTGTATAATAATATTTTTAGTTTACTCATTATTTTAAAATATATTCGCTACCACCATCCCAACTTAATACTGGGAAGTTAAATCTAGCCCCATCAAAGTCTTTAAAATATGCTTCGTTGTCTATGCCTTCAAATTTACGTTGGTATGCTATTAGCCAATTAGTTGGTTTTAGTCTATTTAATACTTCATTTCTCCATTCAACAGGGCATTCTGATATTCCCCATGTTGAAATAAATAACACATTGTCTAAATCATTATCAACGGGTTCATTCGTTAAGTCAATATTGTAACCATGTAAGTTATATTTTTGTATTGATGATACTTCTGGTAAATCAATTATAACGTATTTATTTTTATAACCCATGTTACGAATAAATTTAGCCATATCACCACATCCACCTCCTAGTTCAACTATAAGATCAAAATCCCTAATATCACGTTTAGCAAGATAATTGTAATGGAAATAATGATGATTACATTTCATCATACTTGCTGATGTAAATACATCGTTTAATTGATATCCGTCTTTGTAATAATATTCTGCTCGATCATAATAACCATGTGGTGAATGATTCATTGCATATCTCCAAGTATCAATGTTTATTCTAGTATGATTATTATAAGTTAAGTGGGCATAATCTTTATAAAAGGGATGACAGTGTACTTCATATAATGGTATTTTTCTTACTGCATGCACACCTCTAAAACCGGCCATGTCACCTTTTATTTCCTTTAAGTTAGTTTGGAAATCAGCCCACGTACTATTTAACTCCATATTTTGATTTGTTTATTGATTATTCAATAGTAAATGCTTTTTCATATACACCAACTGGTGGTTCGCTCCATAAATTAACTGCTATTGCATATCTAGTTCCTCTAGTTACTGGAGTTACTGTATGAACATATTCACCTGCCTCAAATATGATTAGTCTATTGTATATTGGTTTGATTCGTTCTGGTTCTGAATCAGTACCATCAGTATAAATTTCTAAATACCCACCATCAATATCCATTTCTTTAGGGTAATAAACAGTACCCATTAATGGTTTAACTACTTCACCTGTGCGTTTAAAATGTAATTCATCTTTATCATAATGGTTACCTAAATTTTTATTTGGTTTATCTGGCCCATAAACACCAGTCCAATATTCTACCCCACTTAAATATAAAGGGTTATATCTAGGGAAATCCCAAGGTGAATTCCACCTCCATATTTCTTCAATTAACTGTTTTTTTAGTGTATTTGCTTCTGGTGACCCATGAATATTATTTTCATCACCATCTTTAAACCATCCTCCCCACCAATGAAAATCTCCATTGGGTCCAAAGAAGTTATCGTCTTTACTAATGTCATTTAACAATCGCTCGTTTTTTATAAAATCGTCTATTATAATCATAATTCTAAGTGTGGCTTGCGCCTTTAATAAAAGAAACGACTACATATCTAGTACCTGATGTAACAGCTCTAGCACCATGCTTATGAGTTATGTTACCTGGGTGTAAGGTCATTACACCGTATTCTTTTGGATTAACATTACATTTGTATTTAGGAAAATATGTTCCCCCACCTTCAAATTCACCTGGATTCAGGTTAACTAAGGTAGTTATATTACTATGGTCATGATGTAAACTTAAATGTGCTTGAGCATCATGAGGATATTTAATAATAAATGATTCATCCCTTAAATGGTTCCAAGTGTCACCTTCTAATTGATATCTGTTTATAGCTAATGGTCTAACATGATCATTAATTAATCTATTATAAATGTCTTTCATACCCAACACTTCAAGTAAATTATCTGTTGTAGGGTAAAATTTATGTCTACCAGTTGTCCATTCTTGTTTCTCACCTAATTGAATTAATTCCTTACAGAATCTTTTGTTGAAAAATGGGAACACATAAACATGAGGTGCTGGTTCATCTATCACCAAATCATATTCTTTATTTAATATAGCGGGATTAATATATCTTTCACACCAAGCATCCCAATTGCTATCATCTTTTATTGTTATTTTATCTTTTTTAACTATAGCTGTTTTAACTATGTTTGTTTCTTTCTTTGCTTTATGTGATTTACCTGTTGTTTTAATCCATGGTGGTTTATTATCAATCACTTCATCGCTTGGTTTTACCTTACGTTGTGCTTGAAAATCATCTAACCAATCTGGTTTTTTATTCTCATTTAAGTCCTTAATAGGTGCAAATTCAGTTAATGAATTCGTTTTTGGGTTTGATGTTTGATCAAAATAATTTTTTCTAAAAGCATATGCCTTAAATTTAGAATTATGAAATATTTTCTGAGCATCCATTCTATCTGTTGTGCCGTGTAAAGCAGGATAAAATTCATCAGTTGGTATAAGATTATTTAACCACCCAGATTCCAATACTTCCTCCATACCTTTTCGAGATAATATATAAGCATGATTATTATATGAATAGCCTACTCTGGTTAAATGGTTACCTACTTTTAATTCTTTACTTTCATCCCAATTAGCATGTCTACCTAAATAAACCATTGACCAGTCACTAGGTAATTCTCTAAACATATCTGGTCTAGGGAAATCAACTGGAACAAAATCTTCCTCTAATATAAGTACATTTTTATGTCCTGCATCATAGGCTACTTTCACAGCATCATAATGAGATAAAGCACATCCAACTTCACCTGGTGTCATATCTCTATTATAGAACCTAAATTCATGATCTGGTAATTTCCACCAATCTGCTACTTTGAATGCATAAGGAGATGGTTTGCCTTTTTCTAATTCCCAACCATTTATAGAATCTAGCACATTGAAATTTGTACTTGGGATGTTTTTAATACTTTCCAATCTATGTAAGAGTGAATCATACGGGTTATTAATATTAATTATTAGTATGTGGTTTAGTTTCATAACGTTATTTAACTGATTTAATGTCCATTTTAATTATTGATCTATTTCTACTAAATTGATCAATTGACCAATTTATATTATCTGTTTCCAGAATTTGTTCGCTTATTCTTTCATTGTCACCAATGATTTCTGTGTAAATTAATTTATATTTTTTCATATTATTTTAGGTCTTCTATGTTTATTTCAAAATCATCATCAAACCCTCCATCATAGTATTTATTCCACAGCTTTTGGTCTTCAATTAAGCATTCTTTACATATTACCTTCCTATTAACTGTGATTAGTAATTCATCATAAATGAGTAATTCTGCTTCCATTTCAGGTGTTATCTCAACTGCTTCCCAATTTGCATCCACACCCCATAGGTCCTTTTTATTCACATTATTTTTATCACAAAATGCTTCTATTTTTTTCTCAAACCATTCTAATATAGGTGTCTCAGCAGCGAATACCTCAGGTAAATTGGTTGGTTTATGACACCAAGCACAAGTATTTAATTTACTTCTTCCCATTCTACTTCCTCAATAGTTTTACATATTAAAATTCTATCATCTTTTCTAACTACTCTATCACCACCTAAATATTCAACCCACAACCCTATTAACTTTTGGTTCATTTGGTTTGAGTTTCGATCCGTTACAAAGTAAGTAGGTGTAAAATCTCTAATTACCTCTAACGGCGTATCATTTATGCTAACAATCTTATACCAATTCATTATCTGCTATTAATATTACACCTGTATTATGTGGTGGAATATAATAAGAAAATTTGTTGGGTCCAAGTATTTCTTTAATTATTTTATCCTGTAATGCAGGTGATTTACCTGTTATAACTTCAATTTCACCATATTTACATAATTGATTCATTATTAAACAATCTTCTACTTTAAGTATGGCTTTATCATGTGTCAAGCCGTGTAAATCAATTTTTATCATCTAAACTTTGTTGTAATTTTTGTATTCGTTTTTTAATCTCTTGTGTTTGAGGTTTTAGGCTTTTTAATCTTCTAATTTCTGCACTAATTTCTTTTATAGTCATCTTCTATTCTTATTATATCGTCCTCACCAAAGTAAGAACCGGTTTGTACTTCTATAAATACTACTGGTGTATCAGTTTCATTCCAAGCTCTATGTCTATCTCCTTGTTGTATTCTAACTGATTGTCCTTTACCTCTAAATAATTTATCATCTTCTAAAATAATAGTAAGTATACCACTTACAACTGTCCATACTTCAGCTCGTTTTTCATGGTATTGATATGATAATCTTTGGCCTGGGTTAACTGTAATGCGTTTTACCTTAACATCAGGTGCGTCAAGTAATACTTCATATTTACCCCAAGGTCGCTCATCTACTTCTTTTAGGCTGTTAGCTATTAACGTTTTATATTTAGTTGTTGACCAACCATGATCTCTATTTAAATAATGAACTGGTATTTTCAAATCATCACCTGTGAACGGTTTATTAATATAATCATCACCTAAAAATCTAATATCAAATTCGCCTATTTTAAGTAAATCGTATAATGATTCTTCATATGTGTATCTAATTACATCATCAACGTCTTCTAAAGACATTAACATATCTTTACGTTCATCAGTTGATAATATAGGTTTTAATTTATGGGGTCGTTCTATAGAAGGATCAGTTTGTAATAATACAACTAACACACTACAGTGTTGCTTCATTTCGTTAAACATTTTAATGTATCCTGGATGCATTGCATCAAAATTTCCTGCTATAACCCCTTTAATCATAAACTGTTATTTTTATACATAAATATATCATCAATTATATAGTCTATTTTCTGTATTGCCTGTGGTAAGTTAACTTTACTTACATCTTGCCTTACATCTTTTAATCGTGCTATTATTTCGTTTCCGTCCATTATAAACTACTAAAAAAGTGAATTGACCATGCTATTAAACCATTTAACTGCAGTACAACTAAATTCCATTGTCTCCTAGTTGTTACTTGAACTAACACACAACAAAACCCCATTACAAATAGTATTGGTTCAACTGTCCATTGACCAGCCATTAAAAAACCAGCACCCATGTAACCTAACCTAGTAGCTAATCTTTCTATTGGTGTTAGTCTTTTATCTCTAACCATAGCCCTTAATAAAGGTCTGTATTTGTGCTTATACTTCTTAAGCATCTGTTTCTCTCTCATTATACTGGTTTTACTTTCCATAGTACTTGAATACATATTAAAATTAATGCTAATCCTAAACTAACCCAAGTTTTATTATTTATCCCCTCACTAAAATGATAATTAACCATTATAGCATAAATTATCATTCCAACACCAAATCCAATAAAACGAGCAGGCCATAATAAACCACCCATTCCTTGTACTGCATATTTAGTTCCCCAAATATAGAAAAACGATAATATAATCCCTGATGCTGCTACTAATGTAACATTATCTCTAAACCAATTTGTCTTTAAGAACTGACCATTTAATTGGTAAAACGTAAGTACATGAGCTACAAAAAACGCTCCAATACCCATAAGCAAATCTTTAACTATCATTGGTTGTTATAAAATTCTTTATCTTCTTCACCCCAACCATAATCATAAATTACAGTGATGAATAAGAATCTTATTACTATACTATTCCATGGGTTATCTTCTTCCCAATCAAAAAAATCTACACTTAATCCTAAACAAATCCCTTCATGAGGCCATTTAAAATTCAATTTTACTCCAAACCATTTTTCCATAACTATAACATTAAATTTTTATTTTCTAAATGCATCCAAAAACGTTCTAACCATAATTCAACTCTAATATCTTCAATTGTATCTTTAGCACCATAACCCTCGATTCGTTTTTCAGCAACATAAGCAATACCCATGTCTGCATAATCTCGTGATTTATCCTTATTGCCTAATTTATATTGTTCTTTTGCCTGAGCAAAACAATGATGTAAAACTTGTTTTTCAACTTTCGCCATATCTACCTTTATTAATTAAAATAACCGCTGAGTGCGATTATTACAAACATTACTATTAATCCTATTACACTAACAAAAGCAGCAGCTTCGTTACTACTTTGTTGTTTAGGTCCTCTACCTTGGTTTGACCTATATTGTCTTGTTTTCTTCTTTTCCATTAGTATACGGTTGCATCTAGGTTTTCTTTTGCTTCATTCCAATAACTTTGAGCCCAACTATATTTAGCATTAGTTACACTATGGTCTTGCTCAGCAATAACACTTATTAAACCATCAAAATCCAAAATGTTATTTAAAAATTCATTTGCATCCTGATTTTGTTGTGATGCTAACCATTTTTCCATGTAAGTAAAATTCTGTTTAAGTTGGCTTTTATTAGCTAACTCAAGATACTCATGACAAAAATGATTCCAAGTATTAGTTTTGTTTTTGTAGGCAATAAACCTATTTGCTTGTTTGATTACGATATCGATTTCTCGACCAATGTTAATTTCTTTATTCATGACTTTATTTTGTTAGTTCTATTATTTTATTGTTAATATCTTCTCTTGATTGCCATCCTTTAGGATCTCCTAAAAATTCTCCATCAGCATCTATGGCAGCTACTTCAAATGAAGAAACATCTTCAACCTTATTAACTGCTGATCTAGCACCATTTTTAGATGTACTGTACATTCCACTACCTGCTACTACGGATAACTCAATACCATTATCTAACATTAATAATCCTTGAATGTGTCCTTTACCCAACTTGTGTTGTTTAAAAGTAATGTCTTTAAATGTTTTCATGACCTTTATTGTGTTTTAACTAATTAATATACGTGAATATACGAAGAAAAAACGCGGTAACCAAATGATTCCGCGTTTTTCTTTAATTAATTTTAATTTATTTTATTTAAAAGTTTTTCCTTCAGGTGTATCTCCTACATCTTCTTTCCATGCTGCCATGTAATCAGAAATGAATTTTTTTAATTCTTCACCTTCTAATCCTACAATATATTTACCTTGTCTAACTGCTTGGTCTTTGGTGTATTCAATATCGTTTACTTTAAAAGGTTGAATTCTAAAAGCTTCTGCTCCCTCTTCACTATAATATTTACCCCCTTTATCGTAATCGGCATCTAGTTCTAGCTCCTCTTCTTCTTGGTATTCGTTTTCTTTAATTACACCTTCTGCAAGGAATTGTCTGAATCTATATAGTTCTTTCATTTTAGTTTATTTTATTGATAATCTTTCAAAAAACGACCGAAGTGTTCTTGTAATGCCCTATCAGCAATGTAGTTTTCTAAGTCTTCTTCATGGTCTTCCATTGAAGCAGATTTAACATCATCAATTTCACCTCGTTTAATATCTCTCTTTAATGAATCAATATACATTTTAATTTCACCATCTTGGAAATTTCTGTCTGAACCTTTTAAGTGGTTTGATATTTTATCAAGTAAATCTTTAACTGAATCATCCATTTCCTCAGATATTTCTTCAGCGTAATCATCAACATCACCATTTTCTCCTATACCAGCTAATTTATCACCTACTGCTTGGTAACCATCTATTTCTTTATGCATTTCATTATTCAAATGGTTGATTACATCTTCAGCATAAAATGGATCTTCTTCAATTAAGTCTTGCCATACATCCATAAATGAATCTAAAAATTTTCTTTTTAATGGTATACTAAGCATACCTTCAATACGCTCAGCTACGTCACGATCAACTCTAGCTTCATACATTGGTTTTGTTGTTTGAGTAATTTGACTCATTTCGTCTCCACTTTCTTTACTTTGTGCAGACATTGAGCTATCATATCCTTTACCTTTGGCATTTGGACTAGCTACTTTATCAATGTTATCAACACTGTCTTCAGACCCCCCATCAGTAGTAAATATTTCATTAGCTTTATCTTTTTCATCTTTCATCATACTAAATATTTTTTCCAACTTAAGCTGGTCGCTAGTAGATAAGTTATCAAATCTTTCTTTTTCTTCTGGTGATAAATTCATATTTTTATTTTTTCTTTTTACGTCCTTGTCTTTTTTTACCTTTAGCTGCTTGTGCTACGTCACCAATTTGGTTACCTAATTCTTTAGCTGCATCAACAACGTCTTTTAATTCTTCTTTAACGTTTTTTGCTCTGCGTTTTACTTCTTTAGCATGTGCTTTTACATCTTCAATTGTATCTTCTATCTCATCTGGAATGTAATCTCCATCTCTGTCATTGATTTTACCTTTTTTGTAAAATCCAAAATAATATACTGCTGCAGCAGCTACTACTAATACTAAAATAACTAATAATTTAACCATGATTGTCTATTTTTAAATGTTTATTATAAATATATAAAGCTTAGGCTAAATTATATTTTTGTTTATACTTGTCAATAAATGATTTTCCAACCCCTACCTCTAACCATTCAGCAATATCCGGTATGCCTGGTATTTTTTTAGCTGATAGAACATAATCAATATTTTTATTAATTACCTTCATTTTAGTTTTAGCATTTGAACGGTTAGAAGTATTGAATACAACTACTGTAGGGCAATTTTTATGGTACAAACGCTGATCAATTTTAGGTTTGGGTTGTTTATTACCAGATTCATATTTATTTACTACTTTCCAACATCCATTAGCTGATTTGCTTCTATCAAAATACCATATTTGGTCTTCTGTTTCCATTACCCACTGATCTAATGCTACTGCTGGTTTTTCACTTGGTCTACCTCTATTTTCTGCCATTACGTTTACCTCTTTTAGTTTTATATTCATTAATTGGCATGCTTATTGTGGAATGTAATCCCCTTTTAGCAC
>VMHT01127422.1_pt1 | contig 10175 bp, 23 predicted proteins | sample 4693611 | NCBI WGS metagenome assembly VMHT01 (sample SAMN12280063, study PRJNA550983) | marine metagenome | isolation source: seawater sampled from same location over 5 years 0.02-0.2 micron viral filtrate | place: USA: collected off the coast of southern California halfway between the port... ...
GAACGTGGGCAACCCACATCAAAGCGGTTAAAGACGCTAACCCAAAACCTAGTTAATTATGTCAGAGATCAAGGTAAATTCGATAAAAGGGGTAGGAGCTAGTGCTGCTGCTATTACTGTCAATAATTCTGATGGAACGTGTACTGCCAATATTACATCTGTTAATGGTGGTCAACTTGCTAATAGAAACAAGATTATAAACGGAGGAATGGCTGTCCATCAGAGGGGAGATCAATCTGCTACTGCTTCTGCTGGATATTTTGCGTGTGATAGATTTCTTACAAATAATGGTTGTGGAGCACAAGTAGCCGTAACGAAATCTACAGATACTCCAAATGGTTTTGGAAGCTCAACAAAATGGGATTGCACCACAGCAGATACTTCAATCGCTGGTGGTGACTATTTTATTATCTCACACAGAATTGAAGGACAAAATATACAGGATTTTGCAAAAGGTACTTCATCTGCAAAACAATTTGCTCTTTCTTTTTATCTAAAAGCAACAAAAACTGGAGTTTATACTATTGAATTAGAAGATACTGATAATAATAGGGTTTGTTGTAAACCAATAACAGTTTCAGATAATAACTGGAATAGATATACACTTATTTACCCAGCAGATACATCAGGAACTTTTGATAATGATAGTGCTCTTTCACTTGCTCTTAACTTTTGGTTAGTTGGGGGATCAAACTTTACTTCTGGAACATTACAAAGTAGTGCATGGGGAACTGGAACAAATGCAAATAGAGCTTCTAGTTCTCAAGTAAATGCAATGGATAGTACTTCAAATGACTTTTTTCTTACAGGAGTTCAATTAGAAGTAGGCAGCGTGGTAACAGATTTTGAATTTAAATCATTCAGTCAGGAGCTTGCTTTATGTGAAAGATATTTTGAAATATGTGCAACAGGGCGTGTCTTTACTGTTGAATCCACTCATTCAGGATATGTAGAAATACCTTTAATATTTAGAACAAAGAAACGAACTAATCCTACTATGACTTTGATAAGTTCTGACGAAAATTTTGTTAGTTCGGTTACTGTTGTGACAGGTAACACTACAGGAAAACCATATCAAGCTGGCATAAGAGGTAACACAGTAGTAGCATCAGGTAATAGTAAATACATTTATGGTGTAGCTAGTGCATCAGCGGAGCTTTAATTATGTATAAAAAATTTGCAAATGAAATTAGAGAGAAAAAAGATGGTACGACAGAAACAATAGTAGTACAAGCTATTTTTAGGATTGCTGATAGTGCAGTCATACCATTTGACGAAGCAAACACCGATTATCAAGCCTATTTATTGTGGGTTTCTGAGGGAAACACAGCCGAAGCCGCTGATTAATTAACCTTATGTTTTTCTATTTGTTTTGTCATTAATGACATACTCACCCATAATGGTGCAATAGCACATAAAGCCATAAATAGTATAATAGTTACAGGTACTAATGCTTTTAAAAACGCTTCTCTTATCATGCAAAAGATTATAAACATTTTAAGTATACTTTCTTTCCTACTTATATCTAGTAGCCTTGTAGGTACATTTATAGGTTACAGGTGGCTTACATCACCAAAATTTGAAAAGTATCTAAAAAATAAAATTATGGGTAATCTTGAAAATGCATTACCAGGTGCAATAAAAGGTAATATTCCAAAATTTACAGCACCACCTTCACCTTTATCTAAAACTTCTATAAGTTTATAACTTGCCAGAAATTAACATAATACCTAGTGCATCAATACCACGTATATCTGATGTTGTAATACCTAACCAGACAACCTTACCTACAACTACTCATGTAACAAGAATGTTACCACCAACTTTTAATATGCCATGTGCAACTGTTAGAACTGATGGTACAAAAAATACACAACTATTTACAGATGACCCTGCAGGTAATGTTGTTATAAACTGTCCTATACCCTTCTATGAACCCCTACAATATAATGCAAAGGATTTAGTACCAATACAGGAAGCAGAACCACCTACAAACGTAGAACCACCTATAGCAGAAGCAGAAACACCAGAAGTACCAAAAATACCAGAAGAAAAACAACCACCATGCCCTGACCCTAAAAAAAATAACCCACGTATAGGTGATCTAAATGCAAAAGGTACAGAAAAAGTTATAGGTTTTAAATATATAGAAGAAACAAAAGAATGTGTGGTGCAGTATGAACCAACAAATGCAGTAGAAAAATATTTACCTTCAATGAATACAGTATCTACAACTTTTGCAATAACAATAGTGGCAACAACTGCAGCAACCTTAACACCTATTCTTAACAGAATACTAAAACCTGTATTCAAAAAACTTATAGGTGCTGCTAAAAAGGCTGTAGGTAAAAAAGGTACAAAATTTACAGGTAAAAAACCATTAAAATCTAAACTTAATTCTTAATTTCATGTACGTGTTCTAAATTAGTAGCTTCAATAATTTCTATATCAGAACATATTTTTGCCATTGGTGTACCTGCCTTGAATCTAAAGCCCTGTTTAAAATTATCTGCACAAGTTTTTGCTCTACTCATTTCATAATTTAACCTTTTTGCTGCAAGTGACGCTTCATATAATTCATTTTGTTTTTCCATAGCTTTGCGACATTGTTTTATAGGTTCTCGATCTAATGGAATACTAAACGTAGCTGTAATACCACCATTAATAGAAGTATTACTTGACCTCATTCCTGTACGTACCTGTTCAAAATATAAAACCTCACCTCTATGCCCTGCATCTACATCACCATCACCTATTGCCTTATTACTATCATCAAAGTCACCTTCAATATCTCTAGTACTATAAACAGGTCTATTAAAATATGGTTCATAAGGTGAAGCAAAACCATAGGTAGTAGAAACAAAAGGAGAAATATTTAATGTTGCACCTTGACAGCTAATTGTGTTCATCTGGTACTGAAACTGCCTAGAGGGAACCACTTGTACAGCTTGATTAACAACCGAACCAGAACTATTACTTGTTGTATTTATTGAATTTGCAAAAACAGGGTTATTAAATATAAGCAGTAATAATAAATATCTTTTCATTGACTAAAGGTACTGGTGCTATCAGAAATACTTTCTATGGTTGTTTGCCTAGTAACATGTGTGTAATTAGTAATTCCTGGTGTTTCTAATGTCTCATAATACATAAAACTTTCACCTGCATTTATAACGCTGAAATTAGGCTTATTATCTAGATTTGGTGAAACAAATGTTGTACCCACACCTTCTACTGTTGTATTAACTTTAGTCCAACCTGCAGGGGCTACATTACCTGTGGAACTTTGTACATTTTCACCACCGATTGTAAGCTGGTAACCATTCCTTATATCAAAGCTTTTTATATCTTCTACTATTGTACTTTTGGTTTCTACGTGTTGCTGTAGAACCCCCTGTTGAAAATTAGGAATAATACTACCTGCATAAGTTGGTGCAGTACAAAATACATAGAGCCAAAAAAGCCTATACATAATTTTATTATTCAACTATTAATGTTGTTATTACTTGCCCTACCGCTTCTGTATTAGCCCCCCCTGCTGTTAATGAAATTGCACCTGCTGATGTAATCGTACCTGCTAAATTCCCTGCAGTACCACCTGCAACACTTGTTAGGTCAGAAAAGTTTGCGGTATCACCTGTAGTAACTGCTGACCCTGCTATAGCATCCGCTTGGGTAAATGACTGACTAAAACTGAAGCTATTGGCTGGTACGTCTTGTGTGACTGTTAAATCTGGTGCTGTACCTATTCCTGATGAGATGGTTAATGAACCTACACCATTAGCAACTGCATTACCACCTGCAGTATAAGTTGTATCCACACCTGTACCGCTTACGCTGTAACTGCTACCAATGCGATCTGAAGAAGTTGTAGCACCACCTACAGTTAGTTTTATTGACTGATTTATACTATGCGATAAATTAGCATAACAGGCAGGGGTAATTGCAAGAAGCAATAATGGTAGAAGTTTTTTCATTTTTTTGGGTCAACCTTAATAACTTGTGGTTTAGTTGTTATTAGCTCTATTGGCTGCTTAATAATAATAGTTTGATAACCACTATCATTGTTATTTATAGTACCTTTTTCTTCTTCTTTCTTTTTTTTCTTTGCACCTTGTGCAGCATTAACACTAATACCTAAACCACCTAATATATTTCCAAGTAAACCAGCAGCAAATGTACTATCTACTCTAGGCTGGTCAGGTATATCTATTCCAAATAGTTTATTAGGTAACTTTATATATCCTAAAGATAAAACTAATAGACACCAGGCGAGAATAAAACCTTGTGCAACCGTAGAAATTAGAAAAGTAATTTTTTCTTGATAATCAGGTTTTTCATCATCAAGTTCTTTAATTTTTTTTGAGCTTTCTGCTTGCATAACTCTTTTTTCTGTCATAATAGCTATAGAACCCTATATAGGCAAAGTGGTAGAACTATTAGCAGCTACAAGCGGTGCTTTATTATCTGCAATATTCATATCAGCAGGTTCACTTAGCTATAGAGGTAAAAAGAATAGAGAAGATGTAGTTACCCTTATAACAAAGGTAGAATTAATGTCAGATAAGATGGACTCTATGCATGATGATATGCGTGATATTTATGCAAGATTAAATGGGGTTGAGATAGGTGTAGCATCGCTAAAACCAAAAAGGTAGTGTATAAAAGGTATTACTGCTAATATTCAGATATATTTGTATTTTTAGTATGTTAAAACTATTAAAACCAATACTGTTAGGTCTATTTCCAGAAAGAGTAATTAAACAGTTAATTGTGGACTTATTACGTGTGGTGGTAAAACAAACATCAAATGATGTAGATGACAAGGCTGTAGACTTTTTAGAACAGCAATTATTCCCAGGTAGAAAGATTAGCAGTTTACCTAGATAACACTTGCATTAGGTGTAAATATAATTTACTTTTGGTATGCCTATGATATGCAAAGCAGTAGGCAACTTAAACCCTTTAGATGGATTCCCCTAGAGGGTTTTTGTATGGGCAAAAAAAAAGACCGAATTAAGGGTCAGTTTAATTTATACATAATCCCATATATCAGGTGCATAAAATTCGTAAACGTGTTTCATCAAATCGCTATTGTTTAATGCTTCCATAATCTGCCTTCTATCTGTAACTGATTCAGTATATACAGTAGGTTCGTTAAGTTTCCAATCTTCAAACCACTCAAGACATTTATCTATAATGGTTTGTCTTTGTGACTTGTTTAGTATTGTTGTTTTTTTCATTACTTTACCCCTTAAGCGAATGAACTGTATAAGCCATTTTCATACTTAACAACTAAGAATGTTTTTGTACCTCTTGGCTTTCTTACTGTAAATTGTGTTCTGTCGTTTCCTTTGTGTGTATAGTTTTCTGTTTTTAAAACTACGTATTGTCTGTTTCTGATTGTGATTGAGTTAGTCATTTGGATTACCTCTCGGTTGTGTATGTTCTTATTATAACCATAGGGGTATACCCTTTGCAATAGCTGTAACAATTAATTAACAATTAGAATAAAAAAAAGGCTAAATTAATAGCCTGTTAAGAATTTGTTTTTATCATCAATATCTTTGCTTCCCATTTCTATAGGCCATTCTGTCACCCATGCATCACCAGTAATTGGTGTTTTTGGTGTTTCTAACTGTTGCACCCATACATAACCTTTTCTAGCAGGTCTGTTCATTACAGCATCATCAAGAACTTTTGCTAAAAAACAATTTCCGCAATGCTCAAAACCTTTTGCATTTTCACACCATACTGTTTTTACATTTTTCATTGGAAGTGTCTCCACTAAAGTACATTTCAAATATAGCAATGGGTATACCCCTATTAAGGTTATGTTACGAAATAGTAATAATTAGTCAGGAGATCGATCAAGTCCAACGCTTGCCCTGTCTTTCCTAGTGCAATAGGTTTTTTATAACTTTCAAGTTAGCATAGAACTTATAAGATAACTAACTATCAGGCTTCCCGACTATATTAAGATCCTATATAAACACCCTCTTTTGTAAAGTCTTTTAAATTTGTTATGTCAACTAAACCATTCTCATCCATTGGATAATATTTATCTATCTCCTTATTACGTGTATCAAAATGATCAAAGAATTTATAATTAGGGTCAGTAAAAATTTCAAAATCTATAAAATGAATCCTTTTACAGGTTTTTTCTAAATTGTATAATAGCGGTGATCCTCTATCACAAAGTCTATATTCATCACGTTTATAATGTACACCTTCAATTAATTGGTTACGTTTTACTTTTTTTCTATATTCATAAAGTTTGGCTGCTGAAACTTTTAGTATTTTTTCTGTTTGTGCAGTTGATGCCCATGTATAAACTTTTTTTGGTTTGTTTACTTTTACAAGTCTGTTTTTAAAGTTCATTTGTTTACCTCCTTAGTTTTTACATCTTCTTCCCAAACAAATAAATCAATACCATCAAAAAAATATGGTTTTATTTCTTTAAAAAAAGTAATACTTTGTTCTTTATTAAAAAAAGTTCTAGTTCTTGATTTACAATCTCTATCAAAACTAATTTCAGTGTGTGAGTTTTTTAAATTATCTCCTTGTCTATTGCAACATAAAACTGAACAACAAGTATGTAAAATATTTTGTTTTATTATGTTGTTTTTTTCTGCAAATTCCAACTCACCTTCATAAGGTTTTCTTAAAAAGAAATGTGGTTTATCAAAAGTCTCTAAAACATCTAAATCTGTATGTAAAGCATACAATAATATGTTTTTTGTACTTTTTTTTGTAAAAGCTTTAATTTTTATGTCTTGTAAAATATTACAAATATTATTCATTTGTTTACCTCCTTACAAGCTAGTTGATAGTTACCTGCCTGACTCTCACACGCTGTAACTGTCATGTCATATAGAGAAGATGAGAGGGCTGTATAAAACAACCCTGATGCTGCAACCATCATTAGAAAGTTAGACATTATGCTACCTCTAATGAATCGTTAGTAAGTGGTGCAACTAAAATTTCAGCACCTTCTAAACTGTTATACTTAGCAACGCATTTTTCCATTAAATCCGGTCTACCACATAAATGTTTTTCACTAGCTAAGTAGTACTTGCCATTGTAAGCAAATTTACTTTGCACTCTAAAAGTAGCTTTAACAGCGTGGCTATAATTTTTTGCTGTTCTTACTTTTCTAATACTTCCATCTGGAAAAGTAAAAGTAAGAGTTCTTTTTTTAATCATTTGGAAAACCTCTCGGTTGTTTGGTACATTCTTAATATACATCAGGGGTATACCCCTATAAAGGTATTGTTAACAAATGGTAACAAAAAAACCCTCTATAAAAGAGGGCTGTAATTATTTAAATAAATTTAGTAACCTGACAACTGTTTTTGTCCACCACCTGCTACCTGTCTATTAAGTCCTACAGAACTACCTGCTGCTAATCCACTATTTCTACCATCACCACCTGCACCCGTAAGTCTTGTTTTACTAGGTAACTTGCCATACTTATCATCTTTATATTTTTGTATTATTCCCTTTTCTGTTTTATTAGACTCAGCAACAGCTAGTGCAGATTGATTTACAGTTTTATCTGCTATTTGTAATTCCCTACCATTTTGTTGTTCTTTTCTTTTCATCTTATATAATCTATTGCTTATATCTTCTGCAAATCCTTTTCTAAAATCGTTTCTATAAGCTGCACCTTTCATAGCAACTGCAAATGGGTCATCTTTACAATGTGTAGCCCATTGATCTGCTAAGGCTTGTAAAATGTAATCTGTATAAATTTCTATTTCTATTTTTCTTGCTTTAGAACACAAAACATCTATTTGTCTTGTGCCACGTTCAAACCTGTTACCATCTTCATCACGTACACAAAAAACTATTGAACCATTATAAAAATGTGCAACAGCAGAAATAATATATTGTGTAGCAGGGTCTATACGTTTGTATGGGTCGCCATATCTGAATGATGTTGCCTCTATATTTTCTTCAACAGTTTGCATATCTAACTGCTGTTCTAGCTGTTCTCTTGTAATACCTTTAGCTGCTAACTGTTGTTCTAATTTTTCTTCTGCTAATTTAGCTTCATTTGGGTTAGTACTAGCTGTAAGTCCTAAGATTTTTGAAAGAACATTTAGTGATCTAGACATTGGATTACCTCTCGGTGTTTTGTACTCTTTTAATATATATCAGGGGTATACCCTTGTCAAGTATTAAAATAAACTATGTTGTTTATGTCTTTTTAGTTCTTGTTTATATTCAGCTAATATTTCATGTTCTAATCTTTGTTCTGCTATATCTATATAGTTTTTATTTATTTCACTACCTATGTATTTTCTATTCATAGATTTACAAACATAAGCTGTTGTACCTGTTCCCATAAATGGATCATATACAATATCGCCTGCATTAGTAAAATTTTGAAGTATTTTATATATTAGTTGTTCTGGAAATATAGCCTTATGACTTTCTAAATTTTTCTTATTTTTAGGTATAAACCATAAATCCTCTAATGTACCTCTTTCAAAATTAGCATTATTAAACTTTCTACGAATAGAATCATATTTATCAAAAACTAATATCAATTCAGTTCTTTTATTAAGTACGCCAGATTGTATTGATGGTTCTGCATGACCCTTATCCCATACAATAATTTCTTTTAAATAATCTGCAAACTCACCAATCATTTTAAAAACTGATCTTTTATTACCAGTTAATATCTGTATATTATAAAAAACTAGGGGTGATACCCTTAACAATTCTGTTAATACTTCTGTATGAAATGCATTGTATTTATCAATATTTAAATTATCAGTAAATTTATCATATTTTGTTGTTAATTCTTTTGTAATTTGTCTACTGCAATATTGATTATTTCTTACTCTTAAATTCATATTGTAAGGTGGTGAAGTTATAACAGTATCAACAGAGTTATTATCCAACCTATTTAATGTGTTTAAACAACATTCATTGTATATATTATTGATTTTCATTTTATTAATCTTGCATACTGTTCAATAGTCATAACAACACGCCAATTATCACCATGTTTACAACCTGGTCTCTTTTTGTATCTAACTAATGTAACTGCATGGTTAGCCTTAGCATTTATTCTTTGTTGTTCTGCTTCTCTAGGCTTCTGTAATACTGCAGCATTTGTATCTTTCCAGTTTGCTATCTGTATAACAGTATCAGGTATACCAACTAAATCACCTTTATCATTTTCCATACCTGCACCAAAACGTCTTTCAACTTCATACCCTGTAAATTCACTTAACAATGCACAGGCTTCCCTTTCTGCTTTATCACCTTTGTTTTTTTGTGGGTTCATTTTTCTAATTCCTTTATTTTCTTTTTTAGTGCTTCATACTCTACTAAATATTCCTTAGTAGCAAACTCTGATTTATGGTTAAACATATAGCGATCACTTAAAGCACCTAATTGTATATGTAGATCATCTATCATTTTTTGCTTTTTATCTTTAAATTCTTTTGTTAATTCATCTTCTTTTGGGTTCTTAGTCCAATCAGCAACTAAATTAAGTAACTCTTTCACTCTTTTAAAAGCCTGTTCTACTCTTTCTGTTGTTTTCATCTTATTGCCCATGTAAAACCAGTATCTACCTTATTTGCAATACCTTCTTCTCTTTCCTGTTGTTCCCTATCTTCTATAGCTGTTGCAATATCTTTTTTATAACCTACTAACTCTTTGCTGTATTCCCATTTTTCTGGTTTACGTTTTCGTACAGCCTTTACATTATCAATACTAAAAGTACTCATAATAATACTTTCCTGAAAATACTTTTCTAATATCATTTTTTTTTCAGTAATTTGTGTTTCTAATTCTTTCTTTTGCAGTTGTGCCACTCTAATCTGCCTTAATAACTGTTCTGGTTGTAGGTTCATGATTAATAAAATTTATGTTCAGGATAAAGATCTGGTTGGTAATCATCAGGTAAATAGAACAACCATTCTAAATACATTTTTGCAGCGTTCATAATTTGTATATCATCAAATTTAGCAAGCCATTCATCTCGGTCAATTTGTTCTAGTTCTTCTTCAAATGACATGATTGTGAATTAATAAAGAACAACAGTTAAACATTAGTATGGGGTATACCCTTATGTAATGCAACCCTTACTAAAACTTTACCTGTTTATTAAAGTATAAACCCCTTGCCGCTTCATAATCATACATACATTCTGC
>VMHT01138210.1_pt1 | contig 10175 bp, 15 predicted proteins | sample 4693611 | NCBI WGS metagenome assembly VMHT01 (sample SAMN12280063, study PRJNA550983) | marine metagenome | isolation source: seawater sampled from same location over 5 years 0.02-0.2 micron viral filtrate | place: USA: collected off the coast of southern California halfway between the port... ...
GTACCAACCATTTCCCACCATCAATGGCAACAAGAAACATAGAATCATGTCATTGATGGGAAATATTCATCACTATTACGAGTCTTACGACGATCGGCAGAAAGTCAGTGCCAAACGATTTAAAAAACATACCCAGAGGCATTATGACGTATACCACGGAGAAGATATGGGGTGGAGGTTTAAGATCACGGGTGTAAATAACACAGGGTTTCGCATGGGATCCTATTCCTATTGGTTTAAGTGGCCGACAAATAGTCAATTAAAACAGTACCAGGATGGGATACAGTTTCGAAACGGAAATTGGAAGGAGGTGGAACTGAAAACCCTTCCAAATCAGGACCCTGTAAGCCTAAACAATTTTAGGAATGGTAGTAAGGCAGTGAAGGTTATGTGGAAAGTGGGGAACACGTATCATAACGCCTACTTCACACCGAATACCATAGCTGGACTGCGTGGAATGAGCAGAAACAACCGTAAGTCAAATACCTTAGTCATGAAAGCCATGGAAGAAATAAGACATAAAACTCCCAGAGAAAAACTCTTCAAAAACCCTGTAACCCGTAATTTGGTGAGAAGAGGGGACATCAGGTTTGTTATCCTGAAAAAGAAATCTCCTTCTCCAGCCGCGCGCAGGAAACTCGCGGCAAATGCCGCGAACAAACGAGCCGCCGCCTCGAAGACAAGAGGGATACCCGCCTCGAAGAGGAAGAGGTCCCCGAATAAATCTTCTCAGCGTACAGTAAAAAGATGATGAGATCTACATCAACGGTCCTAGTGGAAGCCCTGATCATAGGTATCATGAACGCCGTTCTGATATACGCAATCTCTAAACTTAACATTACACTAGATACGCCCGTGCTACACCTCCTCGCGGGCGCGCTTATTCACATCATCTTCAAATACACCGGTGGTAATCGGTGGTGGTGCACGCAGACCTACCGTGGGATGGCGTGATTGAGCGTCATGGTCAATAGGGCCATTCGCCGCTCGACGCGTTTAATCTCTCGCTCCAGGTTAATCTTAAGCGCCCGAGCCTCCCGCGTCGCACGTTCCACCTTTTCGTTAAACCGGCGCTTGTAATCCTGGTAGATTTGCTTTTCGTTCAAGCCGCTCACGAAATTATTGTGCTCAGTCTCGGTCTCAAACCAAAACATGGACTCGTAGTACCGCGTGAGGTTCTGCCACGTCCACGGGCCGTGCCCTACCCCTCGCGGGTCACCCTTGCAAAAGTCCATGATCGCGTCTTCCTTAATTCTCTGGGTGATTCGCACGATCGGCTTCAGATTTTTGAGCGATCGTTCCGCCACACCGAGATCGGCGCGAAGTGCGTCGTGAGCTTGCGAATTTTCAACCCACTCCTCGTTCACGCGCACGAACGTCTCGGGGTACACGGGGATGGCTTGGAACGGGACGTTCACCCTATTCTTCTCCGCCTGCCACAAATCGTACAGTTTCGTGTTGGACTCGACCAGGGCGGTGTACTCGTCGAACAGCGATTTGTGATGGCCGCATACCTCGAGGTACGTACCCTCCTTCATGTGATCGACATGCTCGTCGGCGATTCGCTGAAGGTTCTTGAGGTTGTCAAACCCGACCGCTTCACGGAATTCCGGAAGAGCCATGGTCGCTTGATTTTTCACCGGTTTTCACTCCACTTAGGTTTCGTCAAATTGTGGCCAAATCATCTTGGGCAAACATAAGCCATTGTATGCGTTGCTCAATCCCGTCTCTGTATTTGGACCGAAAGGCATTTTCCATATACAGAAATGTTCGGCACGTCATTTTGAAATCTTTGTGATTGATCACGGTCGATTCATCGAGCTCAGATCGAGAAATGTTTTGCATCCGGCAGAAATGGTACTTCACCTGTTCCTTGATTCGAGGTGAGATGCGTTTCAGGGGCTGGTTCATTTCCAGTTCGCGGGTCAAATACGCTAATTGCTCGTTGACGAAATCTGAGTCGAAATCAACGGCGCGCTCGTAAAACGTATCGTAAAAGTACTGAAGCGTCCTATTGTCGGGACCGACCGGGGGGATACTGAAATTTTCATAGTCAAACATATACACGGGATCGGTCCGTTTATTATACGCGTCACGTAACTTATTACACAGTTCGAGATAATCACCTTCGGTGATGGCCTCGGTGTAACGGTCAATGATTGACATGACACTTTGGAGGTCCTCCATCTTCTTAAACGAGTAAAGGCGCTATTGTCTAAGTATCTTTTTCTCGCACCGACCAATGACCGTTGATTAACGCATTGCGACATTCCCACTCCGTGGCGGTAATACTCATCTGGGGCGGTAAAATGAGTGCACCCTCGTTGATGACGCGGCATTTGTAATTTCCAGTGGCACATACGTGATCAATTTCAAACGGAGATGCGAACTGGACATACGGGGTCAAGCTCATTTCAGCTTCAAGCAGTGTCTTGTACCGGAATGCATCATCAAAGGTAGTGAAGGCCACGATACATTCGACGGGCGCACCGTCGCCGTCCCATGTACGAATAGCATAGATTCCGTCATTTTCCACGTTGCGTCGGTGAAAGGATAGAACGTGTAACAGGTCGTCACCGGGAACGTTTTGGATTGGTCGGCTATTCGTGTCATCGATCGGTGTGAAATTCTTACATACTTTGGAAATCTTTCTTCTTCGGTACGTAACAGGTACACGAGGGATGACAGGTACACAGGGTCTGAGAGCGATCATTGTTGGTGAATGTGTGCTCAGTCAGAAGTTTACTTAGGTTTCCGAGTGACAATACTTTTTCAAGGAACTTTTTCAATTCACCGGTATAAAAGTCAAATCACATTTGAAAACTAATTTTTATTTCGGCAAATACTTTTTCAATTCACCGGTATAAAAGTCAAATTGATTTTCAAAACTAAAATTATCGGTAATATTGAATCTCATCCTGAAACGAGAGGGCAGACTGACGCCTAAATTCCAACAATTTTTCTTCGAACCCCTGACCGATGATGACTTCCTGTTGGTAAGGAGGTGTGTCCAATACATCCATGTGGATAAAAGATCCCGGCGGGAAGTGCACACCCGTGACACTGCACACGTATCCGGTGTCCGGTGGTTGAGGCATGGTGGACATCAGCCAAGAGTTCTCTTCCAGCTTCTTGAGCTCCTGGAAGATGAAGAACAGCTCCGCATCGTGCAGGTTGCGTGCTCCGTGCATGGAAAAGTGATTTCAAATTGAAAATGAAATACTTTCCCACACGCGAGAAACTTTTTTCCCCATGGATTTCAAAACTAATTTTATTTTCAGTCAATACTTTTTCCAGTGTCAATCTCAAAAGTCAATTCACATTTGAAAACTAATTTTATTTTTGGTAAATACTTTTTCAAGTCATCGGTATAAAAGTCAAATTGATTTTTAAAACTAATTATATTTTCACCGAATACTTTTGTCAGTGTCAATCTCAAAAGTCAATTCACATTTGAAAACTAATTTTATTTTCACCGAATACTTTTTCAAGTCATCGGTATAAAAGTCAAATTGATTTTTAAAACTAATTATATTTTTGGACAATACTTTTTTCAGTGACAATCTCAAAAGTCAATTCACATTTGAAAACTAATTTTATTTTCACCGAATACTTTTTCAATTGTCATTCCAAAAAGTCAAATTGATTTTCAAAATCAAAATCATTTTCATTTCACCTGGCACAGGGAAAACTGCGACACGCACCCCAACTCCGCCAATTTTCGCCGATTTCAGTTGCGGATTTTGCGTTCGTGTGCGTGTAATTGTGATTTGGAATTACTAATTTTCGGCGTATATATACGGACCCATAACCTGTGGCCATGATTGATCCTGTGTTTTTCTTCTTCTACCACCTGATTCAGACCGAATCGCTCCCGAGGAAAATGGCCTCCGAGACATTTTTCGCAAAATTTACAGAGTACTGTGAGAAGGAAGATTACCCCACACCCAAAGACATGGAGACAGTCGTGAAAATAATAGAGTCTGTCCCTGGAGCCCTAAACCCTGACCATAGAGATTATCATGTACGAATTTTCACCGGCGAGATCTACTTCCCCGACCCTGATATGCTCAAAAAGTGGCTCGACGCCTACTCTACAGTCACGCGCGACGCCTACTCTACAGTCACGCGCGAGGTGTTCCTACCAAAGAGGTGTTCCTTCAAGGCGAAAGAAAATGGTCTTTGTATGCGTCATCAGTTAAATAAAAAGGAATACGAAAACGATGGCATTTGTCAGGCCAATGTACACTACTCGAAGCCCCCGGCTGAACCCAAGAAGCGCGGGCGTCCCCCCAAGACCCCAGTGGACGCGCCACAGGACAGTTTCGAAAAGGAAAATCTGCGGCAGAGGAGGCAGGCGCGCAGGCGGGAAAAATACAAAAGTAACCCCGAACGCGAGCGCGCATCTACGAAGAGATGTTACTGGAAGAAGAAGGGTACTGATCCACCTACCATTTCCGAAAACGAAAAGGAAAATAGGCGGCAGAGGAGGCTGGCGCGCAGGCGGGAAAACTACAAAAGGAGGTCCGAATCTGAGCGCGAACGTGAGCGCGCATCTCAAAGAAGACGAAAGTAATTTTTTTCTTGGCTAAAGCAAGGATGTACAAAACCCGGTACGACAAGAACGAGTGCCAGACGGGAATTGTACACATAGGATACGGTGCTTTCCACAGGGCACACCAAGCCGTGTACATCGATGACTACATGCACAAGACCGGTGACCTCCGGTGGGGTATAGTCGCCGTGAACCTGAGGAACGAGGGGTTCAGGGAGATTGACGACTACGCGGTCAAGACCCCGTCGTCGTGTCGCCTGGTCAGATCCCACCTCGATTTTATAGACTGGACCAAGAACCGAACCGTGGCGAAACACATGTTAGCCCTGTCGAGTGTCCACCTCGTGACGATAACCGTGACCGAAAGCGGGTACGCGCCGGGGTCGCCGCTTTTCGAGTACCTGGCATGCGGCTTGAGGAATAGGAAGTCGCCGATCACGGTCATGTCATGTGATAACATGCGCCAGAACAGTGTCGTGTTGGAGACGAGTTTTCTGGCTTACCTATACCAGACCAACCAATACGAGCTCGCGGATTGGGTCCGGGAGAACGTCAAGTTCCCGTCGTGCATGGTGGACCGAATAACACCCCGCACCAGCGAGACATTCCAATGGGAGGTGGAGGAATCCTACCCCGGGTTCGGGTACACCGCGGTCCAGACGGAGGAGTACACACAATGGGTCATAGAAGACAAGTTCGCCTCGGATTTCCCTGACCTCGCGCGGGTCGGTGTCACAGTCACCGATAACATTGAGCCGTACGAAGAGACCAAGATTCGGATACTCAACGGCGGTCACACATCGCTCGCCTACCTCGGCGTCCTGTCCGGCTACAGGACCTTCGACGAGGTCATGGGCGATGAGGCCCACCGTAAGCATTTCAAGAACCTACAAAGGGAGGAGATCATACCGTCCATCGGGATCGACCTTCCCTTCGACATAGACGAGTACATGGACCGAATCGAGGAGCGATTCTCGTCGGCGTCCAACCGCGACGATCTGGAGCGGATATGTATGGACGGGTTCACAAAGTTTCACACTTTCGTCGTGCCTTCCATGAGAGCATGTCTGGAGCAGGGTCGGAGACCGATCCACACATACAGGAGCATAGCGGCGTGGTACATCTACGCGAAAAAGTTCGCTCGGGGGTGTACTAAGATTCGGTACAACGAACCGAACTGGTTACTCTTGGAACCCCTACTCGGGGAGGGCCGCGTGGACGCGTTCGTGTCCAACGAGCGACTTTGGGGTGACATACCGAAGAATCACATTACATTCACTAGGGACCTTAAGAAGATCCTACTCTCTCACACGTACGAGAAGGAGATCGACCTACTCGCCGACGGATAAAATATCTGATATAAGTAAACATGACAAACCCATATATTTACAAAAACTGGAGACAGAAAAACAGAGAAGCGGCGGGGAGATCCCGCAACACGGCTTTGAATGATGTATATAAGAAATTCGGTCTCCCAAAAAATATGGCGAACAAGGAAATCGGGCGGCGAATCAAGTTCCACAACTGGGTAGCCGGGAAAATTATCACTGAAGGGTCACATAACAATGGTAGCAACTCGCAAATTATAAAAGCCCATACAAATCAAATTAACACGTTCACGAAATTTCTGATGAACGATACACTCCTAACTGAAAGCAAGCGAAAAAGTTTAATTACTCTGGCGATACAGCTAGACGATAAAAGTGTTATAGCTTTGAGAAACCCCGTCGTCATAACGTACCTCATGAAGGTGCAATATCTGGTGAAGTATGGGTCGTCTAGGGTTAGATTAGGGCAAAACTTAAATGCTCATAAATGGTTTACTAAACAACTAAAGGCTTTGGGAAAATACCGCGAGGATGCGGCGATGGTTTCTGTACTGAAAAAAAGAATTAACTTAATGAAAAAATTATGGATACATAGGTGGAATAATGGGCAAGGGGATACTTATCTTTCTAATAATTTCGCGAGGTATTTTTCTATACCTATAAGTTTATATGAGGATAATGCTGGAGATCCTGTGGTGTACCCCGGGGATCTCAAAAAAATAATGGATATCCTTTTCCCACTACCACCGCACACAAATAGTACCAGAAAGACCGCGGCCACGAGGATCCAAAAAACTGCACGGCGGGTGATTACAAGGAAGAAAGCAGCAACCACGATCCAAAAAACGGTACGAGGAATGATTAACAGGAAGAAAGTCGGGAGAAAAAAATCTCCGCAGTAAACATGTTCATAGACAAACACGAAGCACTCCGGACTGTCAAAGATATCGAATACGGTTTTTGTCACGGCGCGTGCCGTACAGGTGAATTGCGTACCATTAAATACGGGATCAGTTCTAAGGCTAACCCGTGGAAACTTACACCAAAAGAACGCGCGAAACTCAAAGCAGAGGTCAAACGCATCAGTGGAAAGAAATACCCGCCGGCACCCGCACCGATAGAAGAACTCGCGAGGTATAGAAAAATACACAGGTTCCAAAACGGCGGTAGTTCCTATAAGTTGACAAAAGCACAAGACAAAATACTAGATGCCTTCATCCGAGATCGCAAAAAACAACTCTAGTCGTCGCCGACCATGAGAGGCCACTGCCCGTCCGTCGTGGGCAGGGTCATGGGTTCGTTCTGATCGACCAGGAACCACGGCGGCCTGACTTGCTCGCGTATCGCCATGATCACGTTACAGATCTCGACGTAGTCCCCCTCGGGGATCATCTCCGCCACCTTGTCGACGAGCCCCTGCAACTTGTGGAACATGTCCATTTCCTCCTACACGAGCTGGACTTCCAAGTCGCTTAGGTTTCTTTCTGAACGTCCTGTGACCCGCTTTTTAATACGGTTGTAGTTCTCAAACAAGGGGTCGAGGTCTTCCCCCAACTCGGCACACCGCTCGATCGTCATCAGCGCGTGCGCATACTTTCTCTCTAGACCGCGACTTTCTACGAAGGATAAGAGCCTTTTACACTTCGTAATAAGTATGTCTATATCGGCGTCCTCGGTACATACCGCGATGTACCTGTCTTCGCCGCATTCATTTTTTGCCTTGATCACGTCGTACCCGTCCGCGAGCGGGTCATCATACCGGAAGATCGCCTGTAAGAAACTGCGGAACATTTTTTCGGCGCTGGAGGTGGACCCACGGGCTCGGTGCAATACAGAACCTCTTCCCAAATTTTACGTTGGATATCCGGACATAGCGGCGTTGTGGCCCGTAGAAACGCGAACCGTAACTCGTCAGTGGCGACGCCGGGAATACCGAGGTACTCACGTGATTGTAAGAATAGATTTCTAATGGGGATGATGTGTTCTCTTAGGTTTCCTTCTCCTCCGACCGTACGATCGATTGTAATTCCAGTTCTATGTCGAGGAACAGTCGAAACGGTGCGTCCCAGATCGCCATCTTGATCCATTTGCAGGTGTTCCTTAAATATTGCGGTCCCATCGATGTCAGAGTTTGGCATACCGCCTGAACATACATTCTGACTCATTTACTGTTGTTCTTTTTATGTCCCTTAAGATGATTGTCGATTCCCACGATCAAAGCTAACACAGAATGGAGACCGATTGAAAATTTGGCAATCGGTGGAATCATACTTTCAGTGAAGAAAAGATTTCCGCCTCGAGTCATACGCTGATGTTTTAGTAGCGCGGTCGATCAGGAATAACACGAGAAATATAAATGAGCTAGTACCGAAAAGAAGACCGACGAATTCGGTTTGGATCATTATTATTATTAAAAAAAGAAAAAAAATCCTGGTGGAATTCATTTCCACCTGCGCGGCACGCATGTTCGATTCAACACGTTTCCTGAAATACGCGAGAGGGCGGCTGAAGCTCTGGACGGACCTTCACAAGGATTACGTCAGTTTCGTTGCGGTATTTCAGGAGCTTTCGGAAACCGAGCTCGCCGAATACATTTCGCACCTTCGCAAAACGTTCACCCAAAACAAGTTCATCTCCTCGGAAATAGCCTTTGTGAGATCGGCACCGGTGGAATACCTCGATTTGGTGAAGAAGGTAAAATTATGCACCGAAACCGAACTGGACGAGATGATATCGTTTTATGACGGTGTTTTCGCGTTGAGTGAGATGTCTAAAAAGAGAAAGAGATGCTAATATCGTTCCACATACAAAATGATTCGATCTTCACTGGATTGATTTTCAGCCCAGTGTTCCTGTCGAGCATCCATGAGTATATGCTTCCCATTCTCTTCTGTGATATCACCTTGTACTGAATGATGTAGTATAGAACCGACCGGGCATTTTAGCCCGAGGTGATATGTATATTTGTAGTTTTCAGATACGTTATCGACATGTTCTGTCAATCGCACACCCCCTTTCATCAACGAAAACCCCGCGACTTCTATTCCATCAATACGTGAGAGTAGTTCGGTGGTTTTTGGACATTTCACACAGTTTCCATACACCATCTGACCGCCCCACACGAGTGGCCAACTAATCCATTCTTCTTGAACATGTTCTTGACCGCCTTTTAACCACCCGAATTTCCCATCGGTATAATCATTCACGATTTCCTGTATGATGGGCGAATCCTGCCATTCACCGGTTGGCCTCGGTGTATCAGATATGAATACATTCATCGGTAAAATGTCGAGCTCATCTCTTATTACTTTCCAGCTATCTTTCAACTGCTCGATCATTTATATTCAATTGATAAAAAAGATGTCCTAATTTATTTCAGTTCATCGAGGCGCTTAATTTTGCCGGTCTGGGAGAATTCGTCAATCTTCGCGCAGATAGATTTGCCGAAGCCGTGCATGTTCTCGACCTGCCAGCCGTGTGTGATCTTGTCGGGGAGGCTCTTCAGGATTTCAGCCGCGTTCCAGTACGCTTCGGACTTGAACTGCGATTCCTCGAGGTTTCCTATCTTGAGGAAAAGGTCCGCGAGTTTCTTGTTAGGGCTTTTGCCTTTCGCGAGAAAATCGTCGATCTTCTGTGCGATCCTAGGACCGATACCGGCGACCTTGTTAGGACCCCGGGTCTCGGCGAGTTCGCGTGCGCTGGAGATGCGGTACGGCAGGTAGAAAACTGCATCGGCCGCGCGGTGGTAGGCCATACGCTTGATGTTCGATTTCTCGTCCGCGGCGAGGTCGATGAGCATCTCGTAGATGTCGTTGTTGTAGGAGGTGAAGAACTCATCGTCGTCGTCGTCGGTTTCCTCGATGCTTTCCTCAGTGGTGGTATCCGACTGGACGTAATCCGAATCTTCAGCGGAATCGTACTCGTCGGCGCCGAGAAGAGAGCCGATCATGGGCTTGGTGGTCGCGTCGTAAAGAGATTTGTACCGCTTCTTGTCGCGGGAACTGTTGAGTTCCTCGAGTGCGGCGACGCGTTCGTCGTTCGCCTGCGCGAGGAGCTTCTTTAGCTGCTCGATTTTCTCACGGGACTCCTCATTCAGAGTCTCGAGATTGGTGACGTAATCGGCGATGGATTGGGCGTTCATGTTGTTGTAAATTATACGAGATCGCGCCTCACTTAGGTTTCAGAAATAATCACGACCCTCGTCCTGAATCCCGACCGACCGGTGTTCGAGTCGGTCACCGAGTACGTGACCCTATACGTACCCGCCGCGACCGTGACCGTATCCCCTCCGA
>VMHT01043677.1_pt1 | contig 10174 bp, 7 predicted proteins | sample 4693611 | NCBI WGS metagenome assembly VMHT01 (sample SAMN12280063, study PRJNA550983) | marine metagenome | isolation source: seawater sampled from same location over 5 years 0.02-0.2 micron viral filtrate | place: USA: collected off the coast of southern California halfway between the port... ...
CCCAGAGTGCGTGTGCATACGACAGAATCCTTACCAACGGCGACCTAAGTGATCGACTCACATCGAATTGGGGCATCGACATGGTGTTCGACAGCAGCAATGTGTCGGATCATTATCCGGTCTGGTTTGACATCCTACGATGATCAAATACTGCGCAAGCGTCCACCATCAACGGCAAGACTCACGCCACGGATGCCACCTGATGCGGGGAGCGCTAAGAAGGTGAGAGCGGATGCAGTTTCCAGCGGGTCGATCAAGCGTTCAATTGGAACTTGATTCAACCAACCGGATTGTACTTCATCGAGTGATTTTCCAGTTCGCTCTTGGATTGAGGCAGCAAGGGAACCCAGTCTATCTGTGTCGGTAAAACCGGGCAGTACGTTGTTGATGGTGATGCACGGAGCCAACTCACGGGAGAGTGACTTTGCCCACGAAGCCATGGCACCACGGAGTGTATTGGAGAGGCCAATGTTTGGGATTGGTTCTTTGACCGAGGTCGAAATGATTTGGATGATACGACCGTAGCCTGCGCCTTCCATGCCTGGAACAATCAGTTGTGTGAGGGTGTGAGCAGCGTGAAGATGGCGCCTGAACGGAGCATCGAAGTCGTTCAAAGTGTTTCCAAGCAAAGGACCACCTGGCGGACCTGCAGCGTTGTTGACGAGAATGTGAACAGCACCACGTTGCGAAAGAAGAACAGGAATGGAGGAAGTGATGGCGGCTTGGTCTTCAAGGTCCAAGACCAGGCTTGCATGATCACCTGCACCGAGGCTCGATAACTCGTCGCATAATTCAGAAAGTGATGCGGCGTTTCGTGCACAAACGGTCACATTTGCACCTGCTTTCGCCATCATCATTGCTGTGGCTCGGCCGATTCCTTTGCTGGCACCGCACACAAGCGCATGCTTTCCCTTTAGGGCGTTTGAAGCGTATGGGAAGTCACTGCCAAGGAGGTCCATGACAATCCCAACGGGTGCCTTCTCATAGGTCTTCGGATGTCGATTCAAAGACAATCAATGATGGCGTTGAGTTGTACCAGCCAATCATCACTCGCTACATCGATCACAGAGTAATGGTCGCCAGGCAACCACAATTTCTGCACTTCCACACCTTTGGCTTTCATTACGCGGGCGTAAGTTTCGGATTGCTCCTTTGGCACATCGACATCGGTTTCTCCGTGAACAAGCAGGATCGACACATCTGCTGGGTGGTCCACAGGATTGAGTTGTCGCCAGACATCAGGGGATTCGTTCGGTGCAGAACCAATCCAACGGCGTACAGCATCGCCCTCATCAGAAAGTTTGGCGCTGTCAGCCCCAATCAAATCTGTGATCGGAGCTTGGGCGATGGTCAACCATGGCCTTCGCTCTGCTTTCGCAGCGAGCATTAACGCCAAATGGCCGCCGGCGGAATGGCCCATGATCATCGAACGTGTGATGTCAATCCCAGGGAGCAACGCAAGTTGCCCCCATGCACGCATGACATCGGAAAGGGTGTCCATCCAGACCCCCTCATCACCATCGCTCCATCCCTTGAACTCGATGTTCCATGCAGCAATGCCCGCCTCAGCCAAGTCATCGCCAATAGGACGCATCAATTCACTAGTCCATGCAGATTTCCAAAAGCCGCCATGGATGAGCATGATGCAAGGAACACCAGCAGCGTTCTCAAACGGAGATGGGTCGTCTGGCATGTGCAAATCGGCAAATTGCCAAGCCTCGGCGCCCCATTGCATTCGGTCAACGCCCATGATGCCCTTTGGACACCCCTTCCCTATCACCCTTACCTTGAACCCTACAAGAGTTGAAGACGGGAAAGCCGTACGGGTGCTCATGACCAACCCATTAGACATTGAATTTGAAGACATGAACGGAACGATGACTACGTTGCGAACCCTCGGCGGAGAAAACACAACCACATGGGTCGTGGTCAACGTTGCAAGCGCATGTGGGTTCACCCGCCAATACGCTGGCCTTCAAACGCTTTCACAGCAAGACGGTGTCACTGTTGTTGGCTTCCCTTGCAACCAATATGGTGCTCAGGAGCCAGGGACGCACGAAGAAATCTGCGAATTCACTGCATCGACCTTCGAGGTAACATTCCCTCTCATGGCAAAGACCAATGTCAAAGGTGAATCAGCAGCCCCGCTCTTCCAAGCGCTTTCTGCGTCGAGCGATGCTGGAGGGTACACTGGTGACATCCGCTGGAATTTTGCTAAGTTCGTCATTACAAGCGACGGCAGCATTACTCGTTTCACATCACGAGACGAACCCGAAGACTTGCTTTGATTCAGGCATCAGAAAATGCGCCGGGCTTGAACACCCATCGCATCTCATCCTCGCCGTCATAGTATGCTTTGACACGGGCGTCGTTTGCAACAAAATCGTGGTACTTGAGCAACGCAGGATAGGGCTTGAGCATGGATGTCTCAATGCCATCAAACTGTCCAGAGAACATCATGAATGTGTTGAGGAACGCTTTGACATCCGCAAGGGTCATGTCCGCCGTATCAGCAATCCAACCGGTGGAGGAGGCTTCAATTAGCGATTCGAGATCCTTGAGGCCGAGGTCAATTTTTGCACCCTCAGCAAACAAAGCCTTCCTTGCCGCAATTTTCTCGTCAAGGTCGTCGATGTAGAATGTCGGTGTGAAGTCGGCGCGCCATCCTTGAATCAAATCAAGTATTTCATCCACTTTCCCACGGACGAAGAGATCTTCTGGTTCAATTCCTGCGAGTGCTGCAGCATATCGCATCAATGCATTCGATTCAGCAATGGTTCCTTGAGGTGTCTTGAGAATTGGGAGGTATCCCCACGGCAAATCTCCACTGTCTTTGAGCGCTTGAAAGCCGTCCCAATCAACAACGGTGTTTTTCCAAGGAACATCCGAAATTTCTAAACAAAATCGAGTCGGTTCTGCGTAGCCGGGTGATGCGAAATAAATCAGTTCGTGCATATCACCGGCTCAGTGAGGCGGTTGATGAACGCTTCTGCTCAATCATCAGGGGCTGACTCGGCGTCGGTCCCGAGGGAACAACACCGTTTCCCGGACGTTCTTAGCACCAGTCAACTTCATCAGAATCCGTTCAACACCAAGTCCCCATCCAGCGTGAGGCGGGACACCATGACGGAAGCCAGCGACATAGAATTCAAACTCTTCAGGATCCAAGTCCATGCCCTTCAGGTTCTCAATCAAGACGTCCATGCGGTGCTCTCGCTGACCACCTGAAGTGAGTTCATCGCGGCCAAAGTTAAGATCAAAACCACGGCTAAGTTGCTTCCCAGTGCTTCCATCTTCACCCTCGACATGGTGAATGTAGAATGGTTTGAGGTCCATTGGCCACTGCGGCAGGAAGTAGAATTGTGGCAAATCTTCCGCAAGTAAATCGGAATTCTCAGCATCGATATCATCGCCCCATTCAATCGAGCCACCCTTGGCCTTGATCGTTGCAATCGCATCGCAATATGACAAACGTGGGAACGGTAATTCCGGCACGATCACTTCGATTGGCTCTTCGTCTTGAGTGGCTCGGTATTCATTGATGGTGGCAATGTGAGCAATGGACTCAGGATCCGTGGAGACCGAGGCCCAGATGTGATGGATCATTCGCTCCAACACGCCCATGACGTCTTCATCGTTAGCCCAAGAGCATTCAATATCGAACGAAATGAATTCGTTGAGGTGGCGGTATGTGTCGTGCTTTTCAGCTCTGAAAGCAGGTCCAACTTCGAACACCCTCTCGAGGCCACCGGACATGCACAATTGCTTGAACAGTTGTGGTGATTGGTTGAGGAAGGCTGGCGTGTCAAAGTACATCATCGGGAACAAGTCAGTTCCACCTTCTGTGGCCGTTGCAACGATTTTGGGGGTGTGCGTTTCAAAGAAACCTTCTGAAATGAGTGCTTCTCGGCCGTATTGCAACACTTTACCACGCAGTTTGAACATTGCATTCACTTGGGCGCGGCGAAGATCCAAAAATCGATTGTCGAGCCGAGTATCAAGAGCGACGTGAACCGTATCGGTTACGCCCAACGGAAGTGGTGCTTCAGCTCGGGCGATCACAGCAACCGAAGTGGCCACCACTTCGTACGCTGGTGGCGGGGTTGGCTCGCCTTCCTTGGTCTTGGGTGGTCGCTTTTGCGAGACGATACCGGTGAATTGAAGCGTGGATTCACGGGTCATGCGCTGAACCATGTCAAGAGACTCATCACCGATGTTGTCTTTTTTGAGAAAAATTTGCGTCGTGCCTGTACCGTCACGGAGGTCCACGAAACAGATGGCTCCCTTTCCACGGTTGGCTTCCATGAAGCCTGCAACTGTGACTTCTTGATCAATAAGATCCGCTCCAAGCGCTTGAATTTGGCCCAAAGTGTGCGTTCGATATGAGGTTGGTACCCAAGTGGTCATGGTACAATGGCAGCGGGTCGAGAACATCAACCATTCGTTCGAACTTTCAGCAAGTTCCAAACCCCGATTGGGCATAAACACAATAATTATTCCCAATAGGAATATCGTTGATGGACATTAAGCGTTGCCTTCATATATCCGTGGTCGAGGCGGAGGGCCATGACTGACGACCTGTTCTCATCCGAATCCGTGACCCGGGGCCACCCTGACAAGCTATGTGACACTATTTCCGATGCGATTGTCGATGCATGCCTTGCCGTTGATTCAAACGCTCGTGTGGCTGTCGAAACATGCGTGAAGGGCAAGGAGAACATTGGCCTTATCGTTCTTGCAGGTGAAGTTTCCCTCAACGGTCAAGCACCAGATTACGAATCAATCGCTCGAAAGGCTGCTGTCGATGTAGGCTACAACGATCACGCCATTGGCATGGATGCTGCATCAGAAGAGTGGACAGAAGTTCAAGTCCACATCACAACCCAATCCTCAAACATCGCTCAAGGCGTCAACAAAGATGGCCTCTCTCAAGGAGCAGGCGACCAAGGGCTCATGTTTGGCTATGCATGCACAGAGACCGAGGCATACGAAGACCTCAACGGACGATTCTTCCCTCTTGCTGCAGCACTCTCACAACGCCTCACACGCCGACTCACCGCCGTCAGAGAGCAAGGAATTCTCCCTTGGGCACGACCGGATGGAAAATCACAAGTGACCGTCGAGTACGACGAACAAGGGAATGTATCTCGAGTTCACACCGTCATTATTGCCATTCAACATGACAAGGCCCTCAAGGATCAATTTGAAGGTTCAATTGAAGCGGAGCTCGCCCATGTACAGAGCGAAGTCCGCCGCCATGTTGTCGACTATGCCATTCCCGCTGAACTGCTTGATGAGGATTGCATTCTTGTGGTCAATGGAACCGGTCGATTTGCAGACCCTGGTGGCCCCTATGCAGATGCTGGCCTGACCGGTCGGAAAATCATCGTTGACACCTATGGTGGCATGGGTCGGCACGGCGGTGGAGCCTTCTCTGGAAAAGACCCATCAAAGGTGGATCGCTCAGCAGCGTACGCCGCACGATGGGCTGCCAAGCATGTGGTTGCATCAGGCTTAGCCGACCGTTGTGAAATTCAACTTGCCTACGTCATCGGTGTTGCTGAACCTGTGAGCGTTCGTGTCGAAACCTTCGGAACCTCGGAACTGACCCCTCGAGAAATCTCGAAACGCGTCAAAAATGCCTTTGATTTCCGCCCAGGTGCGATTGCGAAGGACCTCGATTTGCTCAAGCCGATTTACTCCACGACAGCAGCGGGCGGCCACTTTGGCCGAGCCCCGGGTGCAGACGGTTCCTTCCCTTGGGAAGCACTCGATGAAGCTCGACTTGCCCTCCTCAAGTGACCGGTGAGTTCTGCCGGAAAAACCACCCAACTACACGGCCCGTAGGGCCGATTCACTCAAGAGGTAGTGGAGAGTGGCTTGACTTGGTCTTATGTCATCTCGTCCCGTTCGTGCTGTGGCCTTTGTTCTTGTTTTGCTCTTTGCAAGCCTTTCACCATTAGCGACGCCTGCATCGGCACACAGTGCTATTTTGCTCGATGTCGATGCGCACCATGTGGTGCTCGAACCAGGTCAATCAAGCAATGTCACGCTGACAATTGAGAACAATGGATCTTCAATCCGATCCTACAACGTTTCCACCGAAACTGGTGTTCTTTCATCGCTTTGGTCGATTACTGCAACCGAACCCGTGGTCGAGAACATCTTCCCGACATGGAGTAAGAACACCACCATTGTGGTGCAACTCTCTGTTGGCGCCGTCCCTGCTGACAGTGGTTCGTTCAACATTCATGTGACTGAGCCAACCGAAAACATCACTTCCATCATCACCGTGTATGTCAGCGTCGCACCTTCTTACGCCCCGCTCATTAGTTTTGACACAATGGGCTCATCACTCGCTTCGATGGATGCTGGCGAAGAAGCCTCTTTCAGCATCGATGTTACAAACGCAGGTTCGGTCGAAGACACATTGCTTCTTGATGTCGAATTCGAACCTGATTTGGCCACCTGGTGGTCCAACCAAGGCTCCAACTCAACCGGAAATGGCACCGGTGGTAATGGAACTGGAAACGGAACCGGAGGCAATGGAACTGGGACTGGCAACGGAACCGGTGGAACCGGGAACGGAACCGGTGGCAATGGAACCGGGACTGGCAACGGAACAGGGGGAACTGGGAACGGAACCGGCGGAAATGGAACCGGAAACGGAACCGGTGGCAATGGAAGCAGCAACATCACTGTCCTCTCGAATCTCTTAATGTATGGGAACAGCTACACTGGATACAACAATCTTGCCAGTTTGATGGAATCAATGGGCGTTCTCAACGCAGATTCAATCACACCCGGTGGAAAGATGCTCTCTGGGCACTGGGACGACATCAACACCTCCTTGCACATTTCAAACACAACGCTTCGTAATCCAAACATCGATTGGGATTATGTTGTTCTTCAAGATCAGAGCCAGGTTCCTTCACTGCCAACAAATGATACGTTTTGGCAGGCGAGTATGAATGGCGCAGTGAACATCAGCACAGAAGTTGCGGCAGAAGGTTCCGAAACCGTTCTGTTCATGACGTGGGGACGCCGGAGTGGAGAATCTGGCCCTCAATGGCATCAATACAACATCAATCAAAACTACACCATCATGCAAGATCGATTGGCCGATGGGTACACCTACTATGCAGAAAACATCAGTGCTGAAGGCAATGTTGTTTGGATTGCGCCAGTCGGTCTTGCTTTCAAAACCATTCACGATGATGTTCAGGACAGCGGTTCCGACCCAACTCAAAGTGGAAACTTGTTTTATGACCTCTATGACGCAGACGGAAGCCACCCCTCACTGAAAGGTAGTTATCTTGCAGCATGTGTGCTTTATGCCACGATGACTGGCGATTCCCCAGTTGGTTCAAACGACACTGTCGCCATCAACGCAACCGTGAAACTGCAATTGCAGCAAGCCGCCGCAGACACTGTGTTCAATGCAACATCTCACATCGATTACCCATGGTCATCAACCATCTCAGCCACTTCCTCCGGGCGTGGCCTTGGCGGTGGAATCCCAGCGGGATGGAACGTACAATGGAGCGATGATCAACTCGATCGCATGGCGGCAGGCACGACCCAACAAGCAACACTCGACATCACAGTCCCTGCAGATGTAGCGCCTGATTATTACGGGTTCAGACTGTTTGCAGCATCCACACAAGGAAACCTCAGCACATCGACCCTGTTGGTGGTGCACGTCGATGAAGACCATAGCCTAAGCATTGCTTTCCTCGATCAAGATTCGGAATTCTTGCCTGGGATGACAACAAATACCAGTGTCTCTGTGACAAACACAGGAAACGCAGAAACCGACTATGATTGGAATGTCGAAGCGCTCAGCGGCCCATGTGCTTTTGCTCTACCAGACGCTGTAAGCCTCGCTCTTCTGCCGGATGCAACCGTTGACGTGACCATACAGGTGGACATCCCTGCAACTGCGACGATTGCAGATTCCTGTGAATTCCAATTTGAGGGCTCTACCCTTGAAGGAACAAGCGCCGTGGTGAGTGGTGCAGAATCATTCACAATCGCAGTCGATGAACTGGTTGATTTCGAACTCACACCAACCAATGCACAGGTCGATGTTGAACCTGGTACGCCGCAAACCTACACAATGCGCTTGCAGAATAACGGAAGTGAAACTCGAACCTTCAACCTCCAAATTGAGAGCACAGAGGGCTTAAACACCATCATCACCTCAACAACCGACATCTCCATCCCTGCTGGAGAGAGCGGTACATGGGATGTGGAAACAACAGCGGAAGAGGGCGCTGTCGGCATGTATGTTCAAGCCTTTAGCGTCACTCGAAGCGGCGTTGTGTCCGAGGCATCTGTTGACATTGAAGTGCTTGCAACATCAGCGATCACCTTTACTGGACCCGTTGATGGTCGAATCGTCATGCAACCAAGTACAACCTCGTCCACTTCATTCACGCTTAGCAACACAGGGACACGCGATGTCATTCTCGTCGCATCCATGACCGGCCTACCATCTTCTGCCACCGCTGAAATCAGCCACTCCTCGCTCATGCTAAGTGTGGGCGAAACCTCGCAAGTCTACCTGAACATCACACTCAACACCAACGCCGAACCGGGAACACATCCACTCGAATTTGGTTACGGCGGAACGGGTGCGTCAGCCGTTGAACAAGTGGACTTGCAAATTCAGGACAGGTTTTCTGTCCTTCTGTCAAGCACGAGCACGCAAGTGGTCGCAGGGCCGTCCAACAATGCATCCATTCTAGTCGATGTCACAAACTTCGGCACCGCAAGTGATGTTCTGCAATTGAGTTTGTCCGATTCAGCCGACTCCACATGGTTCACATACTCTCTTTCGACAACATCTGTTTCGCTCGACTCTGGAGCAACAAGTACCGTTGTCATCGAGGTTCGTGAAGTTATGACTGGCGCCACTGCGAACGGCGTTACAATCACGCTCCATGCAACCTCGAGCAACGATCCATCGGCAACCGACCACCTGAATTTGACCGTTCGCCCGCAAGTTGCTGGCGCTGAAATCACCGTGATTGCCGATGTTGACGAAAGCCCGCCAGGCGGCACCATTCGAGGCAGTGTTGTTGTGAAAAACACCGGGACTGCATACGACGAATTATTGCTGACCACCGTCGATATGGATTGTGGCGTGACCACGCTTTTCGAACTCGAAGCTGGTGCATCTTCTTCTGCCATTCCTTGGTCGTGCACCATTGATGAGGGAGCACAATCTGGTCTTGCTAGTTTAGAGTTCCGAGTCACAAGCACATCTCGCAGTGATTATGTCGAGACCTACGCTGAAATCTATTCAGTCGAACCAACGTACGCAAACGGAAATGTACTCGACATCACGACAGATGCTTCCACCTACAAGATTCCCTATTCAGGCGGTACAAGCGTTGTCGTGACCGTCACCAACTTGGCGAACACCCATGTTGAAGGCGTGCTAAGCTACAACGGCGAAGGCACTGGCATGCTGATTGGTCAATGGACACGAATCCTTGACGACAGTGCCGTAAACACATTCCAACTTGCCCCATTCGCATCGGCGGAATTTATGCTCACGCTTACATCAAACATTGAAAACGATGAAACAGCCAACATTGTGCTCAAGGCCACCTACGAGATTGTTGTGACAAGCACCACTGGGTCCGAGGAATCTAATCAATTCAGCATCGCGATTGCAGGACCTGCTGAGCCGCCTCAAGGGGTCACGCTCCCGCTTGGAATTCAACTTGATCAAAGCACCACACTCAACACACTGCTTGGTGGATGGGCCTTCGCCATTCTTTTGTTGAGCGTCATGTACCTCCGTCGAAATCGCAAGGTGACTCAAAATGTCGATGACGAATTTGATCAATCCGAAGAAGTGGTCGAAGAAGAGAACGATGCTGAAGAACAAATGCTTGGTTACAATGAATGCAGAATGGAAGACGGAAAGGTCAGTTGCCCGTCATGTGAAGCCCGATTGGGCGTGCCTCGTGGCAGCGAAGCACCGTTTAGATTCACTTGTCCGAAATGCCAAACGATGATCCGAGTTGTCGAATGAGCCTCACTCGACCGAAGTTCGTTGTGCAATCAAAAGGAAAGCAGTGTGACCAAATGGTCCGTTTACGGGACGCATGCCGCCCTTCGAGGCCTTGCCCCATTGTCGTTCCATGAGTTCTCCAGCCCA